>Ga0209404_10000659_pt1 | contig 26346 bp, 22 predicted proteins | sample TroAtlMetagenome_2_FD_187447 | JGI IMG/M metagenome (GOLD analysis project Ga0209404, IMG submission 187447) | Marine eukaryotic phytoplankton communities from Atlantic Ocean - Tropical Atlantic ANT8 Metagenome (SPAdes) (version 2) | ecosystem: Environmental > Aquatic > Marine > Oceanic...
ACGACCGTTTAGCTTGGTTTCAGTTGTTTTAATAGCTTCAAAGAACTTTTTACGTTGTATTTTACCACATTTCTTAAACTCTGCTAGTTGCTCTTGTGGTTTACGAAGTGTTTTAGCAAGACTTTCATTTTCACTAAACCTAATTAATGTAGTACCTTTTACTTCTAATCCAGTACCATCACGTTTTTGTTTTTGTGGATCAAATACACTAGTAACATAGTGTCCTAGTTTCCTAGTCTTTGTGTTGTATGTCCAAAGTTCTTCTGCTTTAATGATATCAGCAGGGTTAATACTAACAAGAGCTAATTTTTCATCTGATTTGTTATATTTTATTTTTGATACTAGCTTTTCAGCACTCTTTGGTTTTACTTTACGAGGTTTTCTTGTAAGTTTACCTTGTGCTATTACCATATCACAAGCATCACATACAGCTTTTAAAACTTTATGCTTCTTTTTAATATCATCTTTTGAGAAAATAGCATATGACTCTTGTAGTTGATCTGCCCAATCTACTTCTTGTTCTGTCATAGAACGTCTAGCTGTAGCTGAAGGAGGATTTAAGAATTCTTCCAGTTCTAACATTTCCCCATCATAAAAGTTTTTAATAATTTTAGCATGATTAGGTTTGGCGTCTACTTTCTTTAACTCATTAAGAGGGCTAAATGTTTTTAAATCTATTTCTTCAATAGGTTTTTCAATAATATCATCTAAAGGATATGACATTTGCATCGCCGCGGTGTGTAATCTTTCTTGTATTGTTGGGACTCGAGTGTTTACTTTCTTCTTATCTTCTTCTTTTTTCTCTATTATATTAATTTTACCTTTTTCAATAGCTTCGGCAATTCTTACTTTAACCCACTCACTAGCAGGTCTTATGTTTCCTGTTGTTCCAGCACAGGTTTGCCAATAGTCATCTTCTTTTTGATTAAAATCTGGCATACCTTGAAGTAACATACGGCACAATATTGCCGCGGTTGAACTAATAATAAAGTGATCCGCGGCCTTGGCCGCTCTAATATCCTCTTTTGAGTACCCGTTCTTTTCCATCCATAAAAAAGCAAATGGGTAAAGATCTGAAGATTTATACTCTCTATAGTACCATTCGTGACTCCATGTACGTTTACGGTGATACTGCTCTCCTGTTAGATCCTCCCAACCTTCCCATTTAGGCTCTAATGACTTATCAGAGGTACGTCTATTGACTACTCTTTTGGCTTTTCGTTTTCTTTGACCGTTTGTAGCTGTTAATCCCAAGTTAATTCTCCTTTGTACTGCTTATATATAAAGGTTTCAAAATTTTATGTGATTTATGGCAAAACACACTTATTAAACTATGAGTATAACATCACAAGGAAATTTGTCAACCGATAAATAATAGTATCGTAGAATAGGAAAAAATATGCCAAGAATCTCACTATGGAAACCAAATAGAACGTTTGATTACAGTTTTCATGATAATAGAATTAGAGAAATGTTCACAATCGGTGGTACTGGTGTTAACATTCACAAGTATTTAGGTACTTTCGAACAAGAGGCTGGCGACACTACCCAGCCCAAGTATGATACTATTACAGAAAATCGTATTCAAGACTTATTATTTCTAGAAAATAGAGATAGAAAGTATGACCAAAGTGTATACCAATTAAGAGGTATTTACAATGTCCAAGATATAGACTTTGACTTAACACAATTTGGCTTATTTTTAGCTAACGACACACTCTTTATTAACTTCCATATGACGGATATGATTGATACGTTAGGAAGAAAACTAATGAGTGGTGATGTTTTAGAACTACCACACTTAAAAGACTTTCATCCTTTAGACGAATCATTAACAGGTTCATTAGCTAGATACTATGTTGTACAAGATGCGGCTAGATCAGCAGAAGGATTTAGTCCTACTTGGTATCCTCACTTATGGAGAGTTAAAGCTACTCCAATAGTAGACGGACAAGAGTATAGAGATATACTTGGAAAAGATAGTGATAGTAGTAGTTTAAAAAGTTTACTTTCTACATATAAAAAAGAATTAGAAGTTAATAATGCTATAATACAACAAGCAGAATCATATGTTCCTAAATCAGGTTATGATACTGAAAAGTTTTATGTAGTTCCTACTAACAAAGATGGATCAGCGGCGAATCCAAAAGGTAAATCAGCTGATGATAGTAATGCTAAAGCAAGTTCTACTCAAACAGGAGCAGATGAAACTTTAGTAACACCAAGAGGAACTGGTTGGACTGGTGGTTACTTAACTGGTGACGGATTAGCACCTAACGGTTTTCCTGTTACTCCTGCTATACAATTTCCAACAAGTCCTAGAGAAGGACAATATGTATTAAGACTTGACTATATGCCTAACAGATTATTTAGATATGATGGTGTACGTTGGGTTAAAGTTGAAGATGCTGTTAGAACTAAACTTGATGGTACTGGTGATTCACAAAGAGATTCATTTATCAACTACAAAGGAACGTATGCTGATAACAAAGGTAAATCACAATCCGGAAAAACTGGATTGAGCAAAGCACTTGAACCAGAGGAAGATTAATATGGAAGATGTAATCAAAATAGTTTCTGAATACTTAGACGTAGACAATGTTAAACCTGAATCACATCTTGTTGATGATTTAGGTGCTGATGAGTTTGATACTATTGAACTAATAATAAAAGTTGAACAAAGTTTAGGTATAAAAATTCCAGAAGCTGATAGCGATAACGTAAAAACAGTACAAGACCTTATTAATGTAGTACAAGGAAATCAATAATGAAAACTTTTTTCTATGATGAGCAAATTCGCAGATTTATTTTACAATTTGTTAGAATGTTTTCTCATTATCAAGTCGAATATGGTAAAGATAGGGACGGAAACGTAACACTTTATCAAGTACCTGTACGTTATGGTGATGCTAGTAGACAAGCATCTGCTATTATGAAACATAATAGTGAAAACGGAATACCTACAGTTCCTCTTATGACTTGTTATATTCAAGACTTACAATACGACAGGGATAGAATGCAACAACCTAGTCATGTAGATAAGTTACAAGTTCGTACTAGAGGAATAGATGAAAACACAGGAGCATATACTCAACAGCAAGGACAGGCTTATACAGTAGAACGTCAAATGCCTACACCTTACAGATTAAATATGAATGTTGATATATGGACTTCTAACACAGAAACAAAATTACAATTATTAGAACAGATTTTAACTTTGTTTAATCCAGATATGGAGATACAAAGCACAGATAATTATATTGATTGGACTAGTTTAAGTTACGTTGAGCTTACTGGACAATCATTTACAAGTAGAAGTATACCATCAGGTACAGAAGACCAAATAGATATTGCTACACTTAATTTTAGTATGCCTATATGGTTAAGTTTACCTGCTAAAGTTAAAAAATTAGGTGTTGTAAGGTCTATACGATCAGGAATACATAGTAATTCAGGTACAGTTAAAGATCTTGATATGGGTTTACTTTACGGAGATAGAATTCATATGACTCCGGATCAATACGGAGTAATATTATTAAATGGTCAAGCACAATTAATTGATGCGGCAGATGCCACAGTAGAAACTGGTGGTAGTGTAGCACTTACTGAAGTTGTTAGTAGACGTAAAGAACACGGAACACCTACTTGGAAGACTGTTGTTAATGACTTTGGACAATTAATAAGTGCCGCGAAGGCCACTCTTGCTAACGGTACTAGCCAATTACGTTTTTCTACAGATGTTGAAGGCCATGAAATAGTTGGTACTGTAGCACATCATCCTACAGAAGATGATATACTATTGTTTACTGTAGACGCTGATACTATTCCTACTAACTCATTAGGAGCCTTAGATGCTATTGTTAATCCTCAAAAGAATGGACCGAACACAGGTTTAATAGCACCAGCAACAGGACAAAGATACTTGCTTATCAAAGATATAGGTTCTGCGGGTAATACTGATGGTGCTGATGCTTGGAAGGGCACTAATAACGAAGATTTGATAGCCTCAGCGAACGATATAGTACAGTATGACGGTACTAAATGGACTGTAGTATTTGACTCTTCAACTATGAAAACAGAAACACACTACCTAACTAATAGTAAAACCGGAATTCAATATAAATGGGACGGATCAAAATGGATAAAAAGTTACGAAGGGGAGTACGAACCAGGAAGATGGCGTCTAGTCCTTTAGTAGGTGTAGGCTGTTTCTTTTGGTCAAGGAAAACAAAACGTTTTCTTTTTGTACTTCGAAATACTAAAACATATAAATTTAATTGGGCCTTAGTTGGTGGTAAAGTAGAGTTTAAAGAAACTGTTTACCAAGCTATGTGTAGAGAAATAGAAGAAGAACTAGGTTCTTTGCCTGATATTATTAAAAGTATACCTATCGAAAAATTCACACACACAAAAAATAACTTTATATATGAAACTTTCGTTAATATAGTAGAAGATGAATTCATACCTGAATTAAATCACGAACACGTTGGGTATGCTTGGGTAGATGTTGATCATTTTCCAAAACCTTTACATCCAGGTTTATATCAAACTTTAAATATAGATTCTATTAATGAAAAAATTAAAACGTTAATTAGTCAGTGGAGCGATGATTAAACGACCCAATATCTAATTCACTAGTGAATTGAGGGTACGTTATTTTTCTAACATTCTTATACCAATTATAATCACCAGGGTAACCATTTACATTATTATCAACTATAGTAAATGATATTTCTGGATAAGCACTAAAAATTTGGCACATATTTCTTTCCCACTTTTCACTAGTACTTGTATGATCTTTTGGAGCATAACCAGGCGTTCCAGCATAGATATTAGCATTGTATCCTGGTCCACCATGTTGACCTTCGTATCCAATCATATATATGTTTTTATGATTATCAAATGCGGCCAAATAAACAGCAAGAGCACCAGCATTCATTCTTACATTGTGAGGTATTAAATGAAATTTACCTGGGTGTTCTAAACAACGTTCAGCTGACGAGTATACAATACCGTCCACAGCATATGGTTTATCATAATATTCTTTACTGTTAGCAAGTTCTCCACACATTTCTCTACCTAATCCAATTAAAAAATCAGGTCTAAAGTTTCTATATAAAGCATTACAACCATAAGTTTGACAAGCCATTGAACCTAATAGTCCGCCTCTATGGTTTTTTAGTAAGCCTATATTGAACTTGGCTCTACTTTCGCCATTGCCAATACACACAGCATAACCCATATGAGTATCATTAAAGACTGTTCTGGGTATCCATTCACGTGTTTCTTGGCGCTTTCCACCTTCGTATTTTACTGATGTTATGAAAAACTGCCCTTCGTAATTTTCTGAAGTGTTTCCGAGCATAATATTAATTATCGATCCTTGTGTTGATAATACTATTTATTGGTTTAGAATAACCATAAAAAAAGGGCGACATAAAGCCGCCCTTTTCCAATTAAAAATTGTTTAGCTTACATTCTGCCAACAACGATTTCAATCATGCCTTCTTCACCGTCGAAGCTCTCTAATGCTTTTCCAATTACGGAACCCATTTTCGGATCTTCTTCAGCTCTTGCTCCACCGTTACCGTTACTTACCATCATGTCGCCTTTTGATACTTTTCCTGTAACTTTACAAGGAACTCTACCAACTAATGCTACAGAACATTTGTTCTCAGCATCCATTTCAGCGTTCATTAAGTAAGCTGGGTTAGATGTAACAATACCAGCAATTTTTCTACAGCCGTCTGTGTCACACATTGTAACTTCATGTGATCCACCAAATCCAACTACTGTACCTGGAGCATACTCGGCGTCTGCCGCGTAACACTCAGCCAAGTCAGCATATTGAGCCTGTGTAGCTGTACCAGTTAACGTGTCTACTCTCATATTAGCATATGAAGAAACAGTTACGTTACCAGCTGTTGTACCGTCTTCTGAAGTGTTAATTGCCGCGAATTGATCAGCACTTTCGTCCCAAATCATACCCACGTTAGCACTTGATCCACGCTCTACGATCCAACCTGAATCATAAGCAGGAGAACCAGATTGTCCAGTAGCCCAAATTTGTAATGGATCTTCAACAGTTGTGTTAGTTGAACTAACAGTTGTAGTAGAACCGTTTACAGTTAAGTTACCTGAAACAATCATGTTTCCAGTACAAGTTGTAGCATCATTCAATTGAATAATACCAGAACCGTTTGATTGAAGTACTAAATTTTCATTAGTAACATCGTTTTTAACACTATTACCAACAATAGTTACGTTCGCCGCTTTAGCACCATCTGGTAATAATACACCAGTTGCTGAATCATCAGCGTGAGCATTGATACCAACACCAGAGCCCATTGTAGTTGCTCTTAGTAATTGGATACCTGATCCACCGTCTAGTTGTAATATACCTGAGCCTGAACCACCCGCTACTTTTAAGTTTTGGTTAGCATCAGTACCCATTGTAATAGTACCAGAGTCATCTTGGATAACTTCTTTACCGTTAACGTATAATGATCCTTCGGAAACATACAAGTCTCTCCATTGAGCGTTTGAGGCACCCAAATCAAAACCTGTTGAACCGTTGGAGTTAACGTTTGGTATAAAGCCAGCACTTGTAACTTTAGCAATCGCCGTTCCAGCCGCTGTAAACTGAATTTCATCAGCATCAGTAGTTGTTTCAACGTTTATGTGTGTATCAGCATCAGCATCTTGCATCGCTGTGATAGTTGATGTAGTAGTTAATACTCTAGCATCAATTACATCACCACTAGCAGGAGCTTCTGTGAATGTTAATGTAGTTCCACTTACCGCGTAAGCTGTAGTTGGAATCTGTACAACACCGTTTAGTGATACAAGTGTAGTTGACGTTGTTCCTGCTGAACTCAATGTAAATGTAGTATCAGATCCATCACCATTGAATGCGTCTGCTGTCATAACTGTAAAGTCAGCACCAGCGTTCCATTCAGAACCAGTGTAAATCTCTTGAGCACCGATTGTAGTGTTAAATCTATACATACCTACTGCAGGTGATCCCGGTCTTTGTGCCGTTGTACCTACTGGTATAATCATAGAGTCAGTAGCAGAAATGTGTAACGTAGCATCTGTAGTTGGAGTGCCTGTTCCCATACCAACATTACCTGTAGAACCTTCTACAAATAAAGCGTTAGCATCGTTATCAGACTCAACTCTTACATCAACATCAGCACTTGCTTCGTTAACAACAATCTCTTGTCCAGCAACACCTTCAATTATAAGTTTGCCAGATCCAGATGAAATTGTATTTCCATCTACTGAGATATTGTCAACAGTTAAAGCTGTAGTTGTTACAGTTGTACCGTCAAATGTTAAGTTAGCACTATCTTGGATTTCACCACCAGTACCAGCATAAACTACTCTACCTGAAGTTAAGTCTTCAACTTTAGCTGTTGCTAATGTTGTAGCACCGTCTACTTCTAAGTCGTTAGCCGCTGTAATTTTACCAGTTGTGTTAAGTGTACCACCTACTACAGTATTACCTGAAGCTACTGTTACTTGGAAAGTTTCACTACCTGAAGAACCAATGTCAAAAGTTGTGCCATTGAATCTAAATGTAGCCGCGTCTTCCAATGCTCCTGCCGAACCTGCAATAACAATTCTGTTATCAGTTAAGTCAGAAACTACAGCAGAGTTCATAGTAACACCACTTGAAGCCGCTGTTAAAACTGAAGTTGAATCAACTTCTACAGCAAAACTTCCTGTGCCTGAATCAGCCACAGTAGCAGTTGTATTACCTTCACTTAATCTAGTAGTACCACTTGATATTAAACCATCAACGTATGCTTTAGTAGTAGCATCTGTAGCCGCCGCCGGAGTAGCAATATTTCTTACTCTGTTAGCACCCATGTCCACAGTTTGTGAACCAGCAACAGTTACTGAACCGTTAGCCGCAAAGGCCGCCGAAGCAGTTAATGTTCCACCAAATGTACCTGAACCATCAGTATCAAGGTTTCCACCCATGTGTAAGTTTTCAGCAACACCTAAACCACCGTTAACAACCATTGAACCTGAAGAGTTCGAAGTTGATGACGTTGTAGCGTCTGCTGTTATAACACCAGTTGATGTTAATGTACCACCTACTTGAGTATTACCACTTGTCGCTGTAACAACAAATTTGTTAGTAGCAACAGTAAAGTTTCCAGCAACATCACCAGCGCCACTAATATCTAAACCAGCACCAATGTACTGTCCAGTAGTAGTTACGTTAGTTCCGTCATATGTGAATCCAGCGCCATCTTCTAAGATACCGTTAGTTCCTGCTGTTACAATACGACCGTCAGTTAATGTGCCTGAAGTTACAGAACCAACAACAATGTTGCCAGCTGTACCAGACATAACTTCTGATGAGTTAGTAACGTCTGTCAAGTAAACAAAAGCATCTGCTGAGTTATCATAACCAAAGTAGCCAAGTTTAGCACTTCCGTCATAATATCTAAATTCAATACCTCTGTCTTTACCGTCATCACTACCAGGAGCAGAATCGCCGCCTAGTGTAAAGATCGGATCGTCAATAGTTACAGTTGTTGAGTTTGTAGTTGATGTTGTACCGTTAACTGTTAAGTTACCAGTAACAATTAGGTTGTCGCCAACCGTAACATCAGAACCACTAGAAGCAACCGTGCTACCAGTGATTGATAAATCAGCCGCTGTAAATACAGCGCCATCAAAACTACCAACTTCTGTACCGTCAGTTGTGAAAGTAATCTTTCCATCTGAACCAGTATCTGAAGTAACAACACTTGTGTTTAATTTAGAGATAGTATCTCCTGCCGCCGAAACCGCGTTATCCGCATAGGCCTTAGTAGCAAGATCTAAGTTATCACTAGGTGTATAAGATGTATGAGCTCTTATCTGTATAGCGCCAGCAGTTGTGTAACCTACTGTAAGAACTTCAACGTCTGATCCACCACCATTTGCTTGAATGATAATAGCACCATCTTCTGAACCATTTGATACGTCAGTCGCTACACCTTTAATTTGAGCAAAGGTATGAGCGTTGTCGCCATCGTCTTTACCTTTAAAAGTGATTTGACCTAAAGAATCATTGTCAGCCACTGAAGCAGATTGTTTTTCGAGCATAATTTCTGCTCCCAATCCGTCAGCGTTTGAGTTAAGCATTCTTAACTGAGGTTTAGAACCACCTGATTGAGACATTAAGATGTCTGAACCAATAGTACCGTTTACAGTAATGGCGTCCGCCGCGGCGTCACCTAATACTACAGCACCGTTTAGTGTAGTAGTTCCAGCAACCGTAACAGTAGTATCTACGTCTAAAGCACCACCCATATGTAGGTTTTCTGCTAGACCCATACCACCGTCAACAATTAAAGCACCAGTAGTATTTGATGTAGAACTTGTAGTATTGTTTAAGTTCGTTACACCAGTTACGTCTAAAGTACTTCCAACAGTTACGACACCTGCCGCACTTGCTGTAAAGTTACCGTTAACTGATAACTGCCCAGTTGATGTAGTTGTTCCTCCAATGTGAACGTTTTCAGCAACACCCATACCGCCATCTACAACAACAGCACCACTAGTAGTATTAGTAGCGCCTGTAGTAGCGTTAAAGTTAGCTTGTCCTGAAGCATCAAGAGTACCAACTGAAGTGTTACCAGTAGCTTGAGCAATAGTTGCCGATCCTACTGTTAAAGTCGTTCCATCGAAAGTAAAGTTTCCGTCGTCTTCGATAGCACCTGAAGTACCAGCAATAACGACTCTGTTATTAGTCAAATCAGTTACACTAGCAGATGCCATTGTAACGTTTGAAGCACTAGCTGAAAATACAGTAGTTGAATCAATTTCAATAGCAACTGATCCAGTTCCACTGTCATCAACAGTAACAGATGTGTTTCCTTCTAAAAGACGTGTAGCTGATCCTAATTGTGAATCAACGTAGGCTTTAGTAGCCGCGTCTTGTGCCGACGATGGATCAGACACGCCAGTAATTCTATTACTGCCAAGTGCCAAATTCCCCGCCGGGTTAATAGTAAAATCTCCTGAGCTCGTAGTAATTCCATTCGAGTCAAGAGTGGTATTGTCAACAATTAATGAACCAGCTTGAAAAGCCGCATAAGCCGATAATGTTATATTTCCTGCTGTTGTACCTGCTTCAGATGTTGTCGCTACAACGAATTGATCAGCACTTTCGTCCCAACCAATAAACACGTTTGTATCGTCACCACGTTCAGTTACAAGACCGGCGTCAACCGCTCCTGAACCTGAAGCACCAGAGGATAATACCATTAAAGGATCAGCTACAGATGTATTCGTTGAATCAACTGTAGTAGTCGTACCATTAACTGTCAAGTTACCAGATATTGTTAAGTTTGAACCATAAACCATAGACGCCGCTAGTTTACCAGCCGTGACCGCGTTATCCGCAATCTTAGCCGTTGTAACCGCTGAGTCTGTGATCTGATTCGTTTTAATTCTAGTTACAGGCATAGTTCCACAACTCCTTCTTTAATATTAAAGTATTTTGCAAGTGTATTTATTCGTTTTTGGGGAATTAGTACACCTACTGTTAATTTTTAGATCCCTAGGAGACCGTGTAATTTTGGAGCATTACTGCCACCTTGCTTTATGTAGAATGTACATTATAAAGCTCGATATTATTATTTATCGGAATTATGGAATATTAATATGATCAGGTTTAATTAGTGGAGATCTGGGTTAGCTTACAGTAGCATTTTGACGGGCTAATACCACCCAACCAGTGGATTGATAAAGTAGTGTGATAGTGTCCTCAACATCGTTGAATACAATTTGTGTTCCGTTTACAAAGCTAGTTGGAGTAACAGTAGCATTACCACCGTCTACTTTCATTGATATTATTTTAATTTGTCCTTCTGTGCCGTTTGCTAGTGTATAAGCATTAGAACCGGTTGTTGTTAGTAGTGTAGCTGTTTCTGTTAAACTTATTGCTCCTGGGCCTGTAATATTTTGTACATTATGAGTAAGACCACTTATTGTTGTTGCTGTACTTGTTACTGTTATCCTGTCTGTTCCTGCTACTGTTATACGAACAGTATCATCATCTGATGTACGTTCTACTTCAACTTTTGTATCAGAATCAGCGTCTTGAATCCTATCTAAATATGTAATACTTGAAAATACTTTAGCACTTATTCTGTCACCTACTACAGGTGCTGTTGTAAATGTTAATGTTGTTCCACTAACTGTATAATCTGTTGTTGGTTCTTGTACCACACCATTTAGTGTTACGATTACAGTATTAGTTGAAGCACTATTACTTAAAGTAAATGTAGTATCACTACCATCGCCATCAAATGTGTCATTGGTTAATGTTGCTGTGTCTGGGTCACCAACTCTTACCCAAGTACCATTTTTATAAACTTCAACTATGTCTAAAGTTGAGTTATATCTAATTTCGCCTTCTTCTGGTGAGCTTGGTCTTTGAGCTGTTGTACCATAAGGTAACTTCATACTTGAAGTAGTATTAATCTTAACAATACCTGTACCTTGAGGATCTAAAATTAAATCATCATTAGTAGGCGTTGTTAATGTAGTGCCTTCTGCTGTTATATCTCCTAAAGAACTACTTGCTCCACCAACACCAAAAGTTCCTGTGTATCTAGCTCCTGAAACATAAACTGACTTGCCTGTAAAGTTTACACCATTAGGTAAATTACTACCAATAAAGTGTACAACACCAGATTGGTAATCAAAGAACCATTCGTCATTGTTACCAGAACCTGTAGCAAATACTTGAGTTCCTCCACTTGCGGCGTTGGCCGCATCACCGGAAGTATGTATATAAACTTTTAACTGATAAGTTGAACCTATCTCAGGTGGAATCCAATCTGTTAATCCTGTTTTCCAAGTTCTGTTAGCGGCCGCTGTACCGTCATTAGTACATTCATCTGGAAGACTTGTAGGATAAACTGTTACTACCGCTGTATTAGATCCTGGCATAACAGTAGGTATATCACTTGCTTGTTGCCAAACTTTATCTCCTCTTAATAGTAAAGGAGATGCTATAGCTTCGTTAGGTGCTTTCTTGGCCGCATTGGTATCAGTTTTAGTAGCACCGTAACCTAACTTCTTCCAAAGATAGTCTACTTTTTTAGCGTCTGATATAGCCATCTTTAAGCATCCTCAATTTCTAAAGCAGTAATTGAATCACCACTTACTAATTTGATTCTAACTAAAACAGTATTACCTGTAGTGTTAGCCATATTCTCAGAACCAAGTGTTAATGTACTACTTTCATTTGATACTGTTGAACCTGTAGTTACTCTATCTCCTGGTGTATTAGCACAACCATTTGATCCGTTACCACCTGCTCCTGTATTACTACCAGGAACACCTGATCCAGCGTAAGTATCTGTAGCATCTATCCAGCCATTTAAACCACTAGCACTATCAATAGCCGAGCCTGGTGCCGCAATCCATACACCTGATAGTTTTCCGCTAAATTTAAACTTAAAGTTAGCCGCCGGTGTTCTACGGAAAGCAAAAGTATAATATTGTGCTCCACTTCTTCCTGAATTTAAATCAGGACCTACTGGTAAGTAACCAGAACTTAAATCTGTTGTATAATGTTGTAGTGTACCAAATCTACAAATTGCTTCTTGTGTTCCTGCTACTGTAACAGCACCACTCCAAGCATTACTTGTATAATAATTTGTACTTCCTGTGAAACTAGGTGTATCACTAGCAGTACCAAAACCTGTAATTCTTACGCCATCGTCTGTATGTGTACTTCCGTTACCTAAACTATCTTCTACTGGAATACCTGCTTCGTTATCCATAAGTGTTAATGAGTTTGAGTATAACTGAATATTTGTACTTGCTGTACTGTAAGAACTTGTACCATTACAGTTACTAGCTCTCATTTTAATTTGTTGTACAGCACGTCTTTGAGTGTTAATAAGAGGTACTGTTAAAACTCCTAAAGTATAAGCACTTCCAACACCTGTGTTTACTTTTGGTATTCCACTATCTAACATTGTTGTACTACCATCAACATTAGCGTATGTAAAATTCAAATTTGATATAATTGAACCTGATGTTCCTTCTTGGTTACTTCCTGGATCAACTTCAACTGGAGAACTTGTATCTCTGTATGCTTGTCCAGTAAAGTTTGCCACTGTGGCTCCTGTAATAGTAACACTTGGAGAACCTGTATTATAATAAGGTATTCCTGAAATATATCTTTTAGATCCTGCTGTGCCTTCTGCTATTGTTCCTATTGTTGCTGTAGGACTTGACGTCATATCATCTTTAACAATGTGAACTACATTAGTGTTTCCACCTCCTGAACTTTCCAGTCTTTGAGCACTAGATCCAATACTATAATCAGATAATGCTTCAGTTATTTTTGCTGTTGCTACAAGATATGCTCTTTGTGGGTAAGAAGAAACTACTTGATCATAATCTCTATGATTTGTTATTACCAACGTGTCATCTGTTGTATTATTAGCACCACCTTCTGATGTTGTAAAAGTTCTAGCACCTTTACTTACATTATTAATTTTTGATGTAAGTGTTTGATTTGTACCATCATAGTGGTTAGTTATAAAGTTTGACACAGTATTTGTGTCAAGTGTAGAAGTACTTGTATAACGTCTAGATGTTGATGTGCTTAACGAATCTCCTGGAGATTGAGATGTAAATGAACTTGTATTGTCTGTAAATCCATGACATAATTTTGGTGAACTACCTTGGTATGAATCATTTAATGTTAAACTCTTAGTACTTAAATTTGCCGGTGCCGACGGAACAGAATTCATTTGGAATGTTATTCCTGTATATGAATCTGATTGTGCTGTTATGTCTGGTGTAGCATTTACTGTAAGATTTAAATTATAATTACCTGATGATTTTCCAGCATAGTTATGAGTTATAGCATTACCTACTGTACCTGCTGTTGATCCGTCTTCAGTTGGTGTATCATTAGAACTTCCATCTGCCCAGTTAATTGTGTAACTAGCGGCCGGTGAACTTACTACCGGACTAACAGCATTAGTCATTGTAACTAACGCTCTATTGTTTCCATCTAAGTCTGTATAATCATATATGTCGTATTGGTTATCACTATTTCCTGTGCTTACTGTTACAGCTGATGCTGTAGCACTAGCTCTCATATCTGGTTCAACGTGTACTGTAAAGTTTGAACTACTAAATGGCGAACTAGAGTGGTCACTTAAAACTTCTAACTTACCTGTGTAGTCTACAGCCGTTCCTGAATTTTGATTTGAATTTGTTAGTTGGTATGTATGATTTATTGTTCTGTTTGTATCACCAGAGGAATTTGACCCAGTATTAACTGTTGATGTTGTTCCATCACCCCAAGTATATTTGTATTGAATTCCGTATGTTGAATAAGAACCAATTGTATTTTCTGTAGTGTTTGTAAATGTTACAGGGTGTCCATTTGTTCCTGATTCGTTAATACCACTTGTACTCGACAACGTTACTGTTGGAGTATGTGTATCATAAATTTTGTTTGATGTTGTATTTGATGTAGGTGTGTCACTTGGCAATGCTGTACTATGACTATCAAGTGTTAACCTTACTACTCTTGTTTGTTCTTGTTCAGTACTTGCTGTAAATGTGTGAGCCAGTCTTGCTCCACCTGATCCACCTGCTGACGAATCACTACTAATAACATCATCTGATTCGCTGTCGCCCCAATCCCAAGTATATTGAACTGTTGCTCCACTTGTATTTGTTGTATTATTCTGGAAGTAAACTGTAGCACCATCGTCCCATTGTGTAATAGGAGAGCCACCTGTTGGGTTGGCGTATGCGGCAAATCCTGTTGAAGGTGTTGCTGTGTATATAACAATATAACTAGCTCTTGTTTTGCTTACACTTGAACCTGTTCCACTACCACTATTATTTTTTGCTGTTACTGTTACAGTAAAAGGTGAATTAGTGTTTGAATTGTAAGTATGTGAAGGTGTGCTGTCTGTTGTATTAGTTGTTGCTGTTTCTCCAGTACCCCAATCAATATCATAATGTGTAGGATTACCGTCTGTTGAAATTGTAAGTGTTACGTTTAATCCAGCACCGCCTGTTGTTACGTTTGCTGTAAAATCAACATTAGCAACGGCAGTATTATTAATGATATTATTTGTTAATTCGTTTAAGTCGTCAATAGCTGTACTAACATTAGTAGTATCTGTCCAAGTAGAAATAGAACCTGTTGGATATAATGAACTGTCATCTGGCCAACTTAATGTAACATCTCTACCAGTAACTAATCCGCCACCACCAACATCTACCCAGGATAAGTTTCCTGAACCGTCTGTTTTTAGTACTTGGTTTGAGGATCCACCAGTTATTGTAATATCACCAACAGCACCTAAATCTAAGTCGCCACCAACCGCTCGGATTGATCTTCCTTCTAAGGTAATGTTATCTACTTGTAAACTTTTTGTGGGGGAGTTAGTGTTTATACCAATACGGTCATTGACTACATCTATGTATAATAGGTCTGTTTCAAATGCTATATCGGTACCTAATCGCTCAAGGTTAGCCTTAAGCATAGCACCAGAAATTCTTCCAATTGCCATTTTATCTCCTTCACCTCATTTCATTCCAGGGTGAGCCCGGGTATAATATAACAGAGTTACTCTGCTACATTGTTATTTATATTAATAATCAATGTAAGTTTCAATCGTGCCTTCGCGGTATAAATCCTGTGTAATACAATGTACTCCGCCGTCCCAAAAATACCTATGTCTAAAGTTGAATACAATAGGCTCTACGTTATGGCGTTTAAAAGCGTCAAATATCTGCTTATTGTAGTTGTTACATATTATTAAATTCTCATTTATTGACAGCATATTAACATCAAATATTGTTTCTTCTACATATCCTACCCAATGATTTAACCACTGATTAACAAATCCAATAAGCTCTAAATTATTCTCTTCTCCAGGCACCCACCATTTGCCATCCACTTTTTTCTTAACTTTATAAAAGTCAGATAGTGTATCAAACGGATTTTCAGGTACTGTTATAACTTCCCAGCCTGGAAATGTTTTAGTATAATCTTGTACATCTCCAAGGGTAATTATTAGTCCAGGTTTAACTACACAAAAACTACCATCACTATGATATCCTCTATGAGAAATATGTACTCTAAATCCTTCACTTTCCCATTTACTTTTAATTTCTTCTACATTTGAATTGTTAAATCTGCTAGGATCATTTACAATGTAATCCCAAAATATATCTTTACCTACTCTACAAATATTAGCTGTAGTTAAAAGTGATCCTTGATCGCTTCCTTCCCAATCTCTAATAAAAGTATTACTAGGATCTATATTTTTAAAAATACTTTCGTACATACCCCTATGTCCATCAGTACCATATATAGTTTCTCCTACTACAGCATAATGATCACGAGGTGTTACAGGTGGATGTACTTCTTCAATTAAATTAAAATTATCTTCATTGAACTCTGGTCTATAAGTTGTTACACCATGTTCTTTTAATATAGATTCTAGTTTTTGGAAATCTTCTTCTGTTTCGTCTGCTATTCTTTTTAGAGGATCTAAAACTTTAGGAATAGAAACGTGTTTTGTAAAATAATCGCTAGTGAAATGTTTACCTAGTAAACAATGTTTTAGTTGATGAAATGTAGCATATCCCTTGATAGGAATCATGGACTAACCTACTATGCTAAAGTGCCAGTTACCGTACTGTCAAATCCTACAAGAGCATAAACTCTATGAGTGTTCGGTGGAGCACTTGTAAATGTAATATCTCTACCTGAAATTGTGTAAGCCTGATCAGGCTCTTGTACAACGTTACCTACAACAACAATAACATTATTTTCGTCTGCTGGTGCTGTAGTAAAAAAGTTATTAAAGGCTGTAGTTGACCCGTCACCAGTTGTAGTTCCGTCTTTAATAACAGATAACGTACCTTGTGGTGTTACAGATCTAAAAGCAGAACCATCGTAGTATTCCATTCTATTTGTAGTTTCATTAAAACGAAATGTTCCTTTACCAGCAACAGCTGGTCTTTCTGCTGTAGTACCAGATGCTGTAGAAATTCCTTTTGATTTGGACTTTAAAAAATATCCCATTTTTAAATACTCACGTATGAAACTGTAGCATATACTGAAGTCGCCGCTGATGCTTTTGCTTGTATTGTATCACCATTTGATAATACAATTTTTTCAGCACTTAAAATATATGTGTCGCTACCATCAATTGACAATTCTTTAATAATTCTATTAGTAGCATCTGCTGTGCCACCGTTTGCTACAAGATGAACATCAATAGTTCTTGCCGCCGCATTATCATTTGTAAAAAATATCGATGTAGTAGCAGAATCATTAGTACTAGTATAAACTGTACCTATGCTTGTTCCTAAAGTTGCTTTTGCTAACGCCATTTTCTTTTCCTAAAATATCAATCCGTATACGATTGCTTTACTCTTACTTACCATTTCTTGTGCCGCTCCTGATGGAGGCTGAACAAAAACGCCTGTCCCACCACCGCCTGGTGCTTTAGCATAAACTAATGATTTTCCTGAAACCGCACTTGGATCACTTGTTTGTGTCATTCTTAAAAGGCCATCAGTTGTAACATTTCCAGTAACATCTAATGTTGTTGAGATAGTCGCCGCTCCAGTAACACCTAATGTTGTACCATCAAATGTTAAATTTGCTTCACCTTGCATAGCATTTGACCCTGTGATTGTTGTAATAGTGTTATCAGTAGATCCAGTTAAAGAAATACCAGACCCAGATACACCATCTACATAGCTTTTAGTAGCTACATGATCATTTCCTGTAGGTGTTGCCGCGGCTAACTTTGTTAAAGAACTGCCTTCTTTAATAGTCCAACAATCAATACTATCATCATATAAAAAAGTTACGTTTGTTGCCGTTCCTCTTTCTATTTCAATACCAGACGTTGTTGCTGTAATACCAGCACCAGTTTCGTCTTTATTTAAAACAATAGTATTATCAGAAATTGTAGAGTTAGTTGTTTCTACTTCAGTTTTAGTACCTTGAACAACAAGATTTCCATCAACTGTAAGTGAATGTGTCTTTACTGTGACATTAGAATCTGTACCAGTAGTGGTAATCTTGTAATGTCCGTCGAAACGTTTTTCTGAAATTTTTGCCATTTTTAATTATCCTTATACATTATTTATTTCTTTTTCGAACTGTTCAAAATCTATTTCTCTGTAATTAGACACTTGATTCCACTGATCTGGGGTAAAATTGTTCAATGGTGCCACTCTAGCGAAGTTTATTTTGTCAAATTCTAGCATTATCTTACGAATTTGCTCTACCCAATTCATATAATATATAGCACCGGCTGTTTTAGGCTTATAAGCATTAGTTCCAGCATATACATTATTAATATCATTATCACTAGCACCTACACCCATTAAATCTACACCTACAAAGTAAACATACATATGATTGATATCCGGGTTTTCTGTACCACCTCCTGGCTGACAAGCATACCACAAAGCTACTGATCCACTACTGTACCCCCAACACGCTTCTTCAATTCTTCTACTAGATCTGTTAATATGATCTTTAGTTTGCCATTTTCTATCTGAATGACATTTAATTTCTTTTCCAGGTCTTCTAGTATAAAAAGGTATAATAGCAGGTATATTTTTTAAGTATTCAGGATTGATATCTGTTAATTCTATTTCTTCTCTTATTACGTCATCAGTAGCAACAAGAACATCAGGAATAAAATCTCTATAAAGAGCATTACACCCATATATAGTTCCTTTACCTCTTAACCTAACTAAATCGAATTGTAATCTGGATTGGCCATTGCCTATTACAAATGCTCTACTCATTATGTTCCTTCAAAAAAAATGACTGCTAATAATATTAATTAGCAGTCATTTAAAATTACGATTTTGTATCTGAATTAGATATCTTAAGCGTCTTCTGTTAGATCGTCGTCATCAGTTCCTGATAATGTATTGTCATCACCAGCTTCTTCCATTCTAACAACACCTGTAGCCGCCGCTCCAGTTAATGCCCATGATAATTTTTCGCCGTCTAAAGCGTTAGATCCAGTAGCACTTGGAGTCGCTAAAGTAACTGTACGACCTGAAATTTTGCTCACGCCATAAGTTTCTGAATCAGCACCTTGTACTGAAATTGACATTTCACCAGCACTTAAAGCCGCCGGTAATTTTCCTGTAGCAAGTGTACAATCAAAAGTTCCTGCTGTTCCAATTTCTTCAACACGGAATTTTTTTGAACCTAATTGCTTAACGATATAACCTTCTTTAACAGCAGAGCCGTTATGAAAGTTTACTTTGATTTCTGAACTTCCAGCTGTCGGGCCTGTGCCTTCTACACCGAAAAATCTTTTGTTAATTGGTCTTCCCATTTTTTTTCTCCTATATAAGTAGTCCTATCTGGGTTCTATCCAGTACGCTGTGGGTTAAACAGCATAAGTCCGCCTCGCGGCACACTATTTGACAATATTATTTATCTGCTTTTGGCTTAGAACTAGGCTTTGCTAATGGTCTAGCAACACTATCTTTTGAACGTTTTCTAAGTACAGCTAAAGCACTTACTTTACGTTTTAGTTCATCTAAGGGTTTCTTTAAATCCCATTTAAAGTTCATATCACCCTCCTTATTGTTAAAGTTAGGTGCGTTCCTTCGCTTATGCTACTTCCGGCCTAATGGCTGAACGATAAGAATATTTAGTCAAGAAAAAAGGCCCGAAGGAGCAACAACGAGCCTTTTTAAAAAAATAAGCAAAGTAGGGAGGACTCGGTTACACCTCCAACCCCTCGACACAGATACCTGTCTGAATCCAGGGAGCCTAGTTCCACTCGGGAGAGCGATGTGACTCAGCGTATTTCTACTACCAAGCCTGGGTACCACCCCTAACTAGCCTAGTTCGACCCTCTGGTAAGAGCCTCTTCCTAGCACTACAAACAAAAGCTAATTACTCTTTTGTTGCTTATGTATATAATATAACACAAGTACAACCTGAAGTCAACCTTTTTTTATTTTTTTTTGGATTTTTTGGAGAAAGATATTTTAGTCAAAAAGAAAGGCGCCTAAGCGCCTTTCTAATATTAGCTATTAAGCTCGATGCTATTAAGCAAACGAAATGTTTGACATAGCAATTTCGCCCAAGTAGTCACCAGCATTACCAAGTGATGATGCTGTGTTAGTTAATTCAACATAACCGTATCTAGTCATGAAACCAACTACTGGCTCTAAAGTATCAGGATCAAGTACTGTTCCTGAAGACATTAGAGGTACATATGGACAATAGAACGCAGCCGCGTCCGCTTCGCTTGAACCTTTGTAACCAACTAATACAGCTGAGTTATCAGCGGCATAAGTGTCTACATAAATTTTCATAGCGCCATTCAAAGTACCAACAAACTTGTTGTTTGTAGGAGCTTCAAAAGTTCCTTCAGTTGTTCTTGCGAACGCTGAAGTAGAAGCAGATTGAAGTACTGTTAGAGCTTGTGGAGAAACCACAGCCCAGTTACCAGCACCACGTCTAGTTCTTTGAGCAATTTTATTTGCTGTTCTGTTAATCAATACAGCAAGAGCCGCATGCTCGTCACCAACGTAAGTAGCAGTACCACTTACAGCAGATTGGTTGTATGTCTCTTCAGTTGCCGCTAAAGATCTTAAAGAAGTAAGAACTTCTTGGTCAATCTCAGCAGTAATTTCTTGAGCCAACGCCGCCATAATTTCTGCTTCAACGTCGATTCCGTGCATTGACTGAGCGTCTTGAGCCGCCTCAAAAGTCCAACGTGCTGATAGCTTTCTAGTTTTAGCTTCAACAGGTTGTTTTAAGATTTGGATGTTCAACTTCTTACCAGCAGAACCTTCTAAGCTAGCCGTAGAAGCACCTGCTCCTGGGTTAGCGTCGTTTCCACTGTAAGACTCAGCAATTTTGAACGGTGATAATGCTTCATCGCCAGCTGTGATGTTTGTAGCACCGCCAGTTGTTGTATCAGCATATCTTACTCTTAGAGTATGGATTTGTCCTACTGGACCTTGCATAGGTTGTACACCAACAATTTCGTTAGCGATTACAGTAGGCATTACACGTCTGATTACAGGTAGAATCACACGGTTTAGAGTAGCAACATTACCGGCTGATGTAGCGCCAGCAGTTGCAGCCTCTTTTAAGTAGTTACGGGTGTTTTCTAAAACAACGCTCATAGTTGATTTAGAATTTCCTTCTAAACCTTCCATAAGAGCCGATTTAGTGTCATCCCAACGGCTTTCAATTAATGTATCTGACATTTTAGATGTCTCCCTTATATTTAATTTACATTCCTGCCAGCTTTTTAAGGAGTACAACCCCCTCATCAGCTTGGCTGGTGTTAGTAGTTTTATTTCCAGTAACTTCTTTACGAGCTTCAGCAAGAACTTTCTTACTTGGAGCTTCGTCTTTTAGTACTGCTGGCAAATATTTGTCGTAAGCAGATTGTAATTTATCTGTTTGGACATTCTCGAGTAAACTTTGCATTACTTCAGCCTGCTTGTTAGCAAGTGGCTTCATTAATTCATTGAGTTTTTCTTTTCTGTTGATACCCTCGTTGATTTGCTCAATCTTTGCCTTTTGAGCGTCAACTTCAGTTGTAGAAACTTCTAATTTCTCAGTTGCTTCTTTTAACTGTTTGTCTTTGTCAACAATTACTGCTTCCAATTCTTTCATTTCTTGATTTTCGTTCAAGTAACTAGTTGAATATTCAGCGGCAAATGTTTCAAACAGTTTACGACCAAAGTTATTTTCACGAGCTTGTTTGATATCTTCTTTAAGTTGAGTTAGTTCGTCTCTTAAAGTTGATGTTACAGATTCTTTAACAAGTTTACTTGCTTTTTCTACAAAGTTACCTTTGAGTTTAGCAAGTTGATCTTTTGCTTCAGATACTAATTTTACTTTAGTTTCAATGACGTCTTTTTTGTCTTTATGGAACTCAGTAATTTCTGATGCCAAGTTTTCTATTACAAACTTCTCAAGTTTTTCCATTGTAACAGCTTGAGATTTACGATCTGATCTTAATTCATTAATCTCTTCAGCTAATTTCTTAACTAAAAAGCTATTGAATTTCTCAGCCGCTTCAGACATTTTAGCATTGTACTTAACTCTGTCTTCTGCTAAAGCCTTTTTCTCAGCTACTACTTGTTCAATTTCTTGAGCCAAGTTTTCTGTTACCATCTTGTCGAGAGCCTCAACCATAGTCTGTTTATCATGCTCATAACGACCAGCAAATTCTTCACGTAACTCAGCACGAACTTCTTCTTTAACTTCAGATAATTTCTTATCCCAAGCTTCAGAAATTTGCTTACGAGTTTCGTCGTTTACTAGATCACTGTCAAGCAACGGTTTGATGACTTCTAACATATTGGTCAACTCCTAACTTTTAATTCACGGATGAGTTTTAGTACTTCATCCTTTAAGTACTTCTGCACCTTAGTATCATGCTGTGCTTCTTTGGCAATCTCTAAAACTTTATGACCATTATTCATGTTCAAAAGCCCTTCGTATATTGCCGTAGGGTAGGCATTTGGTGCCGAAGGTTGTGCCACTACATCTATAGTGACTATCTCGAATTCGCTTACCTCACCGGTAGCTTCATTGACGTTGCCGCTTCCGCGACTGCTTACTCCCAACTTAACACCGCTGTCACACATAGTTTTCACTAGTTGTCCCATTGGCGTAGGGAGAATCTTTAATTTACCAAATCCATTTGGACCGTCCATCCACATATTCTCTACCATGTGGCAAACTCTATCTAGGTTAACTTGTAACCCTTCAGGGTGGTCTACTTCGCCTAGCACACTATTGCCAGTACTGATTTGGTCATTTAATGTTTTTACTGCCGAAGCAATTTCGTTCACAGGATATACACGTTGGTTAGCATTTTTTACCCCACCTTGTATACAAATACCTTTCATGTAAAGATCTTTACCGTCGTTGGCAGATTCCATTACTAGTCCTGCTTGGTCGAACGTTAAATTTTCTTGTAATAAAGGTCTCATTTCCTATGTCCTAATTATGCTTTAGCTTTTGGTGCCGGAGACAATGCTTGTTTGGCGCCAGGCTTGTTTTTATTACCTGCGTCGCTAACTTTAGCCTTAGGTGCTGATTTAGATGCTTCTTCTTTATTAGCAGTCTTAATACCACCTGGTTGTGCTTTAGCAACAGGAGAAGCAGATGCTTCAGATGATGTTACAGGAGCAGGTGCTTTTTGAGTGTATTCAACAACTTCTTCTGTTTTATCTTCTTCAACTTTGTCTTCTTCAACTGCTTCAGCTTCGTCAACAGCTTTTTCACCTTCAACTGCTACTTCTTCTGTAGCTTCCATTTCTGGTTCCATTTCTGGTTCCATTTCTGGAGCAGGTTCTTCAGCTGGTGCTTCGTCTTCTTTACCAGTCATTTGTTCAAATTCGCTTCTTAGATCGTCAATAGCTGTTTGAAGGTCCATTAGTTCGTCTTCCATACGTTCCGCATCGTCGTCGTCCATTTTTCCTTCTTCACCATCAACGCCCATTTCGTCAGACATAGCGTCAGCGTCTGCTTCTGGCTCTTCGCCATCATCATCGTCTTCTGCTGTTATTCCAACTTCATCAGCTTTAATATCGTCAATCATATCAGCTGTTTGATCACCAGCTAAAGTTTCTTCAACTTCGTCTGTTGCTTCTTCTACAGCTTCTTCTGATTTTGATTCTTCAGTTTTTTCGGCTTCTTCAACTTTTTCATCAGTGGCTTCTTCAACTGCTTCTTCTTCTTTAGAAGCTTCGTCGATATCAGCAAGATCTTCTTCATCGATTAAGTTTTCGTAAATTTTACGAGACTCATCAACAGCGATCTCATGAAAGAGTTCCTTAGCCTTATCTTCTTCCTCATTGACTACTAGTTCAATAAGTGATTTCCATTTGTCATTCATGTTGTGACTCCTTTTCAATGAGATATGGCGCATTTTCGTAATAGTATTTACAAATATGCTATGTTAATTAGTTATAATAGCATAAAACGAGCACTTTTGGCTCGTTTCATCTAAATTAGTTATTTTTGTTGTTTTTATAAGCCTGAGTCGTCTGATTCTTTTTGCCCGTATTGTGCCTTAATTTTTTCAACCATTTTAGATTTCTCAAATTTTTTGGCATCATACATCTTTCTCAAGCTATTAAGTTGGCCTAAAGTGAGCTTACTCTTACGAGTATCGCCTTGTGCTAAAACGCTATCATCCTTTGTAGGATCATAAAATTTGTCATCTTGTTGATTTAATTCAAATAATTTCATAGTACACCTATTCTTTCTATATAAAAGGACGACCGACTTTTAACGTACCGGTTGTAATTGTTTTTAGATCACCAGAGTCGTTATTGCCCGGTTTATATAATGTAGGCATATTGCCTTTTTTAAGTGTAGACCTTGGATGTCCTTGTGCTACACGTTTTTCAGCCGCAAGTTTTAACTTTGCTTCTTGTCTTTGGCGTTTATACTGTAAATGTGATATTCCGTTTTCGCTCATACTTTTATTTAGTGATATTATATTGAAATATCTTCTGGTTCACCACCAGCGTCTGCTCCAGGTTCTGCATCTGCTCCTGCTTCAACATCACCTTCTGCTCCGCCTTCTAGGTCTCCGCCTAAGTCGTCGCCACCTAAACCATCTAGGTCAGCACCTAAGCCACCTGGTGTTAATCCAGCACTTCTAAGAGCTTTTCCGCCCATCACGTTATCTGAATCACCTTGTTCTTCTCTCCACAATATATCGTTTTGTTTCATTTCTTCTTCAGTTAAGCCTAAGAAACGTTGTAAAGCAAATCTCTTACTAATGTAAGGAACGCCTTCTGTTTGTGTGAAGTTACTAATTCTACTAGCATCAATATCACTTTGTCTGTAACTAGCAAAGTTTTGAGGCTCATTAAATTCAATATCAAATATTGAATTATCTATGTTAACACCTCTCCAACGTAACCACAATTTAAATTCACTATCAAATGTACTAGATACTAAACTTTGTAATCTCATACAGTATTGGTTAAATCTATGTTCTTGTATTAACGCTGTTCCAACTTTACCGTCAACAAACGTGTTTGATCCATCGTCTGGAGAACTAGGTAGGTATGTACTTGGAATTCTTAATCCTCTGTACAGTTTATTAGTAAAGTATTTTAAGTCTGAAATTTCACCTAGGTTTTCACCACCTGGTAATGTTTCAACTTTAGAACCTCTACCTTCTGCTGTTTGAGGAAAGAAATAATCTTCATTGATTGATAATGGATTGTAAGTAGCATCCATCATATTACTTCCGCCGCCACTTTGAGTAGGAATACGTCTTTGGTGTATTTCGTTTTTAACTCTTTCTACATAGCCCATTGCCATATGTGTTGGCATATTACCAACGTCAATGTAAAACACTCTTCTTTCAGGTGCTCTTTGAACTCTGTAAATTATAATAGCGTCTTCTAGTAATTCTTTTTGTTTGAATACTTTAAATATTGCTTCTAGTACTGAAGTACCAAATGGCCAATTGTGATCTAAACCTTCTGTTAAACTTAAATGTACAACGTGGTCTGCTTCAATTGAATTTTCTCTTACTTCTGTTTGTCTACCAGCATAAGAACTTGAATTATTAAATCCTGTTGTAGTAGAACTTGGTTGTACTGTAGCTGTTTCTGTATGTTGTGGTGCTGTTATTGTTAAGTTTTCAAAGTTAGGTGCTACATCTTTTAACACATAAACTTCAGGTGCTTTACCTTTTGCTTCGTTAACAATTACCTTAACAACATTTTGAGGTTCAACCCAAAACCATTCATAAGTTTCTGGATCTCTAATAAACGTCTGATCACCATACTTTAAAGTATTACGAAAAATCTTAAAAATTCTTTTGTTAAAATCATTTAAGCTAGTCCAATTTTTAAGTTGTTCACTTAAAACTTTTACTTCAGTTTCAGTTGGACTCTCTTTAAATTTAAACTTAAATGGTGTGCCGTTTTCCGGCGACTTCATAGTACAAAACTCAGCAAGGATATCAATAGCAGAATTTACTTCTGAATCTGAATCCATTGATTCATATTGATTGTATCTTTCAATCCTATTTGGATGTCCAATATAAACTTCAGGTAATGTACTTTGGTAGTTCTTAAAACCTAAATCGGGAGTACTTCCTCCCCTTGCTCCAATTGGGCTTAGGTTTCCTGTATCTACTGTTTTAAAATATTTTTTCCAACTCATTTTATTTTTCCTAATCCCATTAACTGGGTATATTACTATTTAGTTACGAATAGTTTGAATCCCTTAAATCTCGACTCACTCGATATGTTCGTTTTGCTTCTCCTAACAATGAT
>Ga0209404_10000660_pt1 | contig 26326 bp, 37 predicted proteins | sample TroAtlMetagenome_2_FD_187447 | JGI IMG/M metagenome (GOLD analysis project Ga0209404, IMG submission 187447) | Marine eukaryotic phytoplankton communities from Atlantic Ocean - Tropical Atlantic ANT8 Metagenome (SPAdes) (version 2) | ecosystem: Environmental > Aquatic > Marine > Oceanic...
TCTGAACAGAATACTAAGCCAGAATCTGCTTGGTCTAGTGATGAGAAGAAGCAGATTTCTACCTATGGTTGTCAACTACTTGTAGAAAATGCTACTAAAGAACAGGTAGAAGATAAGAAGGTTCCAAGTGATGCTATGATTGTAACCTATAAGACAGAGGAGAAGGTTCATCAGGATCTTTGTCGTGGATCAAAGATTAATATATTTGATCTATACTATGACAAGTTTGGTAAAGGATCTCTTATATCAATTGATTGGGGTCATGGAAATATTAAACCTTCACAGTGGGGTTATAAACCACCTGAGAAAAAGAGGAGGAGAAAATCATGAAGCAGAATGATGATAACATTAGATCTCAGATAAATGAACTTATTCGAGATGAAATACAAGATAACATAAACGATTATTTGGATGCACAGGAGGAGACTAAAAAAACTGGTTTAGGTTTTGTTTCTAAAGAAGATGAGAGTGAATTAAAAGTTAATATACCTGAGAGTGAAGTGGATAAAATTCTTAGAGATTATAAGAAAATTAAAAGGAGTCAAAAGTCTAACTTGAGTCAGATAAAAAAACTTGGATTACTTGATAAAAATGGGAGACCTTTATGAACTATAAGGATGCAGGAGTTGATCTTGAAGCAGGGAGATCTTTTGTTGATGATATAAAAGACACCGTTAAATCTACCCATCGATCTGAAGTCATCGGTGGGTTTGGTGGTTTTAATGGGATGATGAGAATCCCTACTGGATATGAGAAACCTATATTAGTTTCTGGCACTGATGGTGTAGGAACTAAAATACATGTTGCTGAATTAGAAGCAACTGGTAATCCATCTGTGATGCGTGGTATAGGGCTTGACCTTGTTGCCATGTGTGTGAATGATGTAATCACTTGTGGTGCAAAACCATTATACTTCTTAGATTATATCTGCACTTCGGATTTGAAATTGCATGGAGACTTGGTAAAGGAATTAGTTAATGGTATAGCAGAAGGATGTAAGATTTCTGGATGTAGTTTACTTGGTGGAGAGACAGCAGAACATCCAAGACGTTCATCAATGGTAGATCCTATTAAAGATATAGCAGGATTTTGCACTGGTATTGTAGAAGAGAATGAAATAATAGATGGTAGATTGATTAAAGAAGGAGATGTAGTTATTGGTATTGAGAGTAGTGGTCTTCATAGTAATGGGTATAGTTTGATTAGGGATATGCTATGGAGGCATAAGATTTTTCTTAAGAAAGGTTATGATGAAGCATGGGGTGGTGGTAAGATTAAAGATCCAAGCCCTACTCCAGAACTTCTTAATCCAACTATAATATATGCTCCATTAGTTGCAGACTTATTAGAAGAGTTTCCGATACTTGGTATGGCAAACATCACAGGTGGTGGTATTCCAGAGAATCTTCCACGTTGTATTCCTGATGGGTTAGAAGCAAGAGTTGATTATAATTCTTGGAAGATGCCAGATCTTTTTAGTAAGATTATGTTGTTAGGTGAGATCCCAGAAGAAGAAATGAAGAATGTATTTAATCTTGGTATTGGATATTGTTTGGTTGTTCCAGAAGAAGTGGTAACAGATGTGCAACTCAGGATATTTGGTCATGATTTGCAGTCATGGGTGATAGGGGATATAATTACTACATCTAAATAAGACAAAGAATTTTTTCTTATGAGTAAGATTGACACGCAAGGGATGAGTGGCCCAGTTGATCCCAACTACAAAGGGCCAGTAAGGATGCAACCACATAAACCGATGATGATTCATCCTATGAGGTTACATACTTCAGAGGAAGTTAAAGAATTAAAGATACTACTTAATGAAGTATTAGATGAGAGGGAAGGTAAGATGGATTACATATCTTATTTTGATACCCAACACTTTAATCACCGCATTAATGAAGATGAACCAGAATACAAATCATAATTATAAGAATCCATCCAAGAAACAGGATCTTGGACACGTAGAGGCACAGGTTACTAAAGGTAAGAAATACTATGATGAGCAGGGGTGGGAGATTTCTCCACCCATAAGTGACAGAGAATGTATCTATCGTTGTTTAGAGAACTGTGAATCACTTGCTGGACTTGACAAGAAACAAGTACAACGATTGATGAAAGACTTTGAGACTATGAAGACAGAGTTTGTAAGGAATGAGGAGTATCCAGTATTATGAGATTAGGTGTTATGTGTTCTGGTAACGGAACCAACTTCGAGAACATAGTTACCAATCCTATATGCAATAAGCATGAAGTTGTGTTGATGATACACAACACTAAACAATGTGGTGCTGTTAAGAGAGCAGCAAAATGGGGAATACCTCATGTGAGAATACCTCATAAGGATGAGGATAAAATGATAGAAATGTTTAAAGCATGGAATGTAGATCTCATTATTCTTGCAGGATATATGAGAGTGCTTAAGAATCCTTCTGCGTTTCCTGCTCCTATCATTAATGTTCATCCATCCCTACTACCTAAGTATAAGGGATTGAATGTAGTAGAAAGAGCAATGGATTCAGGTGATGAAGAAACAGGATGCACTGTTCATTATGTCAATGAGGAACTTGATGGGGGTGAAATAATTCTTCAAGGAAAAGTTCCTATTTTACCTGATGATACTGTAGAATCATTAACAAAAGCCATTCAAAGAATGGAATACTCCATATTACCAACAGCAATTGAACATGTTAAGCACGAATTACAGAAATCAAATAGTGGATATATGTTGTCGCATGATTTCAACTGATGGTGAAGTTACTTTGTCTGAGAGGATCTGGATGAGTAAGTTGTGTGAACATAACAGACATGCAAAAGACTTGGTTGAATCCTTACTAGAGGAATCGAAGCATTAAAAACTGTATCAGGGAATACAAACATAGTTGCATATATAGTATAACTGTGTTAAACTTAACACATACATCGTTCATCCCCCTTACATAGGGGACGCAAGTAAGCCGACTCGGAACGGATCGTTCATCCTTATGGAATTTCTACTCGCAACTCTCTTAACTTGTGAAAGTGCAGAGGATATTATCTCTAAGATAAAACCTTCTACACAAAACAGATCTGAACTGGTTCAGGTTGTTAAGAGTTCAACAGAGAAGGGATGCTTTGAGGACGCAAAAGCCGACTAAAGGAACGGATTAAAAACCCAACTACTTTAGGAGTAATCCAATGGCAAAAGTCATCTACCGTGGTGTCGAGTATGACACCAAAGAGTACAACGCAAAGGTGCTTTCAGAAGCATCACAGCGTAACCGACACGATTTAATGTATCGTGGTCTCAAGGTTAAGAGTGGGGCAGTGCCTTGCAGTTAACCTATTTGTAAATCTTACTTTGCATATACGTTTAGAGGAGGGCTGTTGACCCTCCTCTTTTTTTGTATTATAATTAGTGTGAAAGAAAATTCTAATGAATAAAAGTAAACTTAAAGTTTTATTAGCTGCCTTAAAACAAGTGGTTGATGAACTGGAATCAGAAGTCTATTCAGATACTGCTTCCTATACTACTTCTTCTCCAGAATACGATGAGGTGTTTGATGACGGTTAAACTTGTAAGCATTACACCTGATGCGGAACAACTCATGGCATACATTGCTAGAGTTTCTAATCCATCTAATCAGGATAATGAAAAGTATGCGGGTCTATTAAAGTATTGTATTAAGCACAATCATTGGAGTGTGTTTGAACAATCCTCTATGACAGTAGAGATAGAGACTACTCGTGCTATTGCTGCACAGATATTAAGACATAGAAGTTTTACTTTCCAAGAGTTCTCTCAAAGGTATGCTGCTAGTACAGCACTTGGTGATATTGATTTACCAGAACTCCGTAGACAAGATGATAAGAATCGTCAGAACTCTACAGATGATCTGGATCCTGAGATGATAGAGAAGTTTAATAAACAAATGATTACTTTGTTTAGTTCCTCTAAATCATTATACGAACAGATGCTCAGTCAAGGTGTTGCTAAGGAGTGTGCTAGAATGGTATTACCTTTATGCACTCCCACAAGGATCTATATGACTGGTTCATGTCGTTCTTGGATACATTATATTAATCTAAGATCTGCACATGGAACACAGAAAGAGCACATGGTAATTGCAGAAGCATGTAGGAAGGTGTTTACCGAACAGTTCCCTGCAGTCTCAGAAGCCCTTGAGTGGGTCTAAATAAATCTACACATTATCTTATTATGCCAACATATCCAGTTATTCACAAAGAAACTAAAGAAAAGAAAGAACTCTCCATGACAATGAAAGAGTATGATCAATGGAGAAAAGATAACCCAGAGTGGGATAAGGATTGGCAAGCAGGTGTTGCTAGTTCCCAAGAGGTGTTTGGTTGGAAGGGAGAAGCAAACTCTAGCGGATGGAATGAGGTGCTAGATAGAGCATCCAGACAACCTGGTGCTAACGTTCGTAAAAACCGAGACTACAGTTTCTAAGTATGCCACGTAAAAAGAAATCAGACCAACCGATTGGTGTTGGCATGACGGCTAAGCAGATGAAAAGAAAGAAACCTATTAATACGGATATGATGAGGGATATAGAACCCCTCACAGATAATCAGAAATTGCTTTACAATGCCTATGCAGAGGATAAAAACGTCATTGCATATGGTGTAGCAGGAACTGGTAAAACTTTCATCACTCTTTACAATGCACTTCAAGATGTATTGGATCCTCATACTCCTTATGAAAAAATATATCTTGTAAGGTCACTTGTATCTACCAGAGAGATTGGTTTCTTACCTGGTGACCATGAGGATAAGTCATTCCTTTATCAGATTCCTTATAAGAATATGGTAAAGTATATGTTTGAGATGCAAAGTGAAGCAGACTTTGAAATGCTTTATGGTAATCTTAAAGCACAGGATACTATTTCTTTCTGGAGTACTAGTTTTATTAGAGGAACTACATTTGATAAAGCAATTATTATTGTAGATGAATTTCAGAACTTAAACTTCCATGAACTTGATAGTATTATCACAAGGGTTGGAGAGAATAGTAAGATAATGTTCTGTGGTGATGCCACTCAGTCTGATTTGATTAAGACTAATGAAAGGAATGGTATCATAGGCTTCATGGAGATTCTTCGCAACATGTCTTCAGTGGATATTATTGAGTTTGGTGTAGATGATATTGTTAGATCTGGATTAGTTAAGGAATACATCCTTACTAAATTAGAAATGGGTAGGTAATGCCAACCGTATATTATGCAAGTGTTTTCAATCCAGAAGACACTTTAGTGAGACAGTCTGATCTTATTGATGAGGATTTTGTTCAGAATAAATGCCCAGTATTCAATCATAAACAGAGTAGAACTTTTATAGCATCCTCACCTATTGATTTTAATTTGGAAATTGATAGAACATCTGGTAGGAATCATATTATTTGTTCACGACCAGAGTTACTTGAGTATGATGATGAACATCTTAATTCACCACGACCAGTTATCCAATTAGTATTTCCAAAGTTTTTATTTTGGACGAAGGAAGATAATATTTGGTTTGAATTTAATGATCATCCAATGACTTCTTTGACTAATAATTTCATAGGAATTTCTGGGTGGTTTAACTTATCAAATTGGTCAAGGATGTCAAGTACTGCAATAACACTTGTGGATGAGCGAAAACCTGTTATAATAGAGAAAGGAGATCCTCTTTTTAGAGTTTCTTTCTATCCTCCTAATCTTGATGATGGTATTGTTTTGAAGAAACAGAATGATGTTGATGTAGATTTATGGCTTAAGGGTCATTCTCTAGCATCTGAACAAGATTGGAGACCAAGATTATTTTCTAAGACCAAGACAGAAAGTAAGTGTCCTTTTAGTTTTTTATTTAAATGACTTTTATTCATGAGAATCATCTAGGTGATCTTGAACTCAACAAAAAAGAAACTAAGGGGATAAGATTATATAATCTTCCTAATGGAGATTGGGTTCCATCAATTACTTCAGTAACTTCTTTTTATAATCGACAGATCTTTGTGAACTGGAGAAAGAGAGTTGGTATTGAAGAAGCAAATCGTATTACTAAGAAAGCAACAACCCGTGGCACAGATTTTCACGAAGCTGCTCAAGCATATTTGGAGAATAGAGATATGGTTTGGGAGGATTACCTTCCTGCTACTCGTTTTATGTTTCATCATGCTACACCATATCTAGACCGTATAAATAACATACACGCTATAGAAAGAACTCTCTACTCAGAGTATTATGGTCTTGCTGGTAGAGTTGATTGTATCGCTGAGTATGAAGGCGAACTAGCGGTTATAGATTTTAAGACTTCTGAAAAGATTAAACCTGAAAAGTGGCTTGAAAACTACTTTGTTCAGGAGATGTTTTACGCAGCAGCATATTACGAACTCACTAAGATTCCTGTTAAAAAATTGATCACCATTATGGTTACACCTGGTGGTGAGGTAAAAGTATTTGACAAACGGAACAAAGGGGATTATATTAAGTTATTAGTTCGTTATATAAAAGAATTTGTATCTCACAATACTGGGGAGAAGAATGGAGAAAACTGAATTAGAACAGGCACTGAAGGATAAGTTCTTTTGCCCTGCAAGATTTGCACAAGAAATAGAAAGCATGGTTCAAACCCATCAAGGTATGAACTACATCGATGCAATAGTTTCTTTCTGTGAATTAAATGCTATAGATTTAGAGTCGGTTCCTAAACTTATTTCTAAACCCCTCAAAGAAAAAATTAAATACGAAGCACAAGAGTTAAACTTTTTAAAAAGAACATCACGGGCTAAATTGGTTTTTTAATTCCATAAAAGAGGGAAAAAATTCCCGCCAAAAAAATCACTCTATTACTTTTTTATAATGCCTACTAAAGGTGAATTGATACATTGGAGACTTCAAGCAATGCTAAGGGATCATACGTTCCCTGACCTTGAGTATCTTGGTGAGAGACCTAGTTATAAGACAGGTGAAGATGTGCATTGGTATCGTATAGGAGCAGCAGAGGTTCCTGTAGATGCTATTACAGAATTAGATGCTGAAGAAGAGGAAGATGATGCCGTTTGATGCCTATAAGTGCTACCTTGCGATGAAGAATCACTTCACAAAGGATAACTATGATTATATAAAGTATCGTGGTAAGACTAGAGCAACTCAGCAAGCATTTTATAAGAGGAAGGATAGGTTTTGGTTTGAGAAATTTGCAAGACAGAAATCAGATAAAGAAGTGGAAGAATTTTTTGTTGCTAACTTTACTTCTTGTTCTGATCCAGAATCATTATGGATAGGAGAGATGATAAAGGAAGGTGAGGGTAGGTATCAAGATTGGCAGAAGAAGGTTCAGTCATTATCATATATTTTTAAAGAAGAATCTGAGAAGTTGTTTGAAGATAATAAGGTTGATGATGCATTTAATTGTAGTAAAGGTCATCCCATAGTTCTTAAAAAGTTTCTGGGTGGTAACTTAAGCCTTGAAAGTTTGGTGATCTATGATATAATATTTGGGTATACTAAAAACTTCGATAAGAAGTTGAAAGATCCAGTGTGGGAAACCGTCAGTAGACGGGTGAAAAAATATTCACCCTTCCTAAATATTGATGTATCCCGTTATAAAAACATACTAAAGGAGGTTGTTATTCATGGCTCTTGAAAATGAAACAGTGCTTGAAAATTTAAAGTCACAATTGAAAGAAGTTTCAGAACAGTATGAGCAACTTGCTACTACTCGTTTGAAATTGATCGGTGCAATTGATGTACTAGAACAAATTGAACAGAGTAAGGAAGAAACATCTGAGACTGGAACAGTTGAGGTTGTTGATAATGAGGGTGGTGAATGAGTTTCTTTGATTCCGATATCGTAAGGGCTGAAATGGCAGAAATTTCTGAACTCCAAGAGGAGATCTTTCAAAATGTCATGAAGTTTACTTACATGAATACGGAAGATCAAACTTATCATATTGAATCCCTAGATAAACTTATCTCCAAACAAAAGATTATGTATGCACGTTTGAGTTTATCTGATGATCCTGAAGCAAAGAAGATGAAGGAAGAGATTATGAAATCTGCTAATATGATGGGACTACCAACTAATGTTGATATGAACATTGTTTTCCAGCAGATGAGTGACATGATTGTGTTGATGAAACAACAACTTGACATCTCCTAATTTTAATCCTAAAATAACAAAGTTACACAAGCCAAATCTAATTAATCCGAGGTAATCCGAATGTCTTTCGCAAGTCTAAAGAAGCAGTCGAACTTAGGTTCACTGACTGCTAAGTTAGTCAAAGAAGTAGAGAAGGTTAATAATTCTGGAGGTGGAGATGACCGCCTTTGGAAGCCTGAACTAGATAAAACTGGAAACGGTTATGCCGTTATCCGATTCTTACCCGCCCCTGATGGAGAAGAAATTCCTTGGGCAAAACTATATTCACATGCCTTTCAAGGGCCTGGTGGTTGGTATATTGAGAACTCTTTAACCACAACTGGTGGTAAAGATCCTGTCTCTGATTACAACCGTGAGTTATGGAACAGTGGTAATGAATCAGACAAGGATGTTGTTCGTAAGCAGAAGCGTAAGTTATCTTATTACAGTAACATCTATGTTGTTAAAGATCCTACTAATCCTCAGAACGAGGGTAAAGTATTCTTATTTAAGTTTGGTAAGAAGATCTTTGATAAGGTTATGGAAGCAATGCAACCTGAGTTCGAGGATGAAACTCCAATCAATCCATTTGATTTCTGGCAGGGTGCAAACTTCAAGTTGAAGATCAAGAAAGTTGCAGGGTTCTGGAACTATGATAGTTCTGAGTTCGATTCTGTATCACCATTACTTGATGACGATGATGCATTAGAAGCATTATGGAAGAAGGAGTATTCTCTTACATCAATAACTGCTGCAGATCAGTTCAAGTCTTATGATGATCTTGAAAAGCGTCTGAAGTATGTTTTAGGTAAGAAGAAACCTGCTGTTCGTTATGATGAAAGTCTAGAAGGCGAGAGTGAAGGTCGTGGATCCTACGAGGTTGCTGAAAGAACAGTAACCAAAGCAGTATCTTCTCCACCACCAACTAGAAAAGTAGATGCAGATGAAGATGATGCTCTCTCCTACTTTCAGCAGTTAGCAGAAAGTTAATTACTCATATAGTCTGATATTATCGGCACGTTTCAAGGATTCACTCACATACTGAGTGGATCCTTCTTTGTATTCCATCATTTCTTCCATATCATCATAGATAACGTTAAGATATATTGGTTTAATTAAGAAGATACGTCTCTTTTGATTGTTTATTTTCTCTTCATATTGATAATTAGTCACTGCTTTAGATACTGGATTGACAGTCACTTGTTCGTCTGTCATAGGTTCATGGTAACTTACACTTTGACCTACACCAACTGTTAATCCTTTAGGAAATATAACTACGCCAGTGCTATCTTTAACTTCATTTGATTCGTAGTGATGTATCTCATCAAGTTTTTCAAGTGTTACATACTTATCTAATAGGTATATTTCAAATGATGCTTGTGGCATAGGCCATTCATTATGAACGTTCACTATATTGTTTGATAATAATACAACCCAATCTAATGTTGCGTCACCATAGATTTCATTAGCAACATTGTCAGGTCTATCGTCACCTTTGATGTTATACTTTTCAAAGATAGTTAGATCTTGGAATAGATCTTCTCTTAATTTTCCTCTCTTAAAGAAGTTTTTTACTTCAGTATAGTTGGAAATAAATTGGCCATCTTTTGTTCGATTGACATATTCAAACTTTGGTATGTTGCGGAAGTATGGTTTTGCCATATTAATAACCTATAGATACGTCTGTATTACCATCAAGTTTTGCATAATCTTGGTTGAAGACTGGTTCTAGTTCTTGGAAACTGAATTGAACTTCGTATGCTATCATTGAACTATCTTCATATGTTGCATAGTTACCATCAGGAGTATAGTTAACATTGAATGATGTAAGAGCACACTCTTTTATTTTCGGTAAGAAATTATGTTCTTTCTGACCATGATGGAAAGTTAATTTATATGTGTTAGGTGATTCTAAAAACAATCCACTCTTTGATTGTGATGGCATCATAGATTGTTTAAACATTCTAATTATTTTCTTTACCATAACACTTTCTTCTCTACTTCTAGGGCTCATTCTATATGTAAATGAAAATGGTCTTAGTTGTGGAGCATTAAATAGCAATTCCATATTTGGGTTTGCAATTCTACCTTGCTTCCTTGTTAGAATATTACCAACTCCAGTTACTTGTTTAGTAAGTATCCCTGCTAATGCTGTTGTTCCTTCTTTACTGGATCCAGCTTGCATTGCAGCATCTGCTATATCTTTAGCAGATTTTTCTAATTTTTTTCCAGGTCCACCTCCTGTAGATAATCCATCAAAGACTGCATTAGCCATTGCAAGAGATGCTGGATCCATATTATCTGGTCCCCAACTTACTACGTTAGAATCAGCAACTCCACCTGGAACAGGTAAGTAAACAGAACCAAGAATCCTTTTCTTCATACTCTCTCGTTCCCCCATCACTAACTTAGATTTTCCTGCCATTCCTTTTTTAGCCCATTTCAATACGGATATTGATAATTTATCTTGAGTATAATTTCTTTTTAGTGCTGTTGGATAATAGTATGTGTGTGATGATTCATATTTATCTCTTTGTTTACTTTTTATTCCATCTTCATCTGGAAGAGATTTGATTGCAAAACGATTACCTGCTTCACCTGCATCAGTTGGGTTCCCCTGATTACCTGAACCCTGACTCTTAGATATTTCTCTCATTGCACCTGCTTGACTACCAAGCCCACCACTTTTACCGTAACCAAGTGTAATAAAGTATTTTGCTACTGAAACTGCTGCATTATTATTAACTTGAGCACCGAAATTACTTTTCCTATTGTTTAGATCTGCCCATCCTTTATCTGGTAATACAAAACCTAAGTTTGTTTGAGTTTCATCTAAATGTTTTCTTGTCCATGCACCACCTGCTCCTATTCCTCTTGTTGCTCCAGTAGTCCATGTTGCATTCACACCACCACCTGTGATCCCTGCATCTATTGCAACACGATCAACTTGTAGGTTAGTAACAAAAGAACCAGAGGAAGGAGCACCACCAGCACCTATCTTCCATGTGGTCTTTGTTCTATATGCTATTTGATACTCAGTTCCGTCGTCTTTTGTATATGTTCTCACCCAACTAGGACTGTTAGCAGAGTTTGCCATTTATAAGAGTTTTTATTTATTTAGGATGATTTTTGCATAGGGTATTGCAAGTAGGTCATCAAGTTCATCATATTGAACAACATATAACTGACCTGCTAGTTCTTCCCATGTATAATTTCTTGATTGTTGCCAGTGAAAGTTGAGACCTTTGAATCCCCATCCTTGTAAATCAGTGCAAGCAATCAATGGATGTTGGTCGTATGTTATATTAGGAGTCTTAGCATTATAAACAAAGGTATAGTATTGCCCCACTTCAGGAATAGGTGTTACTGTATCATTCAATAGTTCCATGATTTCTAACATCATTTCTTCAGGATCATTAGTCCCTTTGTTTATGTCGTTGCCTTCTAGTCTGCTCATTTGATTCCTAGTTCGTCTTCTGTGATGATTTTAAATTCAATTCTGTTATCCTTACAGAATTCAGATGCTGCTTTCCATTTTGCTTGGTTAACTGCATAGGTTTGACATTCATAGATATATGATTTAGTTATCCTAGATCTTTTTCTAGGAGGAATTGTTTGTTTCTTTGGTTTCACTTCAACTACATATGTTTTAATTCTATTGTTACTTTCTTTAACTTTAATAAGAAAGTCTGGGTAATACTTATGAACTCGGTTATCTTTTGGTGAGATATATGGTATGTTAATTTCTTCAGAGGCCCAAGAGACTACATTATCTTTTCTATCAGCCCATTGACAGAATTTTCTTTCCCAACTACTACGACATATAATATTGTTGGGATTACCTTGATATTTCTTAGGATTTACTGGTTTATACCGACTCTTAATACTTTCTGCCATTATCTTGCATACATAATATATAAGGTCAAATAGTATTTATAAATGGCATCACCAAGACCACGTTCAAGGTCTCTCTCAGAAGTTAAGGCCAAATTATTAAATCCTGCTACTACGTCTCATTTCCAAGTCATGATTGGAGATCCTAGACAACAGGGAGATAGGAGTGGAAGTTTTGTTGACTACTTAAGACGACAAGGACTTATAGAATTAAATGGTAGAGGTATACCTTCTGAGACGAGAGATAAATTAAACTTAATGTGTTGTGAAACAGCATTGCCTGGATCTAACTTAGCAACCACTGAATTAACAAATGATTTCACTGGTGTTACTGAGAGACATGTTCATCGTAGAATATTTGATGATCGTATTGATCTCACATTTTATTGTGATGCTGTAGAGTATTTGCCTATTAGATATTTTGAAGCATGGTTGTCATATATTACAAATGAAACTGGAGGTACTCATAGTGAGGAATATCATTATAGAATGAGATTTCCAAACATGTATAAAGGTCAACTTGAAATTACAAAGTTTGAAAAAAACTTAGAGGCAAAGAGGGGAAGTGCAGATAGAATTAGAAAGGCAATACCATTAACATATACTTTTGTTAATGCATATCCAATTTCGATTGCATCTATGCCTGTAACTTATGATGCATCATCTCTCTTAAAATGCAATGTATCATTTACTTATTCTCGATACAGTGCAAGACCTTCTAATCCAGATGCTAATGATCCCATACTTAATCCTTTTGGTATGGCACAGTTTAATAGTGCATCATTCATAGGTGGTTTAGTTGATACTGCTGTAGATAGACTAACAGGTAATGATTTCTTAGGAGATTTTGCTGGTGGATTAGCAGGCTCTTTACTAAGTCGTTAAAAACCCTTATATATAAATATACGATCTGAATATTATAGATTATGCCTTTACCAAAAATTGCTACTCCAACTTATAGTTTGGAGTTGCCATCAACTGGAAAACCTATTAACTATAGGCCTTTTCTAGTTAAAGAAGAGAAGTTACTTGTCATTGCTTTAGAGAGTGAGGATAACAAGCAGATTACTACTGCTATTAAAGCAGTCATTAAGGCATGTGTTCTTACGAAGGGTATTAAAGTTGAGACACTTCCTACATTTGATATTGAGTATTTGTTTTTAAATATTAGAGGTAAGTCTGTAGGTGAAGAACTAGAAGTTAATATTATCTGCCCAGATGATAAGGAGACTACTGTTCAAACTACTATTTACTTGGATGATATTAAATGCATCAAGAGTGAGGAACATACTAATAAAATTAAATTAGATGATAATATTATGATGGAGATGAAGTATCCATCCTTGAATGAATTTATTAAAAACAACTTTGATTTTGATGAGAAGAATCAAATGGAACAGTCATTTGATCTGATTGGATCTTGTGTTGATAAGATTTATACAAAAGAAGAATCTTATGCTGCATCTGATTGCACTAAGAAAGAAATGAATGACTTTCTTGAGTCGATGAATTCCTCTCAGTTTAAAAAGATTGAAGAGTTCTTTACAACAATGCCTAAGTTATCTCACACTATTGAAGTAACTAATCCTAAGACTAAGAAGAAGAGTGAAGTGGTACTGGAGGGCCTAGCGTCTTTTTTCGCATAGCAATGATCCACATGGATCTCGAAAGTTATTTTAGGCTTAATTTTGCCTTGATGCAGTATCATAAATACAGCTTAACAGAGATTGAAAATTTAATGCCTTGGGAACGAGACATTTATGTTGGATTATTAAAGCAGCATCTTGAAGAAGAGAGGCTGAAACAACAACAAGAACAGAGTAATGCCTGATTTACCCAGACCAGCTGGAGAGAAACAACAAGGAGCTTCCTTTGTTACCCATGAATCTATGGGTAAATCTTTGGGTTCTCAAAAAAAGGTACTTGGTAGGGTTATTGGTGTAGAAAAAAGACTTGGTAATGCTGAGAAGAAGATAACTATAATGAAAAATATCATGAAGATGAGGAAGTCTTCAGATAATATAGGTAATACTATTCAGGGTATAGCAGATTCAGTTGAGGCTATAGCAGAGACAACCACTCAACAGTATGATCTTGAAAAGGATAAGGCTGAAGATGAAAGATTATCTGGAGAGAAAGATGATGCTAAGAAGGATGAGAAGAATTTAGAAAAAGGATGGGGTGCATTTAAAGGTGGTGTATCAAAAATTCTTGCTCCCGTCGGTAATATGTTTAAGACGTTGGGAGATTTTATAAAGAAGTTTGTATTAGCTGCAGGTGTGATGAGTTTGCTGGAGTGGTTCCAGGATCCAGAAAATATGGGTAAAATTCAATCACTATTCAGGTTCCTTAAGGATTGGTGGCCTATTCTGGTCACTGGTCTTATTCTATTAGTAGGAACTTTTGCTGGACCAGGAGCATTATGGATAGCAGGAATAGTAGCAGTAGCAGCAGTTATACCTACAATTGTTAATGCCGTAAAAGGTATATTTGGAATGGGTAAGAATGTAGATAAGGAACTTGACGATAAAAAAGGTGAGAAGATTGCTCAAGAGGGTATAGATGGTGTAGAAAAGGGTGCAGAAAAGGGTGATCTTCCTGAAGTGAAAGAGAATGAGGATAAGACAGATGAGATGAAAAATCTGCAAGAACCGCAGAAATTTAATAAGGGTGGTCCAGTTCCTGGTAAGGGTAATAAAGACACTGTTCCTGCGATGCTAACTCCTGGTGAGTTTGTGATGAGTAAGGGAGCAGTGCAGAAGTATGGTTCTGATACTCTTGCTGGTATGAATGCTGCTGCTGGTGGAACAAATAGACCAACAAGTATAAGATATTCTGGTGGTGGTATGGCACCTGCAGGTGATGATACATCTAAAATGACTCAAGACCAATTAGTGGAAGCAGCTCTTCCTGAATTGATGAAGTTTATGGAACAACATAATGCAATGCTTGATAGTGATCCAGAGTTTTATAATCAGAGCACAAGACTAGAATTGGATAGAGATGGAAAGATGTTAAACTTTGGTAAGGTGGTTGCTAATATGAGTGAGTGGGCTTTTAATGCTGGAGCTGAACAATTGGCGAATAATGAGGCAATTGATCCAGATGTTAAGGAAGCACTTCTTAAGAAGATGGCATGGGTTAGAAAGGAAACATTGGATAATCCTAATTTCAAATCTGATATGGCTTTTAATATTAATAAAGATATACCAGGAACAGCAGCAAATAGATTATATTTGAAAGCACAAAACTCACCTAACAACATAGCAATAAAAGCAGGAATTGATCCAGCTGAGGTAGCAAAACTTTGGAATAGACAGGGATTTGCTGGTGGTGGTTTAGTTGGTAGGTTACCACAGGTTAGAGCAGCAAAATGGTTAGGTGGAAAGGCAGCGAATGCTATGAAGTTTGTAAGAAATAAACTTCAATCTCCTCCACCACCACCTGGTTCTAAGTCTGGTGGGAATACTTATAACTTAAATGTTCCAACGATGACTGCTAATCCACAGGGTGGTGTGGATAGGGGAAGTAGTGTTCCAAGTTTTAGTGTTATTGCTGGTGGTGGTATGGCTAAAGAGCAAACACTGGGGATAAGAAGATAAGATGGCTATAGATACTAAAAAATTTTTAGGTAGATCTGCTGGAGGTGGGAGTAGTATTAGTTCTAGTCAGGTTAAAACTCTTCAAGTAGTTAATGTAAAACTTGGATCTATTAGTAATAATTTAAAAGACTCTCTAGTTTTATCTAAAGTTCGAACGGAGTTGGAAAGACGGAATGAGGAGGAACAAAGACGAAAGAAAAGAGAGAAAGCTTTAGAAAAGTCTAAGCAGAAAGATAAACCAAAAGGAGGAATGCTTAAGGGTATTAAGGTTCCATTCATGGATAGGGCCACTAATTTTTTAATTGGTATGATTTGGTCTTCTGTTATAATGAGTCTAATTGACATCACTAAAAGTAATAAATTCTCAGGTCTTATAGATGGTCTAATTGGTGCTGGTAAAAATATACTTACTTCAGCTGCATGGTTATTGGAAGGATTAGTAAATTTAATTGATTGGGGATATAAAATTTATGATACTGTAAGGGGATTTATTGGTAATGTTTTTGGTGAGAAAGGAGTTGCAGTATTTGATGCCTTAGCAGGTGTTTTGAATAAAGTAGTAAATGTTATTGGAGTTATAGGTTTAATCTTTCTTAAGTTTAGAAAGTTCTTTACTAATTTAATAAAGAATACTTTTAAAATTTTTAGGAGAGGTTTAGGTAAAGCATTTAGACGTTTGAGTCTTAAGTTGTTTGGTAAAGGTGGAACAAAATTACTACAGAATATGGGTAAGGTTGCTGGTAAAGTTGGAAAAAATATTGTCAACTTTGGAAAAAATGTTGGTGGTAAAGCATTCAATTTGGCAAAAAATGTTGGTGGTAAAGCACTTAATGTAGCAAAGAATCTTGGTGGTAAAGCACTTAAGGTAGGTAAAAATTTACTAGGTGCAGGTAAAGGATTAGCAACCAAAGGAGCAAGTAAAGTTGGTGGGTTTGCTGCGAAGATATTTGGTAAGGCAGCAAAACTTATTGCTCCAGCAATGAAGAGTGCCAAACCATTTCTTTCTAAATTCTTTGGTAGAATTCCTATTATTGGCCCTCTTATTGTTGGTATAGTTTCACTTTTATCAGGAGAACCAGTAGGAAAAGCACTGTTTAAAATGATTGGTGCTGCATTGGGTGGAGCACTTGGAACATTCATTCCTATTCCTGTTATAGGAACACTACTTGGTGAGACTATTGGTGTATGGTTTGGTGATATGCTTTACACCTTGATGTTTGGTGGTGGATTATCAGCAGTAGGTGCGAAACTTAGAAAGCAATTGATGGGTATTTTTAATGCAGGTAAGACAGCAATAAAATGGGTTGGTGGAGGAGTGAAAAGATTTATAAAAAATATAATTGCAACAGATCCTATTTCAATACCAGAGGGTGGTGGAGTTAGAATGGCACTTACTAAGGGTGCTAAGATGCTTGGTCTTTATGATTGGCTTTCTGGTCTTGGATTTGCTGGAGGTAAGAAAGGTCAGATAGATAAGTTTCCTAATATTCTTAATGTACTTAATCCATTTAAGTATGGATCCATTTTAATTAAATCTTTCTTCCCACCTGACGAAGAAGGTGCATCATCCGCAGAACCAGCAGCAGCACCTGCAAAGGCTGGAGGAGAAGAAAAGAAAAAGAAAAAATCTGTTGTTTCTGAAGGGATGTCTGGAAAAGAAAAGGATGAATTTATAGCTTTACAAAAAGAAAGACGAGACATAAGTAAGAAACATGGAAGAGATTCTGATGAGTTTAAAGCTATAGAAACTAAAATATCAGATTTTAAAACTGGGATAAAAACTAAAGGTGATGCCAGTAGCATTACTCCAAAAGCAAATAATAATATTGATTCTATTAGTAGTCAGGCATCCTATGAACAGGGTGGTGGGGAAGGATCTTCTCAGATGATTCCAATACCACTTGCAGAGACTGGTGCTTCTGTTCCTTCCTCCTCTAAAGGTGGAGGAGGTGGAGGTGGATCTTCTTCCTCAGAAGATGCAAGTGATCCATTGCTCACATTGTACATGGGTAAATAAAGTATGGCACAAGTATCTTCTAAAAATTCAAGCCCAGCTAATGTAACTGCTGCTGATATAACATCCAACTCTTCATCTGATTCTGTTAGTTTGGTGAATGGATTGGTTCGCCTTCAATACTTTGAAAGTATTCTTCAAGATTCTATAAAAGCGACTGTTATATACGCTGATGCTGGTGATGCTATTGATGGTAAGTCTATTATTGAAGGATTACCTTTAGTTGGAACCGAAGATTTTGAACTTGCATTTACTGATAATAATGATGTTAAGATTAAAGTTAAATTAAATGTGAATGAGATAACTCCTTTCTTTGAGGATGCTAATAAGACTATGACCTCTTTAAGTTTAGTATCTGAAGAGTTCATTCGTAATGAGGGATCAAGTTCTAGATTGGTTCATAGATATGATGGAAAGATTTCAGATCATATAGAGAGTATATTAAAGTCGGGGGAGAGATCTTTAAAGACGAAAAAGAAATGTGATATAGAAACAACATCTAATGATTATAATTTCCTTGGTAATGGTCGTAAACCATATTATATTCTGAATTGGCTATCTAAAAACTCAGTTCCTGAAGGTGGTGAAGATGATAGTGCAGGCTTTATTTTCTTTGAAACTTCTGAAGGGTATCATTTTAAATCAATTGATAAATTATTTGCACAAGAAAAGAAAAAATCATTTATCTTTACTGATACTCCAGATAAGGAAAAAATTCCAGCAGGATATGATGGTAAGATATTAGAGCAAAGATCTGACAATTCTATTAATGCACAAGCAAAGTTTAGTATTGGTGCATATAATACTAAGTTAGTTTTATTTGATCCATTTAATTGTAAGTATCAAGTTGTTGAGAAGACTGCTGAAGAGGCCAAGAAAGTAAAACATGCTGGTAAAGCACTTCCAAAATTCAATAAGAAGTTTGACGCAGAGTATACTCGCACAACATATATGTTAGTTGATACTGGAAGTCTTCCTACTGGAAAGGGTGAAGCTAAAGGTACAGATTCTAAAGATGTTCAAGAGCAAGTTAAAAAGAACGATAAAAAGAATTTTGAAGCAGCGATAACTCTTAATCAGGCTATTCGTAGATATAATCAGATGTTCTCTGCTATGATGGAGGTTACTATCGCAGGTGATTTTAGTTTACATGCAGGAGATGTAATATATGTTGACATTCCTTCTGTTAAAGCAGAGAAAGATGATAGTATAAACAAGCAAAGTGGAGGTCTATATATTATAGCCGACTTATGCCACTTAGTGACACCCGATGGAACTTGGACTAAGTTAAACTTGGCGAGAGATTCTTTCGGAAGAAAAGGCAATCACACTACTAGGTAGGAGGAATTATGTCAGACATTAAACACGATTTAGATCATGAAGTTTACTTGGATCCAAAGGATCATAAGGAACATATCAATCATGGTATGCTTGAGTATTCTGAAGCAGACTTGAAAGATGTTCATGCTAATTATGAAGGATATCACAAGGATGATGTAGTAGACAAGAATGATGGTGCTATTAATGACTATCATACTAGGCATGAAGATAAGCACTTAGAGGTTTATTGTGACAATCATCCAGATGCATTTGAATGCAGAGTATATGATGAGTGATAACTAATGGAAGGAGGATCATTATTTAATTCAGGATTTACTGGATCTAGTTTCTTATGGTGGATCGGCCAAGTTGCCGATGAATCAGTGTGGCGTGATAATTTACAACCAAATAAGTTTGATGATCCAAACTCTGGTGATGGAGTTCCTGGATGGGGTTATAGGTATAAGGTAAGAATTATAGGTCATCATAGTGAGGATGAGTCTGCGGTAGAATCTGATCAACTTCCTTGGGCTCAGGTAATGTATCCTGTTTGGGGTGGTGGTCAAGGTTCTCATATCATGACACCAGGTCTTAGACAGGGTTGTTTTGTTTTTGGTTTCTTTATTGATGGCCCTGACCAACAAGTTCCTGTCATCATGGGTGTTCTTGGTAACAATGCCAAGACTCAGTTGGAAAGAAAGACATCGATGACTGGTGGTAAGAACTTTTCACCACAAAGTGCTTTTGCAAAGAGTGGAGTTGAAGAACCACCAGAACAAAAGAAATTACAAGATGCTAATTTAGCAACTCAGAATAGTAATAAATCACAAGAATCAACTGATGCTGTTCATCAAGAGACTGCATCAGATACAAAGAAAGATAAGGTATTAGATAAGAAACATGCTCTTGCATGTCCTGATCCTAATCATAAGTCTGAGATGAAGAACATCCAGACCGTTTCTGAAACTCTTTCAGAAAAGATTACGGAGATGCAGAAGTCATTACAAACTCTTAAAGATGCAGGTGGATTACCTATTGTTCAAGCAACTAAGAATATTGATGCAGAAATAACTAAGGCATCAGAAGAGATGTCTAAGTATATGAAGGGTATATTAGGTAAGGTTCAGCAATACACTACTGATCAATTTAATGAGACTGTAGCTCCTTTAATTAATCTTGCACCTCCTGCAGCTAAACTTGATATTATGGAGAAGCAAGTTGAGGGTCTTGAAAAACTTGCTTGTGCTTTTAATGGTATGGCTGGAGTGGCATTAGCATCATTACTTGCTGCTGCATTAAAGAGTGCATTCAAGAGAAAGAAAAGTAGATCTGAAGGTGTTCCTCCTGTAGGTATTAGTACAGTAGCAGGTGCTACAAGAACCAACAATGGAGTTCTTGAAGTGTTTGTTCCTGTAATTGGTGGAGATGGATCAACTCGTGGTGAGTGGAAATCAACAACAACTACACCACCACAGTTAGATACACCAGGATCAGATATATTACCACCTGTTGCACCTGATGGATATTATTCTCCTATTCCTCTTTGTTCAACTGAAGAGTTAATTGGAGAAGTATTGGGTGCAAATATTAATACTATCATGTCAACATTTGATGATGCAGTTGGTCCAGTGGTTGATCAGGTTAGAATTTCTTTGGGTGAAGAACCTACCGAATCTGGATCTGCACCAACTGGAAAAGTTGATAATTCTATTAATGAAAACACTGTCTTAGCAGCGTTAGCATCTGGTGATCTTACGAATAGTATTTCTTCAGAGATGGCAGTTCAAGCTGGTATTGATCCTACTAAAATTGGAACAGTTGCTGGCCCATTTGCAGCAGGAGATTACCCTGCTGGTTTAACTAATCTTATTGATCTTGCTGGTAAAAATACACCAGCAAATAAAGTTCTTATTGCTTCTGCAGTTGCTGCTCTTGCTTCTGGAGATATTCTTGGTGGATTTTCAAGTGTATCTAATATGTTAGGTATTGATTCTGATTTTATGAACAAAGTTGGTGGTGCCTTTGGTGCTATTAGAACAGGTGATATTAGTGGTTTAGTTGGATCAATGGGAGGTCTTGCATCATTAAATGGTGGGATCTTAGATTCTATTATAGGTAAGGGTGCTGCTCTTGCAGGCCCTCTTGGTAATTTTGCTGGTGGTCTTGGTTCACTTGGTGGAATGAATCTTGACATTGGAACATCAATTGGTTTTATTAAATCTGTTACACAACTATTTAATTGTGACCCAGAACCAGAATGTTCACCTAATGATACTCATACCATGCAAGGAGGAGGTGGTGATGGTGGAACTCCAAGTGAGTCATCTGTAGCAAAATCAGCAACAGATGGATATACTAAACCAAGAGAATCATATGGTTCTAATACATTAGCAGATAGAAGATCTCAAGAGGCCAAGAAAGGTAGAACAGTATCTCAGGCAGAAACCAAGGCTTTAATTGATTCACCTAAGACTGCTGGTAAGAAATATATTCCACCAAGAGCATCATATCCATAAACTCATGCCAATAATTCCAACATCATTTAATAATATTAAAGTAGGATACGTCAGTGAAACTGAGGGATACATTAAGAATGTTTCTCTTGCTGATGCAAATGTCTATGCAGAATCTTTTCCCGACACCCAGTTTATTTTTATAGATGGGGATGGGAATGTTCAATATTTAAATATAGATCAGGTCAATGCACTTACTCCTAAGAGTTTATTGAGATCAGATCCTTGTGATACATCAGATAAGAAATGTGGCCCTCCAAGACTTAAGTTCTTTGGTGGTCGTGGTGTAGGAGCAAAGGCAAATCCAATAGTAGATGTGAATGGTAATTTAATTGCTGTTGACCTTGTTGATGGTGGGTTTGGATATAAGTCACCACCTCAAGTTCAAGTGATTGATCCATGTAAGAATGGTAGTGGTGCTGTTCTTAAAACAATCATTGAAGATGGTGTTGTAGTAAAGGTTATAATTGGTGATAGTGGTAATGGATACCTTCCACCTCCACCAGAGAGTACTAATCAATATCCTGCTGTGTTAACTTTAACAGATGTTGTGGTAAAGGATCCTGGTATTGCATATAATTGTGGAGTGGATAAGTTGACAATTACACCTAATAATGGTACAGTTTTATCTTATAAGTGTGATCCCTTTGGTAAGATTAGATCAGTAAGTGTTGATAAGGGTGGTAGATTTACTGAACTACCACAAATAATGATGGATACTGAGACTGGTTTTAATGCAAAGTTTACTCCTTTCTTTGATGTAGTTCGTGATCCACAACCAATTGAACCAGAAGCAACTGATGTTGTTCAGGTATATGATCTTGTTGGATTGAATGTTCAAGGTTGGGTTGATGGAAAAGTATATTATGGAAATGTATTTTATATTAATGAGACAAGGTATGCAGGTACTTCATCTGCGACTGCAACTAGAATTAGGGTTTATGATACTCGGTCAGAGAGTATTGAAAAATCCACCAAGGCTGATGAAATTCTACAATAAATATTAATTATGTCAAAGAAAAAGAATTATTGGTCACAGGTAATTAGCTCAATGAATGGGTTGATATCTTTTGGTGGGTTAAGTCCGAAAGAAGATGTCACTCACAGTATTGAATTAAAAGCACTTGATGGCAGACACTTCATCTCTATGGAAGAGGATGGAGTTCGTCAGGGATGGACTACAATGAATTCTCCTGGTGCAACAATGATTCACTGTGGAGAAGACCTTGTAGAGTTGGATGACAGTTCTACCACATCTAAGACAGAGAAGGAAGCATTTGTTGTTATTGCAGAGAATGGTGACATTCAGTTGAAGGCAGCGAATGGTAAGATAAGAATCGAAGCACTTGATATAGAGTTTGTTGCAACAGGTAATGCTCCTGCAGGTCAGTTCTGGGTGAGTGCAAATGAATCTATTAAATTAGATTCAAAAAATATTACTATAGATGGTAAGCAATCTTGCAAAGTATTAACTACTGGTCTCATGACTATCTCTGGGGGCTTGGCAACAGCAATATTTTCTCCTATAATATCAGGAGTAAGTGCAGCAACTATAAGTAAAGCATTACCACTTCCAGGTAAAATACTTGGTGATTTATTATCTAAAAGAGAACAATAGGAGGTAACATGTCATTCGCATTTGATGAGATTTGGGCTTATGGGGGCCAAATAACAAGTAGTAGAAGGAATGTTGTTCCTGAAGGATTGGGTAAGGGTGAAGATAAAGTAACCCATTCGCTGTATATTCAAGGCCCTTCACAGTTTGGAACCAATACTTCTTATAGTGGAAGTAAGGGTGGTGTTGAAGCAACCGTTATGATTGCTCAGAATGGCACTTCAGTTCCTACTACTAAGTCTCTGTATATAAAAGGAGATACAAAGATTGAGGGTGATGGTCAAGAAAAAAATGCTGTTCATATTTCAGGATCTGGCCAAACTGATGTAGTTTATATTGACGGTGATGTTTTTGTTACTGGTGCTGTAGACTGTGGTAACAAAGGAAAACTTGCATCTAGATTCGACACTGCAGATGAAAGACCAAAACCATTTGACCTAGTTCACCCTACAAAAGGGAAAGGTCACCGACTTAGATATGCATGTATTGAAGGCCCAGAGGTTGGAGTATATTGTAGAGGAAGAGTAAGAAATGAGAAGATAATTAAATTACCATACTATTGGAAAGATCTAGTAGATGTTGAAAGTATTTCTGTTCAACTTCAACCTATCGGTGCTCATCAAGATGTTATTGTTAAGAGATGGGATGAAGAAACAATTTATCTTCAGGCACAAGGTGGATTACCAGTTAATTGCTTTTATCATGTTTATGCAGAAAGAAAAGATATTAATCCATTGATCGTTGAGTATGCAGGTGATACTTGGAAAGATTATCCTGATCCAAACTTTAATCCAGAGACAGCAGGAGATAATCCAGTCTTTAATGATCCAAATTATCGTGGTAGAAGAAATACTATTACTATTTGATGAAGAAACTTATATATGTTGAGGAGAATTTTATAACTCCTGATGAATGTAGAACATTTATAGATTATGCTAATGCCAATAAGAAAGAGATTCCTTATGGTAGTGAAAAGAGAGGTGGAGATACTTTTCTTAGTTCTATAACAACCGAAGGACATCAGGTTGTTCATGATGTCACAGGACCTATTGCTTCTCCACAAGATGATGGTCATGCTGCATACCAAGGTGGAGATGCAGATTTTATAAACATGAAGGAGGAGAAGGCAGATTTTTTTAAAGAGGTAGTTGATAAAGTTACTACCATATGCAAATCTTTTGATGATCGTGCTAATTTAGATTATGTTGGTGTAGTAAGATGGCCGATAGGAACCTTTATGAATCCTCATTATGATAATTCTTCAAAGGATGGTATCTATGATATATTTGCAGCAATGTTATATTTGAATGATGATTTTAATGGAGGACACACTGGATTTGAGAATTTTGAATTGGTTCCTAAACAAGGTCAGATATGTATTTTTTCTAATTCACAATATAAACACCATGTTACCAAAGTGAAGGATGCAGAAAGATTTGTTCTTTCCTTTTGGTATAATACTGCTTGACAATCACTCTGCGTTGTGATATATTACTATGAGTATGATAAGTGCTTGGATGGACGAAGAATTTTTAATGAAGTGTGTGGTAGACCCAACCAAGAAAACAGTTTATATCTATTCTAATGAAGGGGATAGTAAGGAAGTAGTATGTGATAATACTGAACAGTTCATGAATGTATTGAGTGTAGTACGTGCAATGTGCCCTGAAGAACGGTTGACTTATGCAGACCCAATTTAATAGGGAAGATTGGGAAGAATTTTATAATATGGGCAATATACCTTGGGATAGGCCTGTTCCTCAAGAAGAGTTAATAAAGATAATTAGAGAATATTCTATTCTTCCTTGTAATGTTTTAGATATAGGTTGTGGCACAGGGGCATCACCTATAGAACTCGCAAAGAATGGTTATAATGTAACTGCAATAGATATATCATCCAAAGCTATAGATACTGCTAGAAATAAAATAGATTCTGAAAAGGTTAATTTTAAAGTTTGTGATATATTGAATCAAAATTTAGATGATGTGTTTGATTTTGTAATTGATATTGGATGTTTTCATCATAATTTTAGTAGTAAATTTGTTGAAGTAGTTTCTAAAAATCTTCGTAATAAAGGTATTTGGTTTAGTACTATAGGTAGTATAGAGAGAAGACCAAGTTATATTTCCCCACCAGAGGCACCTCCCGCATATTCTATACAAAATATAGTTGATCTTGTTGATCCATTTTTTGAGATCGTTTCTATTAAGACATTTAATGATGGTGGTGGAGGATTTTCTTTCTGGTCTTGTCTTATGTGTAAAAGATAATTTCTAGCCACGAAAATTAGCTTTAGCTTCCAAAAAGGCGGGTAAAAAACCCCGCCAATTTTTTTGCCCTATTACTTTTTTATAAATATCTAAAAAAGTATGTAAGTACACATGGGCATTATAATTCAAGGCACACAAGATGTCATTAAGGCCGTTGATGGTAGTCTTACTATTGAAGGAGACTCGACTAATTACTCAGGTATTGTAACTGCTGCAGGTGGATTTAGAGTTGGGACTGCTGTTACTATTGGTCAACATTCTCCAGGTAATGCAACATTCTCAGGAATTGTAACTGCTGCTAATTTTGTTGGTGATGGTTCACAATTAACTGGTGTTGCTGCTGGAGTGTGGACAGAGGATTCTGTTGGTGTTAGCACAATTAAGGTTGCTGGTATAAATACGACTGGTGCGAAAGGAACTGCTGCTGGTGCTGCTACCTCAGAAGGTGCTGCTCAAGTTCATGGTAACCTTTCTGTATATGATGGATTTGTGATGACAGACCAAGTGATTGATAAACATCTTACATTACCTGCAGGAAAGAACGCAATATTAGTAGGCCCTGTTCAAGTTGCTTCTGGAATTGGAGTAACTGTTGAAGCGGGATGCACTCTACTTATAGCATAAATACACAAAATAGGACTTTATCGATAAATGGCTAATTTACAGGTTGGTGTTGCTGGAAATGGAACCGTCACGGTAGGTGCAGGTGCATCAGTACATTCTCCTGCAAATAACACACTGACGTTAGGAACTAATAATTCAGAAAGAGCTCGCATCGACTCAAGTGGTCGATTAATACTTGGAAATAATGCTTCTGAGTCTGTTTATGGAATTGAACATCAATTTCAGATAGAAGGAACAAATGGTGCAACATCATCTGCTTCATTTACTCGTAATTCAAATAATGCTAATCCCCCTTATTTAACACTAGCTAAAAGTAGAGGAACTTCTCTTGGTTCTGAGACTATTGTTCAAG
>Ga0209404_10000663_pt1 | contig 26283 bp, 15 predicted proteins | sample TroAtlMetagenome_2_FD_187447 | JGI IMG/M metagenome (GOLD analysis project Ga0209404, IMG submission 187447) | Marine eukaryotic phytoplankton communities from Atlantic Ocean - Tropical Atlantic ANT8 Metagenome (SPAdes) (version 2) | ecosystem: Environmental > Aquatic > Marine > Oceanic...
GAAGCTCAGCCAGAAGCTCAACCAGAAGCTCAACCAGAAGCTCAACCAGAAGCTCAACCAGAAGCTCAACCAGAAGCTCAACCAGAAGCTCAACCAGAAGCTCAACCAGAAGCTCAACCAGAAGTGCCAACTTTTGAAACGGTTGAACCAAGTGTACAATTAATTTCTAATCATGAGCACCCAGACGAGAAGTCATCTTATGATTATCAGAGGCACTCTCCGACTTGGAGTGATTCTCCATTTTCTAGAAAAATCGTGGAACCACCAGCACCGCCAGCAAAAGAGACAGGACCTAGTCCATGGGAGGGTTGGAGACTAGCGGCTGTAGATAAGTTTGGCGATCAATACACTGTAGGCTTAACCAATAAGAAAGGTGAGTTTCGTTTGCTGAGTGTAGGTGATGAAACTGATGAGGGGGTTAAATTGACTAAGGTTGAGAGTAATGGTGTTATTGGGGAGACCACTATTTACTTAACAGGGGGAGGTCATTCAGGCCCTCTTAGTTTTGATTCGAAAAGACTCAGCTCGCCTGTCAAAGGGGCTCCGGCACCAAAGAAGGCGGCCTCTCAGAAAACTACAGGCAAGCTGCCAGCTCGCCCTCCTGGGGTTACTGATCAAAAAGCTGCCGAAATTAAAAAACAGCAGGAAGCGGCAAGAGCAAAGATTCGTGAACAAATGCTTAAAGCAAGATCTTCTAAGGGATCTAATACCAATGATTCAAAGAGGCGCGTGACCTTGCCTCCACCTAGAAAATAATTACAGGCTTAAAAAGAAAATAAAAATTTAATCCCCCCAAAAAGGATACCTCAAAATGTATAAATTGATAAAAAAACCTCACCGATTGCTGTTAGTTTTTCTTGCGATCATTATCGTTTCTCCGTTGCATAAGGCAGTAGCTGAAACTATCAACTGGGTGAATGTTCCGATAGGTGAATTTGTTATTCCTAGGTATGAGGCCATAAGTGGCAAAAGATTAATGGTAGATGGTTCTGTGGCAGGTTCATCTATTACCATTAATTCTCAAATCGATATGGAGCCCGAAGAGGCTATAGAATTCATCAAGGGTTCTTTACTATTGAATGGATTTGCAATTATTGAGAAGGACGAGAAGACTGATGTTTTAATTAACGCAGCAGGGAAATCACCAGTTGGTATAAAGCTTGACCCAAGAATTTATCTTACTGCAGAAGATCTTCCAGAAGGAGATCGAATTGTTACTTATGTGATGAAATTTGATTATGTTTCACCTGAGGATGCATTGCGAGTTTTCCAAGTCGTGTCTAGGCCTAATCCTTACAGTAGTATAGCTCCAGTCACTAATGTGAATGCCATTGTTATCACAGATAACGTGCCCCTTGTAAGAACCCTAGTTCAATTAAAGGACCAGATTGATGTTCCTGGAACTGGAGTAACCCCTGAGTCAATAGAATTGGTTAGAGCAGATGCTCAAGAAGTTGCTGCTTCTCTAAATGAGATTCTGCAAGCTCAATCCTCTGGTCGTAGTGGCAGTGGATCATCAAGTCCAAGGACCAATGTGGTTATTAGTCCAGCTGGAAGGACTCAAGCACCCAATAATAACGGTAACGCTGGCCAGCCTTCTCCTCAATCTGCACCAGATGGTAATACTATCCAGATCCAAGCAATTACTAGGACAAACTCGATTCTAGTCATAGCTAGACCTGTAGACATTGCATACATATCTAGCTTGGTCGAAATTTTTGATGCACCGAGTAAGATTGATAATTTTCTTAAGCGTGAACTTAAGTACATTCCAGTAATTGATTTTATGCCAGTTGCCACCAATGCACTCTCAAGATTTGTAGATGGTGGAACTTCGGGAGCAGGGGGAACCTCTAGCAGCTCTAGGAGAGGAGCTACTTCAAGTTCACGTACAGGTGCAGGTGGGATTACTGGATCAAGTAGTCGTGGCTCGAGTCGTTCATCTAGAACAACCACAGGCGGGTTCTCTGGTACTAGTGGTGGAGGAGGTTTAGGAGGTAGTAGTCTTTCCAGTCCATCTGAACTTGCTGGACCAGATTCTGTACTTATTGGAAACACCTTACTTATAGGAGACTCTCAATTGAATAATATTGTCGTTTCCGGCCCACCAGAACAACTGAGAATAATTGATCAACTCTTAGATGAAATTGATATAAGACCAAGGCAAGTTTATATTAATGCGGTTATTGCACAGGTTTCACTCGGAGATGACATTAAATTTGGTAAGGACCTTCTTCGTACTGTCGAAGAGATCAGCGTTGATGGTGAGACGGTCAATGTTGCCGGTAGTTATAAAACAGCTACTGGAGGAGTAGGAGTAATCGATGTCGCAAATCTAGCAGCTGTTGCAGACTCTTTTCCTACTCCCGATGGATTAGGTGTTTGGGCTCAAGTTGGAGATTATTTTAATGGATACATCCAAGCTCTTGAGAGTACAAATCGTTTCGAAGTCATTTCTAGACCATTTGTTTTTACTGCTAATAACCAGCTTGCGAGTATTGCTTCTGGAGAGAGAGTTGCTGTACCGACTCAGAGTATTTCGAGTCTTGATGCAGGTGGTAATGTTTCTTCTAGTATTGGTTTTGAGGAAGTTCTTCTCAGACTTGATGTTGTTCCTCTTATTAACTCTAAAGATGAAGTCACGTTAACCGTTTCTCAGGAAAATGAAAATATCACTGGTACTACAGTCATAGGAGGCAATGAGGTTCCTGACATTGCGACTCAGCAATTTGAGACAACTGTCCGATTACCCAATAAAGCAATTGTGGTATTAGGTGGCATTATCCAAGAGGACGATAATGAACTGGTAACGGGATTACCTTTTCTAACAAAAATTCCATTGGTTAAAAATCTCTTAGGTTCGACATCTAAACAAAAGAATCGAAAAGAATTATTAATTTTTCTTCAACCGCATATCATTGAGACGACGGATGATTTAATTGAAAAAAATATTAAAGAGATTCGTGAAACGATCGTTGGAGAAAATGCGATAGAGGCAGGTAGTAGCGAACCTGAGATGGATCCGGCTCTATTTCCAAATGGTAATAAAGTTTTAGGTAGTAAAGGTAAGGTTTTTGTCGAACCTCCTTTGCCTCAAGAAGAAGCGTCAAAACCTTCATCGAGACCAATTGAAAAATCGAAACAAAAGAAAAAGGGTATTTTCAATAAATTGTTCCGGAAAAAATCGAATAAAGAGTCATAAAAAGCTCTTAAAATACTTAAGTTTTCTTCACGAAATTTGGTAAATTGTCCATTCTCACAATCAAGATAAGACATTAAAAGTCTATTTTTATAGGTTAAAATGAAGAAAATTGAATTTTTTTTAAGTTACAACAATTTCATATTTTTCATTACTTAAAAGTGTTGATTGAATGCGATGAAACCGTTAAATTGTTATAAATCAGTTATTTTAATAATTAAAACAAACACCCACAAACTACAGCCATGAAAATAAAACTTACCCTTTTGGGAATCCTCGTAAGCATGGGCGTCGTAAGCGCTCAGACAGCAACAACCAAGCCAGTTGGTTACCATACTGAAACAGCCAAAGGCAATTCTTTCACCTTGATGGGTGTTAACGTTGGAAATGCAATTGCTGCAGCTGGTGAGTTCGATGCGGACGCAGCTACAGACAACGATGCAGATTTCACTGCACTTCTTGATGACGGAGTTTCTTACACAGTTCAAAACATCACTTCAGGTGCTAGTGCTGCTGTAACAGGATTCGATGCAACTTCACTTACAACTGACCTCGCAGTAAGCTCTGGTGACTCTTATGAGATCCGCGCTGACGTAACAGTTGGTTCTTTATTTGGTGCAGATAACTCAGCAGGACTTGGAGCAGGTAACGCTTCTTCAGCTGATGTTGTTTGGATTCCAACTGCAGATGGATTCTCTCAGATTTTCTATGATGACGGTGTAGGATTCCCACCACGTCCAGCAGGATGGCGTGCAATTGGTGCTGGTGCTGCGGATCAAGCAGGAGCTTCAGTTCCTTTCACAGCAGGTATCTTTGTTCAGCGTCGTCAGGCGGCAGACCTTGATATCGTATTCGTAGGTCACGTTCGTACAGAAGCTACATCTTTCAGTGTTAATAGCGGATTCAACTTTTTGAATCGTGTTCTTCCAGTAGGTGTTGCACTTGCTGACACAGGTATTGAGAACTTTATTGCTAAAGGAAATAATGGAGCAGGTGACCTTATTTGGAGCCCAGACGGAAACGGTGGATACGCTCAGTACTACTACACTGACGGCGGTGGATTTCCTCCAGCTTCTAAAGGTTGGAAAGCCGTTGGAGCAGGTGATGCTGACAAAGGTGGTGAAACTCTTGCTTCAGGATATGCTATCCAGCGCAAAGGTGATGCCGGTTCAGTTAGTGTTGCAATCCCTAACGGACTCGACCTCTAAAATAAAACTGATTTAAGAGCGTCAATTTTGACGCGGCTGTTCCGCCTCACCAGTTTACTGGTGAGGCGGATTGCGTTTATAGAAAGGGTTTTTAAAATTAGCTTTTCCCACCTAAGAGTTTTTCGATTTTTCATTAACTCCCAGCTATCCATTTTAAGGAAGAGAGATTTTCCTACTATTAATCAATTTTGATGAGGCTTCATTCTTGAATGAATTATCCAATTGAAATAGGTTTATTATTAGAATTATAAAAACATTAAATGAGAATTAATCGTCGTGATGCGCTAAAAAAAACCTCTAAAAATTTAGGTTTAACTTTTATTCCTTCATACCTAGCAACAGGAGTTAGAGCAGAAGGGGACCCACAACCACCGAGTAAGAGAATTAACCTCGGATGTGTAGGCGTAGGGGGGCGGGCTGGCGGCGTGATTCCAGGTCTTTGTAATAAAGGTAACGCACAACCCGTAGCATTTGCTGACGTAGATTACTCAGCTCGCAATGTAAAAAAGAATCTCACCCGTTGGCCTAAAGTAAAGAGGTATGCAGACTTCCGTGAAATGATGGATAAATCTGGAAACGATATCGATGCGGTTAGTGTAGTGGTCCCAGATCATTCTCATTTCTGTGCCACGATATTAGCAATGTCTATGGGTAAACATGTTTATGTAGAAAAGCCACTTACACATTCTTTCCAGGAGGCAGAACTTCTGATGAAGGCAGAAAAAAAATTCGGTGTGGTTACTCAAATGGGTAATCAAGGTCATACAGGAACCTCATCGAATCAATTTCGTGAATGGGTCAAGAAGGGTATTATTAAGAATGTTACACAAGTTGATGCGTGGAAAGGGCCGAGTTGTTTCTTTATGCAGAAGGATAAACGAATTAATGCATGGCCAAAAGAGGAAGCTAAACCAAAGGGTATGGATTGGAATATGTGGCTTGGACCAGCCGAGTATCACTCCTTTAGCCGAATGTATCATACTTTTGAGTGGCGTGGTTTTCATCCTTACGGTTCTGGGATGTTAGGGGATTGGGGGTGTCATATTATTGATATGATTCATCATTACCTTGATTTAGGTTTACCTACTGAAGTTAAGGCTCAACGCATGGATGATCATAATAAAATTATCTTTCCACTCAATTCCCATATGGAGTTTAGCTTTCCTGCTCGAGGTAAACATCCAGCATTGAAACTTAATTGGAAGGATGGTGTAAATTGTCAGGCCTCAGTTCCAAAGAAATACTGGGACAATTCGGAAAAAGCACCTCGGCTCGGAGGTGCAGGAACCTTGTTCAAGGTTGATGGAGAGGACTATATGGTTCAGCGTAATTCTCATGGAGGTAGTTCGCGATTGTTTCCCTATGAGAAATCAAAAGATCTAGATTTAAAGACTGAAAACATTCGTGACAATCATTCAGAGTCATTTATACAAGCGTGTCTTGGCAATGGTAAAACTTGGTCTCCATTTAGCGTTGGAGGTGTACTTACTCAAGTTCTAACGCTTGGTTGTATTGCTCAATATTACAACCGTAATATCAAGTTTGATCCTAAGACGAAGCAAATAACTAATGACAAACTGGCTAATGCGAGGCTTTCTATCAAGCCCCGTCAAGGGTGGGAAGAATTTTATAAAATGGTATAAATCTTATTAATTGAGTTAGACATGATAATGTCTGATTCGAGGAAAAAATTGGGCAATTCTCTATAATAGATATTATTTATAGGGTTTTTATTTGTTGATTCGATTATAGAGAAGTTTAATGGGTGCCATGAAGGCACTGATACTTATTATAATTTTGCTCATTACATTTTGCCAATCTATACTTGTTGCGCAAATTGGTGATGATGGAACAGGTATAGTAAATGGTCTTAAGATAGGACCTAATGAAGATTTACGCGGTGCAGATTTAAAAGGTACTAATCTCAAAGGGGCTAACCTTATGAGAGCAAATCTAGAAAATGCTGATTTACAGGGTGCAAATTTAGAAAATGCTATATTACAAGGAACGAATTTAAGCTTCAGTAACCTCAAGAATTCTAATTTGGATGGGGCTAGTTTAGAGAGAGCAATTGTAATAAACGCGGATATAAGTTCAGCAAGTTTGATTGGCGCAATATTTAGTCGGGCAGTCATGTCGAATTCAAACTTTAATAATTCAAACCTTACGAGAGCTTTGTTTTTCAACAGTAATTTAGGAGATGTTGACTTTACAGGCGCAAACCTTTTCCAAGTTGTTTCGGGTTTTATTGTTGGCACCCCCAAGAGTTTACCTTCTGGCTGGATGTTATCAATTGATGGAAGTTTTTTAGTGGGTTACGGAGCAGATCTTCGGACAGCGGATCTTACCAATACTCGATATTTGGGATCTGTTTTAACTTCTCTAACAAAAGAAGCTTTTGAAAAAATTAATGTTTTAGAATCGAAGCTTAATGATAAGGAGGATGAAATATCTGAATTGAATCAAAGTCTCGATTTGATGAACCAAAAAATTCAACAAATAGCAGACCAGATTTCAGAATTTCAGGCAGCAATTATTGAAAGAGATCAACAAATTGTTGATTTAGAAAAACGTCCTACTCTTGATCAAATTCGAGATGCCAGGGCTGGTTCGATATTATTTAGCCTAGAACCTGATCAAAATAGAATTGAATTGGGAATTTCTTTAGAGGAGAGCGATAACCTCATGGAATGGACTAAATTGGAAGGTGAAATGAAAAAGAGTATTCCAATCCCAGATACCAAGAAGTTTTATCGTTTCGCGTTTGATTAAATGTTATTTTTTGATGCTTAACTCGTGTTATCAGATAGAACCTACTTTAATGTAAAAAATTAGTAGTTTTTTGATCAAATAATGAGCAATTTTAACCATTCAGTTACAATTTGAGCCAAAAACAGCAGATATTATTCGTAAGACGTTAATATATAGGAACTTATACAAAAATCAGGAAAATTGAAAAAATACTATAAATTCCTCGACTTGCAGGCTCCTCACTGTTATAAATTAATGTACAAATGCTTATTTAGCTTTTGTATTTAACAATATAAACAAAAACCTACTAAAACTAACTATGAAAACATTTTTTACAGCCACTATTGCTTCTGCTGTCCTAGCAGGAATTGCCGCTGCAGGAACAGTAAACTTCAGTAACTTTGGTTCTACTTGGGAAATCCAAGCTAGCGGAAATCCAATTAGCGGAGGATTCGTTGCAGTCGGAACTACAGGAGTTTCTGATTTCTCTGATGCTGGTGCAGCTCAAGCCGCACTCGCAGCTGACTGGACTCAATTTGGTGCTGCCACTGACTTTGGTGGTGCAGCAGCATTTAACCTCAATGGATTTTTCTCAGGAGTTGGTTCTGGAAATGGTGGTGATGCTGCTTTCAGCGGAAAGAACATCATCCTCGTTGGAGGTGACGGATCTGGAGTTGCTGATTCTTCTCACCTTTTCGTTATTGATACAGGTGCAACATTTGAGGCAGATGCCCCACTTTTTGCAGCAAGCGTAGACGTTAACAGTGGTAATGCACTACTAGGTGCAGCTGGTGGCACAGCAGTAGCTGCAGGTGTTGCAGGAGCTTTCCAAGCAGCACCAGTTGGAGCCGTTATTCCTGAGCCAGGCGTATCAGTTCTTGCGATCTTCGCTGCTGGTTTTCTTGCTCTTCGTAGACGCAGATAAAAATTTGAGGGTGTAATTTCCCTCCAAACTAATAGCCCACACAAAACCCCTAAAATAGTTAGTAGTTTTTGTTAAGAGCTTCCGGTTAATTCCGGAAGCTCTTTTTTTATATAAACAAATTGAGCTTAAAACCTTAGAGGCTAACAAGTCCTAGAAACTCCATGGGCAAGACAGAGCGCAAAGTCCACGTTGCAAGGAAGCTTTACAAGTAAAAACCCAAGGTTGGAAGAGTAGTTACTTATTTAGCCATATGTATTATTCTTGCGATCTTCGTTGCTCGTTTTCTTGCAACTTCTCAGATGCAGATGAAAATTTTGAGGGTGCAATTCCCTCCAACTAAAATTTTCCACAAAAACCCCTGAAATAGATAGTAGTTTTTTTGTTAAAGGGCTTCGTCAACCTAGGTAGCCCTCTTTTATCCAAACAAAGTGGATTTGTTTTTTTAATACCAATGATCTTGAATGATTTCTACTAGCTCCACCTGGTTATCTTCGAGATTGTTTTTATGATGCTTAAGTTTAACAATGGCACTTAGAGTTTCTGCTTTTGGCGTATTTAATCTCAAAGTAGGAGATGCTGTAGGTGTGAGTTGGGTTACAATTTTATTACCCAATATGGAATTTCTATTTACATAGGCAAAGGTCTTAGAAGTTTGATCGTTTGGGTAAGATATTTCAAGACATTGCCATTTTGATTCATCGCTATAATAATGGGCGTAATAATCTGATAAGCGCATTGAAACTCGAAATTCAGTAGGTTCTTCAGTTTTACTTGCAATGAACTCTTTAACTGTCATGACTTGATACCCAAAAGAAACTTCCCAATTCATTTTTATGGACTCTTGAGTTTGCTCAAAAGCAAATGTTCGGCTTCTTAATTCATTAGCAATCTTAACACTTAATAGTATTACATACTTGTCTGCTATTTGAATTTTTATGTCAGCTCTTTTGCCTTCGTAGGTTTCATCTTTAGGGCCATAAGTGCCTTCTAAAATTCTAGGAATAGTAATTTCTGGATGAACAACTAGTTCACTAATTATGTTTTCATCCTGTGTTTTCATGAATGCAGAGATGATGCTCAAGCATTTTTCTTTTTCTGAAATTGTAAGGAACCCTGATATTGGTTTTAGTGATATTTTATTAGGCAAATAATTAGGATCAAAATCATTTGGTGACGAAATGTCTCGAGTAATAGTGCTAATTCCTTTGTAGAATATTGTACCAATTAATAGTATTCCTCCACCTGTTAGTAATAGTAATGCGTTACCAGTTATTTTTTTGTAGGTTTTAGATTTAGAGTTACCCGATTTAGATCTTCTCTTAAGCTTTCTGATTTTGTTTCCAGATGAATCAATTGCCGTTACGATTTCATTTTCATTATCAGCATCATCTTCTTCAAGATCCCATCCGATTATCTTTTTTTTCTTTGAGGTCTTTCGTTTTCTTAACCCTTTTGCAGGAGTTTCTTTTTGTATTTCAGCTTTAGAATATTTGGGTTTTGATTTTTCAATTGGATCCTTTTCTTCAATATTAAATGAATATTGACAATATGGGCAAGCGATAGACAGAGCTGATTTAAGGATTTCTTTTTTAGCTTTGATCTGTTTTGAACAACTAGGACAAATGGCAATTAACCAAGAGTTTTCTTCATCGGAGGCCTTTTCAGATTTAAGCATTAGTTCTAAATTTCTAATAAAAAATTCTTCAATTTCAGAAATTATTTATTAATAATAAATAAGGTTTCACGTTATTATTTAATTAACCATCCAGGCGTTACGATTTCATCAATAATAACTTGGTTTTTACCTCCGAGCTTTTCAGGATAGCGGAGCTTTAACGTTAAATATTTAATAGTTTCTCCAGATTCAACAATTCTAGATAGTTCATTATCTACCGTGCTTCCTCTTTTTATATAGCCATAAACGGCTTCAGAATCTTCTGAATTTCGGAGATAAAGACAACGGTGATCATTTTCGCTAAATTGAAAGTTAAAGTAATTATCAGAATTAGCATTTAATCTAAATAATTTAGATTCTCTGGATTTCTGAAGAATAAATTCTTTTAGTGATATTTCTGAATATCCAACAAAGGATTCCCAGTCGACTAAAATTGAGTCATTTTCCCAAGCAAGGACAACTGGCAGTATACTGAAATCTGGAAAACTTAATTTTAGTATGTAAAACTTATCAATAATGCCCGTTCCAGTCGCACCGAGCTCGCTGATTCTCCTGTATTTTTTTGGTCCTGATTCTCTATTTGAGTAATAATTTTGCATTAATGGTCTGACTCTTTGAGCTGACCTACAGTATTGAATTTTGGTTTCTACATCCGTTGATTCAAGAAATTGTATTAGTGATTCAGTTGCTAAAGCATGTAGTGCTCGCGCTCCCATATTTCTTTCCAGATCTTGAAAAGTCTGGGATTTTTGAATAGCAGGTTCATCAGTCTGATCGGAGTTTGATTCAATTTTCAGTTGAATGCTTTTCACATCTGCACTGTTAATACTTATGCCTTTCAAGCTTATATAGACACTTAATGAAGCAATAACCAATGAGATTATAATAAATATAGCTCTATTAGACCTTGCAGCAGATGAGAGTTTTGTGATTTCTTTCTTTTCATCTTCATCCCAGTTCAGTAGCTCACTTTGTGAGACTGCAAATTCGTGCGCAAGGGTTTCTTGCTTCTTAACAAAATCATGGTCAAATTCAAGTTCGGTCGTTTTCTTGAAGTTCTCTAAAACTTTTGATTCTGATCTTTCAGGATGAGTTTCTGGAAATTGTCTTTTATTATGTGTGTCTTCTTGGATGAGAGCGTCGACAACTGGTTCTTCTCCCGTATCTTTTATTTTTGGAAGTGACTTTAAAGTTGATGCTAGAGGGATTAATTTGGACTGAACATCCTTAATCGTCTTTTTACATTGGGGGCAACGAAATTTGTCATTAACTAAAGGATCTTCAATGCGAATGGAATATTCGCAGTGAGGACAGTTCAAATCTGCCTGATCTTCTTCGTTCATTTTTGCGGAGGTTTCTGAAGATAAAGGTATTACCCTTTTTATTGAATATCGATTAAAAATCAGTCAATATTTGGAATTTTGATTTTTTCAGGCGGAGTAATACTGATGGTTTGTTTATCGTATTCTATTAATTTAGTGCCTACAGCAGTAGCCTTAGGAGATTTTTCTTCCTCGTTAACGGCTTTTGCCCTTAAAACTGGTTTTATGGAAGAATAAGGATCATTTACACCTACAACAGTTGGTGAGCCTAAAAATATGGCCTCGGAACCATTAGCTTTCGTAGTCGGAAAATTATTATTATTGTTTAAACTATTTATAATTGGATTTCTCACTAGTTCACTTCCATTTGAATGGAATTGACAGAATTTATGAAAGTCCATTTCTTTATCAATGATTTCTTGATATGTTGTTCTTACAATTTTTCTGATTCCTTCATCTTCACCTACCGTTTCTTCATAACAAGAGTCAGTTGCTCTTAATCCTGACTTTAAACATATTTCTATTGTCGTAGCACTTTGAGGGATTTCTATTGTTTTAGGAGGAAAGGAAGCTAGTGATGCATTCATAGTATCAACCCAGACAGGTAAAACGGTGTCTTTGCTAAAGGCGCCTCTATAAATCATTTTCGGTTTGTCAAAACCTGCCCATACAGCACAAGTTACAGAGCTGTTGTAACCAACAAACCAATGATCAGTAAAGTTGTAAGATGTTCCTGTCTTGCCTGCCGCCGTTTTATCTCGCAGCCCATATTTTTGATATACAAGTTTGGCGGTTCCTTTGGATAGTGAATCATGTAAACAGCTATGTACTTGGTAAGCAGCGGTTTTACCTAGCACTCTATTTTTATCCGGTAAATTTTGATTAAATATTATTTTCTTATTTGGAGAAATGATAGATGAAATGATATGTACTTTATTAATGTTTTCTCCTCCATTTGGAAAAACACTAAATGCTCTGCATATTTCTTCCAGGCGTGTAGAGCTGCTGCCAAGAAAAGTTTTATCATAATCATCCATTGGGGATTTGATGCCTGCATTTTTAACGAAGTTAATTACTTTTTCCCTACCAAGAGCTTTTCCTAGTCTTACTGATGCTGCATTTTTAGAATTATATAATGCTTCTCTAGCAGTAATTTTTCCTTTGTAAGAAACGGTTTGTGATTCGCTTCCCCACTCACCAAGTATTCCAGTGTTTCCACCGATAGCTACTGACCTATTGTCTATCGGGGAATCATTAAGAATTGAACCTGGAAAAAAGTCTCCTCCTTCAAAGGCGGCAGCATATACGAAGGGTTTAAACGCTGTGCCTGTGGGTCGTTTTGATTGTGTTGCTCTATTAAATTGACTGTGCTTGAAATTCCTGCCTCCAACAAGTGCAATGATTTCACCAGTTTTATTTTCAATCATTATAAGAGCCCCTTGAAGATAATCTGGAAGTGAACTTTTATTACTATTTATCTTTAAAGATTTTGGAACTGCTTCTTTTTCCTGATATTGCGAGTATGTCTGGTGTTTGAATTCTGGATGTTCTTCTGTCTTTTTAAGATTTCTTAACAAGCTTTGAATGGATGTTTTTTGAGTTTCATGGTCTATTGTAGTGTTAATTTTTAAGCCTCCTCTTCCAGCAAGTTCTAGCCCGATAATTTTCAGAACCTGAATTCTAACCATTTCCTGCACGTAAGAGTTCTGGTCAGCTATAGAATCTGTAAGCTTTATAGGATTATTACGGTACTTAACCAGTTCTTTATTAGAAATCATGCCTTCAGCATTCATTCTGTTCAGTACGTGATTGCGGGCTTTTGTGGATTTTTCAATATTGTTTTTTGGAGATAGTCTTGATGGGTTTTTTATTAATCCACAAATTGTAGCAGCTTCTAATACATTAATCTCTGATGTTGATTTACCGAAATATCCTCTCGAAGCGGATTCTATCCCAAAGTAGCCGCTACCAAAATAAATTCTATTTAAGTAATGTTCTAAAATTTCTGATTTAGAGAATTTTTTTTCAATCTTGTTTGCTAAGAAAGCTTCGGTAATTTTGTTATCTAAATTGCGAACATTTTTTAACTCTGCATAGCACTGTTTAGCGAGTTGTTGAGTGATAGTGCTTGCGCCTTGTGTTATCCGTTTAGCTTTAATATTTAGAATTATAGCTCTAGCGATTCCAATGAAGTCTACTCCTTGGTGTTCAAAGAATCTAGAATCCTCAACGGCGGTTAATGCTTGAATAACGTGATAAGGAACCTTATCTAATTTAATTGGTCGACGGTCTTCAATTTTTATTTGACCGATCTCAGTCCCTTTCCTGTCATAAATCCTACTGGGCACCTCAAGTTTAGTTATTGCAGAGAGATCGAAACTCTGCGCCTTTTCTTGGTGTGATTTGAGAATGGCTATAGAATAAAATATCGCAATAACTATAGGAGTAGTAAATAATAGAAATAGAATTTGAAACCATCTTCTTTTATAGAGTTTGGGTCGACTTCTTCTTCGATTTTGCCTATTTAAATTCATGTGACTTACCTATTACATACGTGAATATAATAGGAATATTACATTATAAAATGAAGAGAATGCTAGAGCAAGCAACTGAATTAACCAATGATGGGAGTGAGGATCTCTTTGATTTAATTACTCATGAGATCAATGAAAGAGATGGTTTCATTTCTTTCGAGCGTTTTATGGAGCTTTCTTTGTACCATCCTGAATTAGGATATTATACCAAAAACATTGAAAGAGTTGGTAAGGATGCGGATTTTATTACTTCTGTGAGTATTGGTAAGTGTTATGGATTAATCTTGGCCCATCATTTTGCAAAGGTTTTGGAAACTTTTTTTAATTCTACTGAGAAAGTAGTGGTTGTTGAATTAGGAGCTGAGAATGGGGATTTAGCTTTAGATATTATGGGTGAATTTTCGATGCTTTTGAGCAAGAATTTATTTGAGCGTATAAATTATATTATTGTTGAGCCTTTTAGCTTAAAGAGGCAGGCTTTAAGGGCTCGTTTGAATTCAGAGGGAATAGGGAATATTTCAGTAATATCAGACCTAAAAGAAGAAAATAATTTGTACGGCGTACTAATTGGAAATGAGGTCTTAGACGCGTTGCCTTTTAGACGAGTTAGATTTAGAGATAAAAAATGGATGGAATTGGGTGTTGGGATTAATAGAAATGGGAATAAAATGAAATTAATAGAGGCGGAAAGAATGATTCAGAATGATTCTTTGATTTCCCGAGTCGTCGATTTTCCTAAAGATTTACCAGATGGATTTACAACAGAAGTGAATATAAATTTCGAACAGCTCCTCTCTTATATTCATTCAAGCTTTGTTAAATTAGAGGGTTTTTTTGTAGACTACGGATCGAGTCATGATGAGCTAATGGATATAAGTAGATCAAATGGTACAGTGAGAGCTTATTCGAGGCATCAACACGTTAACAATGTTTTATCATCTCCAGGTAATAATGATATTACCTCTAATGTGGACTTTGATTGGTTTAGAGCCTCAGCAGAAACACTTGGATTTATTACCGAGGAGCCTATTGATCAATATCGATTTCTCACAAAATCTGCAGAGCAATGGCTGTTGTGTATTGAGAAATCAGGGGATCAAAGTGCCAAAAATATGCAATTAATTAATCAATTTAAGATGCTAATTCATCCCTCGACTATGGGTAGATCTTTTAAGGTTTTAAAGTTTCGAAAATGAAAGTGTCTATAGTTTTTCAATTCTGTAAACATGTGTTTTACTTCTCGCATAAATGGCTTTGCCAGATACAGCTGGAGAGGCCATGAAGCCATCGTCTAATTTATTTCTGGAGATAAGTTCATATGTTTTTCCTGGAGCGATTACATAACAATCGCCCATTTCACTGAAGAAATATAGTCTTCCATCTGCTAGAATTGGTGATGCTGAATAGTGTCCAGGTATACGATCGTTCCAGAGTGCATCTCCAGTTTTTGGGTCTAAACAACTTAGAATACCTTCATCAGTAGTCATATAAAGTTGTTCACCAATGATTATTGGAGATGAGCGTTTTGGTACTCTTTTAAAGATATCCCAATTGGTATGTGTTTTTGTTATGTCTCCATTTGCATTTGGATCTATTTTAACTGAGATGAGATGAGGTTTCCCGTATCCAGAATTGATGATGATGCTGTCTTTGTAAATGACTGACCTAGAAGCATTGGAGTAACCGGAGTAAGTGATGTTCCAAATTTCCTCGCCGGTCGATGGGTTATAAGCAAAGCACGATTTAGCACCTGGGCTTATCATGATAGTTTTGCCAGAAGTACTTGTGAATGTTGGCGTTGTATATGCTTTCCTTAAGTCACCTTCTCCACGAATTTTCCCGTTTGGTTCAATGTCGTCCCATTTAGTGGATCTATCAGTTTTCCATTTTGTCTTTCCAGAATTTTTGTCGAGCGCAACGATATATTGATAATCAACTCCATCCATTGTGAGAATCAAAGTGTCATTATATATCACTGGTGAAGATCCGGGCCCCCTGAAATGTCTACACTTCAAGTCCATTCTTCTCCAGACTTCTTTGCCATTTTTAGTGTTGATTGCTGCCGTTCCATAACTACCAAAATGTATATAAACCATACCTGCTTCGATGACCGGGGAAGGAGATCCGTAACTATTTACATTATTTCCAAGTGGTTCGACGGATTCATTATTAAAAAGATTAATATTGTATAAAATTTTACCATCTTTTTTATCTAAACAAATGGCGCCCATTGATTCACCATTTTTTGTTGAATTGGTGATCCATACTTGATTATCCCAAATAACAGGAGAAGACCAGGCCTTCCCGTTAATTTTTGTTTTCCAAGATATATTTTTATTTTCTGACCAACTAATAGGTAACCCTCTTTTATTGCCATTAACGATGCCGTTTCCAGATGGCCCTCTAAATTCAGGCCACTGATCTGTAAGACTTTGGTCTGAGTTGGAAATCGCTAAGAGGGCAGGGAATAGATAAAGGTAGATTATTTTATTTCGCACTTCTGATTTATAATTAATTTAGTTAGCAACCTTCCACGTCAAGGTAGTTACTCTTCATCGTATTATAGTGCCAATATATTGGTATAATTTACAACAAAATTTCGAAACATTAATTGGAGTTTACGGGCATTAGCCTTGTTACATTATGTAAATCTGACTAATATAAGAAAATTGATCCTTTATAATAAACAATATTGAATAAAAAAGCTCAGCAGGATATTGGTTCAGAGGATGTCACGATTCAAATGAATCGTGACCGTAGTGCTTTAATAGTTGCTAATGAGGATGAAAATAGAAGACTGATCTCTGCTCTTTTAAAAAGTAGTGGGTATAAATCAGTTTTATGCAAATCGATTGATGAAGTATTGGAAAGTTTTACGGATCAATCACTAGTCGTTTTTACACTGCCATCTGATTTAGAAAATTTTTCATTTATCATCAAAGAATTAAGAGAAAAAAACTCTAATTCAAAACACCCAAGCATTATTGCTATTGGGCCAGAGGAGAGATTTAAATTCAAAGAAGAATTGGATTTTATCATTTCCTCAGAATTTGGTTCTCATGAATTCTTAGCTGAAGTGCAAGAGATTGTAAAAAATATTTCTGATTCTACGAATATCGTTTCAGGTAATTCAGAATTGATAGAATCTGGTTATCGCCAAACAAATGATGAATTGATTGTCTCAACAGAGAGATTCGATGAATTTCCGAAGGGTAAACTTAAGGGTATTAATTCATCAGAAGAAGATTCAGATATTGTTGTTGTCAAAAGAGGCTATGGGAATACTACGACAAGAGTAACCGAAAGGGTCTCAAGCGATAGTCATATTATTAGCATGTTAGATAATTGTCCATTTCCAATGGCAATATTTGATATGAAATCCCAATTCATCTTAAGTAATCGGAGTTGGCAAATAACGATTGGTCATGCTTTTCGGGATGCAGATGGTCTGGGGCAATTTGAATCAATATCGAGTCTTTCGAAGAGTTGGAGATTGCTCTGTGATGATTGCTTGCGCCTAAAATCAGAGCAAATTGGAGAGGAGTTAGTGAAATGGGGTAATGGTGAACAAGAGTGGATTAAGTGGCATATGAGACCGTGGTTTGATTCTAGCTGCACGCTCTCCGGTTTTACTGTGTGTTGCCAATCGATACAAAAGGAGAAACAACTAAAAAGCAAACAGACTTTGGAGTTAGACTCGGAGCAAGCGATAATGTCAAGTTCAGTCATCCCTGTTCTTATTCTTGATATTGAAGGCAGGATCATTCGAAGTAATAGAGCTGCTAAACAATTGGGAGATTGGGATCCATTTTCTGAACAAGGTGCATATTATTGGGAGGTGTTTCTTCGAGGAGTTGAGAGAGAGAAATCTAAGGCCCAATTTTCTGGATTTTCCCAAAAATTGCTGAATGATCAAAATTTCAATTTTCCAGATACGAGTGAAGATTTTATTTCTGATAGTGATGGTAATTTAACCAAGATTATATGGTCAAATTCCCCCAAAAGAGGACATAATGGTAAAGTTAATGGCCTTATAAGACTTGGAATTTATGATGGAATTTTCTCAATTTCTAATGAGGGGGATTCAGGTTCATTAAATGCAATTTCAATTCCATCTAAACCTGATGAAGCAGCACGTTTTGAGGCAGAGCTCGCGAGTTCTCTTGTCGAACTTGATCGTGCGAAAAAGAGATTAAGCGAGTTGGAAAGAAAATTTACTATGTTTTCTGATATTGCAAACCTGTTACCTTCTGCGGTTATTGTCATAAACATTGAGGGAAAAGTAAGTTACGCCAATATGGAGGCAGAAAAAATTATGGGATCAGAAATATCAGACATTGATAAATTTGATGACTGGTTAACTGACTATGTAATAGCAAGTAATGATGAGGAAAGAAAAGAAATCGTAAGTCGTTGGTATTCTCTGGTATGGTCGAGAGGAATTGCTGAATCGATTTCAGTTAAAAGTGATACATTTGGAAAGAGTGTCTTAAATTTCAAACCATGTATCATGAGGGATGGAGGGGTTCTGCTTTCTATTGTCGATGTTGCTTCTCAACAATGCCAAGGAGTTAAGCGTTTAGCGGTGAGTGAGCCAAGATCAGTTTTTAAAGAAACAAAAGAGACTAACCTTGAGCTTTTATTTAATGTTCTAAGTGATTTTGATTCGAGTAGCATGGAATCAATAAAGATAATGAAGTCACGGGTCGAAGCTCTATCACTTTTAAAATCATTCCGTTCAGAAAATAAAGAATGCGACTTAGTGAGCTTTGGAGATTATTGCTCAATTCTTCTTAAGTCTTTGATCAAATTTTCCCCCAAAGAATCAGACCCTGAAGTTCATATAAATTACCTGCAGCTAGTCGAAGATGGGAATAAGGTTTTCAAAGAAAAAATTTCCTCCTCTGAGGTTAAGATTCCGATGATGGTCTCCATGCCTCTTTCGTTAATAATTAACGGGATCATGAAAAATATCTTTGAGAATGCGTATGAACACTTTTCAGATATTATAGTTAGTTTTTCAATACTAATAGATAAAAATAACGGTTCAGGATTGATTTCAATAACGCATGATGGTGACTTTGAAACACCTGGAACTTTTTCAGATAATTTCTTCGGCAGTCAGTTAGAATTCATAGATCTAATGATTAAGAAGGTGCAGGGTTCATTTGAGCTGAGCTCCGATTTGGTTAATGAAATTGCAATTAAATTTGAGATAAAAGAATAGAGGTAAAATTTTGAGATTAATAAAATGAAACATTCTCGAATTCTTTTAGTAGATCAAAATGGAGTAGATTTGGAATATGTTACACGTTCATTAATTGATCTTGGTGTCGGTTCTCCGTTTGTCGCCCGAAATGAATGTGAAGCCCTTGATGACATAAACAAAAGGAATCCCGAATTGGTTATTTTGAACTTAAATGAATCAGGGACAATGAAGTCAATTAGTTTGGCCTCTAAAATTAGATTTAGTCATAGAAAACCAATACTTTTCTTGACCCCTGATAAAGAAACAAAGGCTTATGTTAAATCAAACCTGAAGGGATCGAATTATTATATAATAAAGCCTTTTAATGAAAGCGATCTTAAGAGTGCCATTGAATTAGCCATTCTAAACTTGCAATATAAAGAAGAGAATATTGGTCATGAAAAGCAGTTTTTTAATGCAATTAAATCTATGCCTGACGGCCTCATTTCGACTGATATCGTTGGAAATGTGACATATATGAACCCGGTGGCAGAAGCCCTCACAGGGTGGACCTTAACAGAAGCAAGAAGGATGGTTCTTCAAGATGTATTTCCGGTAACTGATAGTTCTGGTAAAGAGGCTCTTGTTGAAACTTTTAGAGGAAGTCAAGCCGACGAAATTTCAGAGAGTTTTTTTCTTGATAATAAGTTTGGTAGAAAAATTCCAATTCATAACAGCGCATCTCCACTTAAAGATCAAGACGGCTCGTTAGTGGGTTTAGTTGTGGTTTTTCGTCAACCTAATGATTTAATTCATGATGATAATGAAGATGAGTCTATTAAAAAGATTGTCGATGGTTTGGCAGAGCCATTATTTTTGGTAAACGAATGTTGGAATTTGAAATTTACAAATAATCCTACATTAGATTTTTTTAAATCAAGAAGTGGTCGATTAATGGGTAATAATTTATGGGGTTTATTGCCTTCTGGTATATCCGATGTCGATGTAGATAAGGCGAAATATGCTATGACTAATCGTCATGATTTTAGGTTTGATTTTTTTAATGATAGGGTTGGGAGCTGGCATGAATTAAGTGGTTATCCTTATGGTAAAGGAATGATGATGCAGATATCAGATGTGACTACTAGAATTCAAGAATCTCAAAGTGCGCTTCGAATGGAAAGGTTGGAGAGTCTTAGTTTAATGGCTAGGGGTTTTGCTCACGATTTCAATAATCTCCTAACTGTTATTTTGGGTAATCTCTCATTAGCTAATGTTAAGCTTTCGAAGGGTGCTGAAGGATTTGATGAGGTAGAGAATGCTTTGTCTGGAACCATTCGTGCGCAGAATAGAATTCAGCAATTACTAACTTTTGCGAAAGGAGGTGCACCCATAAAGCAACATATAGATCTAGGTAAGATGGTTTATGGTGTAAGTAAAGAAATCGATAAAATCAAAAATATTAGTTATAATTTTGATTTGCCTAAAACAGTATGCATTGTTGATGCTGACCCTGGTCAATTGAGGCGTGTTTTGGAAAATCTCATCAAAAACGCCGAAGAAGCAATGCCAGATGGTGGTAATATTGCAATTAGCATTAAAAGCTTAGCAATTGATTCCGATCTACGTAGGACTTTTAAAAAATCTCTAGAACTAAACTCATCATCTAATTATGTTTTGATTGAAGTTTCAGATAATGGAAAGGGGATTGATAAAAGTGAAAGATCTAAAATATTTGAGCCTTATCATACCACAAAGAGTGATGCTAATGCCACCGGTATAGGGCTTACAGTTTGCCAGTCTATAATTCAAGCTCATGAAGGAAGCATTGTCGTTGAATCTACGATTGGAAAAGGCACATCGATTTACGTTGCCTTGCCTGTATTAATTAATGACACGGAATCTGATTTCAAAGATGTAAGTGGAGAATTGAGTGAAGAATCTTTCGAAATTTTGATATTAGAAGATGATTCGCTAATTAGGCAGCTGCTAGTAGCCAACCTTGAAAAGGAGGGTTATACGGTTACGGAAACGCAAGAGGGTGAAGAAGCTGTTAAGGTTTACATAGAAAAATTTGAATCAGGTAATCCTTTTGATTTATTGATTATGGATTTATCAATTCCTAATGGAATGGGTGGTGCTGATGCAATTAGAAAAATACGTGAGGTTGATCCTAATGTAGTTGCGATTGTTTCTAGTGGTTATTCAGATGACCCAGTGATGGCTGATCCAAAATCTTACGGTTTTGATGCTGTTTTACCAAAACCTTATAAACCTCATGAGTTAAACTTATTAGTCAAAAAATCACTCAAATAATTTATGAAAGTACTTATTCTGTCCGTAGCCTTTTTAAGCGTTTTGGATTTAAACCTTAAATCTGAAACGGTAAAAATTTGGCAAGACTTAGATACAGGAAAAGGGGCTCAGAATGTCACATTAACAATCCATCTCCCCAATACAAAGTCAGTTAAAGCGCCAGCAGTTGTTATTTGTCCAGGAGGTGGTTATGGAACATGTGTGATGAGTTACGAAGGTAATGAAGTGGGGGAGTGGTTTTCTAAAAGAGGCTTTGCGGCATTCGTGCTTAAGTATCGAGTGTCTCCATACAAACATCCTCTGCCTAGGAATGATGTTCAGCAAGCAATAAAGTATGTTAGAAAAAATGCTAAAAAGTATAAGGTTGATCCTGAAAAGTTAGGAGTGATGGGATTCTCTGCTGGTGGGCATCTAGCTGCTACTGCTGGAACTCAGTTCACAGATCTTTCAGATAGACCTGATTTTATGATTTTAGCTTATCCAGTTATATCAATGAAAAAAGGAATCACTCATGGAGGTTCTAGAATTAACCTTTTGGGAGTGAATCCAAATCAAAAACTAGTAGAAAGAATGTCCCTTGAAACACAAGTTAACAGTAAAACTCCGAGAACATTCATTTTTCACACCGATGAGGATGGTGCAGTGCCTGCAGAGAATGCGTTGCTATTCATTTCATCTTTAAGAAAGTTTGGCGTGCCTTGTGAATTTCACCTCTTTCAAAAAGGTAGGCATGGTGTTGGGCTTGGTCGTGAAGGTAATAAGAAATGGTCGTTACTTCTTGAAGATTGGTTGCGAAGATTAGGTTATATGGAAAATTGAAAGATATATTACTGTTATTATGAAAATATCAAAAAGTCTATTCGTTGCTTTTACCTGTATAATAATAAATTCCTGTAATTCTACGGACTCCCTCCCTGTTATTCTTGACTCTCAACAAACAGGTTTTGATGGTAGTCAATCAGTTGCACCTAAAACCCAGCGTCAAGATGGTTCAATTATTGTTAAGCCACAGGGGATGGATAAAGTGCGAAGAAAAGAAATTAATACTTCTGAAGTTCTAGGTGCTGCTGAACGTGAGGTTGTCAGACGTCAGCAACTATCCGAAGAAGCTGATGTTGATTTGAATGATGCTATTAAAGATATTAATTCAGGAGATTTGGACAGCGCTCGTTCAAAATTAAAAAAGGCTGTAGGAAAATACCCAAGATAAGATTAAAAAAAATTTAGGGCTTAAATTTAATGAATTAATTAAGTTTTTGGCATTTGATGAATGGAATTATTAATTTCTCCATTGAATTCCTCACCACTTGCGTTTTTCAGTTTATAGCGAATTGACATTCCCCAGGTAGGTTTTAATTCGGGTATAACTAAGCGAATTATTCTTTTTTCTTTTGGAAGTATAACTTCTTGTACTTTCAGTATCCGTTCGTTGTAATGCTTTGAACCATAGTTTCTTGTTCTTTTAAGATCCCAGACCTTAATCTGGTATGATTTCAAATCTTTGGCCTGTTCTTCATCAAGTTGAGTAGTGAATTCTAGTTCAATACCATTTTTTGTAGCTTTTAAAGAAATTGGAAGATTTGGTGAAATTTGGGTATGACGAATTCTGTATAAACCTCCATCGCCACGTTTGCTTCCAGCCCAAGCAAACATGCCAGTTGCGTAAAGTTGGCCATTTTCTGGATGAAATCTTCCACGCATTAATCCTGTAGGGAAGTCCAATCCAATTGATATCATTCCTCCCTGGGCTTGCCCATTAAACTTTTCATGTGGTACCAAGAAAATCTTTCCAGTACCATAACTAAGATTTAATAGTTTACCATTAAGTGCACCCCATTTAGCTTTTTCTGGTACCCACATAAGCTCACCCGGGCTTCTATCAAAACTATTAGTGATCCAACAGAGAGGTTGTTCCATTGCTGAGTCACTATTGTCGGTGACATCATGATAACCAAACATGTTTCCATAAAACCCTCCTTTTTTCACATAGTTTATTCTATTTTTCGGATTCCAGTGTCCTTCTTGATCCGTTACGATAAATGTGCCATCAGGGTTTAGGCAAACTCCATTGGCTGCTCTAAAACCATTTGCAATAATTTCGGATTGCTCACCATTTGCACTGACCTTAATTAGCGTACCATGATGGGGGACAAGTGCAGTTTTGGCATGTCTAGCTGATTTGGCGTAGTAGAAATTTCCTTGGCTATCAGTTTGAAGGCCCATTGCGAATTCATGGAAATGCTCAGTGACTTGATGATCATTGTTAAAGCTTTCAATGTAATCAATTTCGTTGTCACCATTTAGGTCATGAAGCTTGGCAATTTGGTCTCTACATGTGACATAGATTGATCCATCTACGATTTTTACTCCGAGGGGTTGGAATAGACCTGTTGCTATTCTTTGCCAGTTATGTTTGCTAAATTTATCTTTTATTCCGTCAACAATAAAAACATCTCCTAGCCATGTAGCAACAGCAGCTTTCTTGCCGTCTGGAAAAAAATCGAATCCTCCAAGTCGCATCCATGAGTTCCATGGATTGTTTGTAGGCAGTTTTACCTCATCGATTTCAAAGGCAGTGTTTTTTCCTCCGTTAATTCCTTCTGTGGTCACTATCGTAGGCCACCTTTTTATACTTCCTCCAGTTAAGGGATTAAGTGAAATGGGATTGCCACTGCTGGCTAGATGTTTATTAAGGTCATCTTGGCTTAATTTTGAAATTAGAACCTTGACGCTTAATTTGTCATTAGTTGCTGGAATACTAAGAGTGTGAAAATTTCCATCATTCTTGTCTATCGTTATTTTATTGTTTCCTTTAATTGAAACCGATGTACTTACAGGTGCGATTTTTATTCTGATTGGTTCTTTAGAGGAATTGATCTCAATGGTTCTTGTAATAATTATTTTATCACCCAGAGTTTCATATCCTGGTAGTTCATGAACCATAGTGTCACCAATTGTATATTTAATAATAGCTCTACCTCCATGCAGGTAAGTCCCTTTGTAATGGGTCCATTCCTTAGGTAAAGGTCCATATGGTTTGCCGTCTCTACCTAGGAATCTAGGATCTTTGAAACTACCATTTTTTGGGTTAGCTATTCCTGGACCAATCGGATTTTCAAAAACTTTTGATCCGACCAATGATGCATGACTCCCATGAGACTGATCAAATGCGATTCCACGCCAGTCGATGTAACCTTCACCAGTCCATGCTGATGCCACTCTCATAGTGTCATGGTCATAAAGAATCCATTTATTCCCCTTTGCAATACCACCAGGTCCCTCGTCTAGTCTTATTGCTATCCCTTTGTATGCAATATTTCCTGGAGAAACCTGAATCGTCCAAAATTGTACAGGGCCGTAATCCATTTTCTTCCATTTTGGTTCTTCGGCGCCAAAAATAGTTGGGTTTTGAGGTCCAATATCTAAGCCTCTGGGTAATGTATTAATGTACTTCTCATCAACTTCTACGAATTGAGATGGATTTTGTTTTTTGATGAAAGTTTCTCTTATATATTGAATTACATCCCATTTTTGCTGTGGGGTCATCCACGTTTGTGCAACCATTTGATTGTATCCTTTCGTAAGAGTTGTGTACATTGATAAAGGGTCTTTACCGTTCTTAAACTGTCCTTTGTGAAATCTAAGAGCAGTAGGTAAAGTGCCTTCTAGCTTGTCTGTTCCGTGACAAGTTACGCAAAGCCCATTATAAATTCTTGCACCCCTGTCTAAACTATTGTGATCCCAGTTGCTGACAATTTGTGAATGGTCGGCTTCTCCCAATTTCGAAATAACGACATTTGAAATACTGATACCTTCATTACTTGGGCTGATAATTGTATCTGCAGCAAGGTATCCATTAATTATAATTGGTTTAATTTTTTTAGAGGGTGTGGAGTTTAGTGAGTTTATATTTTTTGACTTCCAATTGAAGTCAGGGGTATTTGTTTCATCTATCCTTTTTGAAACTGCTAACTTAATTTCATTATCATTAAGTGCTCTTTTCCAGTGTCTAATGTTAGCAATTTCTCCTTGAAAGTCTCCTCCAAAGTCAGTTGAGCATTTTCCTATTTGGAAACGTGTATCTTTTGCTCTTTCTGCAGAAAAATTATTTTTGGATTGTATTAATTTTCCGTCCAGAAAAATTTTTACATTTCCTGAATTTGTAACCAGTGCTGCTTCATGCCATTTTCCATCATCAATTTTTTCTCCTCCACTGATTTGACCTTTCCAGCCAATGTCATAAACTAATCTACCGTCATGTACATACAGAACCTTGCCGTTTTTAAGCCATTTATTACCGGGTACAGATTTAGAGAATAAAGTCCCACTACTATTTGTTTTAAATTTTACGTAAGTGGTAAAATCCTTACTTAGGTCGAAAGTTTCTGTCGATTGCTTGCCAGTTGAAATAAAAAAAGAGGAATTTGTTTTCTCATTTACTTGTCCATTGGATTTACCATATTTAATAACCTCTCCAACTTCTTCTCCGTTCATCCAAGTCTTTAAGCGACCTTCTTCACCTGGCTTTTGGCCTGCAGCGAATTCTATGGTTCCTTTTGATCCAGAAGTGACTTTTAGATCGATTGACGCTTCGCCGGTTCTAAATTTGATAATTCCGTCTTTAGAACTTTGGTAATTTGCTTTGAGATGAAAGTTGGCAAGAGGTTCGCTGCTTTTCCATGCTTCGGAACCATGCAAATTTAGGAAAGGGATAATTAATAAAAAAAATGATAGTACAAAGTGCATCCATTAATTTACCACTCTAATAGAATTCCGTAGAGTAAAAAGATGCTGCTTTTTAAATTTTTTTATACCTAGAAAAATTAGGAGTATTATTTATTTGAATTAAAATTTATAAAAATCTTACTTCTTCAACGGAATTTCATTTAAAGTGTAATAGCCTACTGAATGTAATAAATTGTTGTCGTTTAAGTTCCTAATTCCAGGAAAGTTTATCTCATGAATGTTTCCTTTGACTAGACCCTCAATTTTAAGGTGAACGCTTTTGTTGTCTTCCAAGACAGTTGCTGATTTGATTATAGGTGTACTCTTATCGACGACTGGACTTCCATATCCGCTTTGATAAATATACGTGTAACAACTAATCGTGTAGCTTTCGATAGCAGCGGCGCTAGACTTATTAATCTCTTCTGTAAAATTAACCT
>Ga0209404_10000664_pt1 | contig 26251 bp, 23 predicted proteins | sample TroAtlMetagenome_2_FD_187447 | JGI IMG/M metagenome (GOLD analysis project Ga0209404, IMG submission 187447) | Marine eukaryotic phytoplankton communities from Atlantic Ocean - Tropical Atlantic ANT8 Metagenome (SPAdes) (version 2) | ecosystem: Environmental > Aquatic > Marine > Oceanic...
CCTATCCACATAGCAGCTTTTTCAGAAATCTGAATAAATACATTTTTATTATCTAGTTGAGTTTCCAATTCCAAAATAAATTTTTCTACTACTCTTGCTATTACTTTATCAGGAAGAGAATTGAATGAAATAATTGCATCTAACCTGTTTCTAAATTCAGGGTTAAATAATTTATCTATTGCCTCAACATCATCGCCTTCTCTTTTGTCTCTATTAAAACCTAGTGCAGGTTTAGCTAAATCAGAAGCACCTGCATTTGTAGTAAGTATTATGATAGTATTTCTAAAATCTACTTTTCTCCCATTCTGATCAGTTAATGTCCCGTAATCCATGATTTGAAGAAGAATATTAAAAATATCTGGATGAGCTTTTTCTATTTCATCTAATAAAACAACAGAATATGGATTTTTATCGACACCATCAGTCAATAAACCTCCCTGATCGAATCCAATATACCCTGGAGGAGCTCCTATTAATCTTGAAACAGTATGTCTTTCCATAAATTCAGTCATATCAAATCTTAATAATTCTACTCCTAAAATAGATGATAGCTGTCTTGCGAGCTCTGTTTTTCCAACTCCAGTCGGGCCAGTAAATAAATATGAGCCAATAGGCTTTTGATTGTCTCGAAGACCAGCTCTAGAAAGCCTAATAGATGTTGCAATTTCTTCTATAGCTTTATCTTGACCAAAAACCATTCTTTTAAGAGATTTATCTAAATCTTTTAACTTTTTAGTATCATCACGAGTAATGTTTCGTGAAGGAATCTTAGCCATTATTGCTATTGTTTCTTCGATCTCTTTTTCACCAATAATTTTCTTTTTAGATGCTTTTAATTTCATTGCTGCACCAGTTTCATCAATTACATCTATAGCTTTATCAGGTAATTTCTTATCACTCATATATCTTGACGATAACTCAACAGCACAATCTATTGCTTCATCAGAATATTTTAAACCATGAAAATCTTCAAAACGCGATTTAAGACCTTTTAGAATCTTAATAGTATCTTCATTATTTGGTTCATCAACATCAATTTTTTGAAATCTTCTTGATAAAGCTCTATCCTTATCAAAAAATTGTCGAAATTCTTTATATGTTGTTGAGCCAACACATCTCATTCTTTCATTTTGTAAATATGGTTTTAATAAATTTGACGCATCCATTGCCCCACCTGATGTAGCTCCAGCCCCTATAACAGTGTGAATCTCATCAATAAATAAAATAGAGTTGTCAATTTTTTCAATCTCTTTAAGAACAGCCTTAATTCTTTCTTCAAAATCTCCTCTGTATCTAGTGCCAGCAAGTAATGCACCCATATCTAGAGAGTAAATTTGAGATGATTTTATAACAGATGGCACTTCCTCAAAAACTATTCTGTAGGCTAAACCCTCAACTATTGCTGTTTTTCCAACTCCAGGGTCACCAACTAATAATGGATTATTTTTTCTTCTTCTACATAATATCTGAATAAGCCTTAATACTTCTTCATCTCTCCCAATAAGAGGATCAATCATATTTTTTTTAGCTTTTTCATTTAGGTTTTCACAAAATGCCTCTAGAGCACTCTTTTTGTTTGATGGTAATTCTTCTTGTTCATCATTAATTTCTTCTGAAAAACTCATATCTGCATAATCATCATCTTTTCTAATGCCATGAGAAATAAATTGAACAGCATCGTATCTTGTCATCTCCTGTTTTTCCAATAAATATACTGAATAACTCTCTTGTTGAGAAAAAATAGCCACAATTACATTTGCACCATTGACCTCACTTTTTCCAGATTGCTGTACATGAATAGCTGCTCGTGTAATTACAGTTCTATATCCTGCTGTTGGCTCAGGTAATTGTTCGTTATTGGATAAAATAAGATATTTCTGCTCATCTATAAATTTAACTAAATCGTTTTTTAAGAGCGATAAATTAATATTACAAGCCTTAAGGAGGTTTGAGGCATCTGTATCTTCGATTAAAGCTAAAAGAAGGTGCTCAACAGTAACATGTTCATGATTTTTTTTAGCAGCGTAATCTATTGATCTCTGTAATGACTCTTCTAAGCTTTGAGCAAAACCTGCCATAATTTTAATCCTTTTCCATTGTGCATTGTAAAGGATGGTCGTTCTTTTTTGCAGTTTCAAGAACTTGAATTACTTTTGTTTCGGCAATCTCATATGGAAAAACTCCACAAACACCTACTCCATTTTGGTGAACATGAAGCATAATGTTTGTAGCCTCATCATTATTCTTATGAAAAAACTTTTTAAGAAGAAATACAACGAATTCCATTGGAGTATAATCATCATTTAAAAGCAAAACCTTATATAACGATGGTTTTTGAAGCTTTTTCTTAGTCTCAACCTTAGTATCTTCATCAAAATCTATATATTTATCGCCTTCAGACATCTAATAATTTAACTCCTATTTATTATCTAACAAAACATCTCTAGCTTTGTTTATTTTTGCGCTTAAGTAATCAGAACCACCTTTATCTGGATGGTTTTTCTCAATTAATTTTTTATGCGCATTTATAATATCATCTCTAGAAGCGTTGAAATCAAGACCTAAAATCTCAAATGCTTCATTTTTATCAATTGAAATTTTAAAATTATTTTTTTTAAAAAAAGAATTATAGAAATCATAAAATGTTTTTAATCTTGTTAACCACAAGGAAAGCACAAAAAGAGGTCCAGAAAAATAATATAAACCTCTGAATAGAAAAATTAAAGACACAATAAGCAAAATGGTGCCAAGAATTATCTTTGTTAGACTTTCTAATTTAGTAGAATTTATATTTGATAAATATTTTACAATTAAAACAATTATTACAAGACTTATAGCTCCATAAAATAAAAAAGTCATTAAACTAGACCTAATTTGCTTAATTCAGATATTAATTCTTCGCTAGAATTATCATAACTTAACGGGTCATATACAATATCATCTTTAGGGATGTCATTATTTTTTAAATATCTCCAACCTTGGAAAGGTCTCGATTTCTTTGGTGTAGTTAACATAATTTCTTCTGACAAAAGAATTTTACACCTATTAATTTTATCTTCTCCAATATATCTACTCATATTCAAGATATTTTGACGAGCTCTTATATAGCCCTTGAAAATCCAATAAATTGATCCACCGTCAATTAATTCTTCATATCTTTTGGGATGCATTCTAGTGATATGAACTGTTTCATCATATTTTTCTCTTATGAAAATTTGTCTTCTAAACAACTCATCAACATCCTTTGCTCCAACACATAATTTTTTTAAATGTATAGTCATTTATCTATGTATATCTCTACAACATCAGTTGGAGAAAAAAGAGAAAAAAAACCTGGACTTATTGACCCACCGATTAGGTACCAATTTTCATCAATAAAAACTGAAGACATACTATGTCTAGGAGTTGGCATTTCTTCTTTTTTAATCCAATTACCTTTTTCGAAAGAATAATGGTCTTTGTAAGTTCTATTAGGATTAAGAGTTTTTCCTCCTGAAACATGCAAATTATTTTTAATTTGCTGAACTGATGAAGAGGCAACTCTTAAAGGATAATTAATGTTTTTTTTCCATTTATTTAATTTAGGATCAAAAATTTCAAACCTATTTGATATTTCAGAATTTGAAGCATCTATACCTCCAATTATAGCTATATTCTCATTATAAACTCCAAATCCTGATGCATATAATGGATCATCGAAAACGGCATAGCTAACACTCCATTCACCATAATTTAAATTGTAAGACATAACTTTTTCAGGACTTTCTCCAATTCCGCCTATAAAAAATACTTTGTTATTTATTTTTACCATAGCATGATCAGCTCTTGCGTATGGCATATCACTTATTTGAGCCCAATTAGATAAACTATGATCATATATCCAGCAATTTTTTGTTGGTTTATCTTTGTTATACCCGCCGCATAACAATATTTTATTTTGAAAACTAACAATTCTAAAACCATGAAAATCTTTTGGAAATAAGCTAATAGGTCTCCATATTTTTCCATCAATATCAAAAATTTCTGATAAAGGGTTATTTCCAACAATTCCCTTTCCTCCAATAACTATAATTTCATTATTAAGTATTGCTGCAGAAGTTCCGCTCTTTGCTACTGGAAGGGGTGTAGCTTCAACCCATATAGGAAAAACTTTGGATGGCAAAAAAAATATATGACAAAACAATAATAAGAATAAATAAAATTTAATATTAATATTCAATTTCATACCTAAACAAGAAACCAAGCAGCAAGACCAAGAAAACTAAAAAATCCTACAACATCTGTAATTGTAGTTAAAAAAACAGTCGATGCCACTGCTGGGTCAATTCCAACTCGATTTAAACCTAAAGGAATTAAAATACCTGCTAATCCAGCAATTACCATATTTAAAATCATTGCAGTTGCTAGAACAATACCTAAAGAATGATTACCAAACCATAACCAGCCAAAAAAGCCTGTAATTATGGCAAAAAGTGCTCCATTGTAAAAGCTTACAAGTATTTCTTTATTTATTATTCTTTTATAATTTAACGGGACCAAATCTCTTGTTGATAACGAACGAACTGCGATGGTTAATGTTTGTGTGCCGGCATTGCCCCCCATTGAGGCAACTATAGGCATCAAGATTGCTAGGGCAACCATTTCTTCAATAGTTGCATCAAAAAAACCTATAACTACAGATGCAAGAACAGCAGTTAATAGATTAATAAATAACCATGAAAAGCGTCCCCTTGAAACTCTAATCGCACTATCAGTTATATTTTCATCACCTACCCCACCAAGTAATTTTATATCTTCTCCAGCTTCATCCTTTATGACATCAACTATATCATCAGCTGTAATTACTCCAATTAATCTTCCATTTTTATCAACTACAGGAGCTGAAACCAGATCAAATCTTTCAAACTCTAAGGCAACTATTTCCTTATCTAAATCAGAATTAATTGTAACAAAATGATTTGATTTAATATCTTTTAAATCGCTTTCACGTTTTGATCTTATTATATTTGATAAAGACAATGTCCCAAGAGGTTTAAAAGAAGGATCAACAAGATAAATTTCATAGAACTCATTAGGTAATTCATAATTTTCTCTTAGAAAATCGATAGCTTGCCCTACATTCCAATACGGCGGCATAGAGACAAAGTCCAAGCTCATCAATCTTCCGGCGCTGTCATGAGGATAATTTAATGAGTTTTTTATCTCCTCTCTTTCATTTAAAGGAACTTTTTGAAGAATTAGATTTTTTTCGTTATCTTCTAAGTCCTCAATTACATGAACTGCATCATCTGTTTCTAGTTTTGGTATTAGGTTTGCTACAAAGTTAAGCCCTAAGTAATGAATTATTTCTTCTCTTACTAAGTCTTCAAGATCAGAGAGAATCTCAGGTTTAAATTCATCTTTAATTAAATATATAAATGCTTCTCTTTCTGAAGATTTAAGTAAATTAATAATATCTGCGATATCAGATGCAGGTAATTTATTAATAATATCTAAAACAGATTTTTTGTCACCAGAATCAACGGATCTTATGATTTTAGAAACTAGCGATGGGTCAAATTGCTCTCCGAAAGATACAACCTTATCTTCTGTTTTATTGCTCATCATTAAATTCCTTATGGTGCGGCCGAGAAGACTCGAACTTCCACGGGTTTTACTCCACAGCGACCTCAACGCTGCGCGTCTACCAGTTCCGCCACGGCCGCAAATTAGTTATTAATATAACAATACTTAATAATGATTTGTAAATTAATAAACAAATTTATAAATTAATAAAGTTATGAATGATAATGAAATAGAATACTTTCAAGAAAAAAAGGTTATTGATTATCCTTATTCTATAAAATTTATGGAAAAAAAGGTTGAAGAAATTCATAAAAATATTAGCAAAGAGTTTTTATGGTTTTTAGAGCATGATAATATATATACAGCTGGAACAAGCGCAAAACCTGAAGACCTGATCCTAAAAAATAAATTCAAAGTATATGAGTCAAGCAGAGGTGGGCAATATACATATCATGGACCTGGGCAAAAGATAGTTTACTTAATGCTAAACCTTAGGAAAAAAGGGTATGATATAAGGAAGTTTATTTCCTTAATTGAAGAATGGATAATTATTTCATTAAAAGACATAGGTGTAAAAGGGATAAATGATAAAAATCATGTTGGTATTTGGGTGGAAGATAAGAATACTTTGAAAAAAATATCATCTATTGGGTTAAGAGTAAGAAAAGGCATTACATTTCATGGTGTTAGTATAAATATGAATCCAAATTTAGAAAATTTCAGAGGAATAAACCCCTGTGGAAATAACCCATATAATGTAACAAGCCTTGAAGAAATGGGACTAAAAAAAGAAATTAAATATTTTGATGATATCCTTATAAGAAATTTCAATAAACTATTTAATGTGAAATTAAAACTTAGGAAAACTCTAGAATAATTTCATCAGAAGCTAAACTATCGCCGCCTTTACAGTGAATTTTTTTAATTGTTCCTGATACTTCAGATCTAATGACATTTTCCATTTTCATTGCTTCGATCGTACATAGTTTATCACCTATATCTATTTCTTGTCCCTCATTAACATCAATTGAAACTATTAACCCAGGCATAGGGCATTTAATGATTTTTTCATTTGATCGAACATCCTTTGCTATCATATGCTTTGATAATTCATATGCTCTTTTAGATAAAATTTTGATTCCTGAGGAAAAACCATAACTACTGATATTGTAACCATTTATAATTTTTTCAATTTTAAAATGATATTCTTCGCCATTAATGGAAATAGACGCTAATGGTTTTCCTGGCTCATAAGAAGAATCGATTGTAATTACTTCATCATTATATTCTATTATAAGATTATCTTGTCTGTCATATGTCTTAAATTCAAAAACAGAATCTTCAATAACAGCAACTAAAGACTTTTCAAAAAATGAATTATTTCTATTTTGATTTCTCGATCTGAATTGGTCTATGGTATGTAAATAAGTTCCAGCAATGGCAAATAATAAAGAAAATTTATCATTATTTACAAAAGACCTATAACCTTCAGGATACTCGGCATCAATAAATCCAGTGTTGATATCGCCACTAATAAAGTTCTCATTCCTGATAATTGCTGTTAAAAAATTTATATTATTTCTTATTCCATTAATATAATGATGATTTAATGCGATCTCCATCTTTGAAAGAGCCTCATTTCTATCTTTTCCGTAAGAGCAAAGCTTCGAAATCATTGGATCATAATAAATTGATATTTCACCTCCCTCATAAACTCCAGTATCGTTCCTTATATTATCTATATTAATGGGTGTAATGTATGAATTTAATCTACCTGTTGAAGGCATAAAATTTCTTTCTGGATCTTCTGCATAAATTCTAGACTCCATTGCCCATCCATCAAATTTAATATCATCTTGTTTTAATTTTAACTCTTCTCCAGAGGCTATTTTTATCATTTCTTCTACTAAATCAATTCCAGTAACCAATTCTGTAACTGGATGCTCAACCTGTAACCTTGTATTCATTTCTAAAAAATAAAAATTTTTATCTTGATCTACTATAAACTCTACCGTTCCTGCGCTTGCATAATTAATTGTTGATGCTAGTATTTTTGCTTGTTCTCCCATTTCATTTCTAAGTTTTTCATCAACAAATGGACTTGGTGATTCCTCTATAATTTTTTGATTTCTTCTTTGAATTGAGCATTCTCTTTCACCTAAGTGAATAACATTTCCATGATTATCAGCTAATATCTGAATCTCTATATGCCTTGGTTTTTCAATAAATTTTTCTATAAATATTCTATCATCACCAAAACTTGATTTTGCTTCATTAATCGATGAATTGAATGCATCTTCAACATCATCCTCAGCTCTAGCAATTCTCATGCCTTTTCCACCGCCACCTGCCGAAGCTTTTATCATAACCGGGAAACCAATTTTTTTTGAAATCTCAAGAGCTTCTTCAGAATCTTTGATAATTTCTTGATGGCCTGGAATTATATTTACATTTGATTTTTCAGCAAAAATCTTTGACTCAATTTTATCGCCCATTACTCTTATTGGTTCTGATGGCGGACCTATAAATGTAATTCCTTCCCTTTCAAGTTGATTAACAAAAGAAGCATTTTCTGAAAGAAAGCCATATCCAGGATGAACTGCATCTGCACCAGTTTTTTTACAAGCATTTATTATTTTTTCGATAACCAAGTAAGATTCAGATGATGGAGCTGAACCAATATTAACAGACTCTTTAGCTTTCATTACATGTAAAGCTCTACTATCAGCATCACTATAAACTGCTACAGTATCTATACCTAGTTTATTGCATGTATCTATTACTCTACATGCAATTTCACCTCTATTAGCAATTAAAATCTTTCTAAACATAATCTTCTCATAAAGGTAAGTTATCGTGTTTTTTCCAAGGATTTGATAGTTTTTTATTTCTTAAAAGTTTTAAAGCTTTTGCAATTCTTGGTCTAACATTTCTAGGCATAATTACATCATCGATATAACCTCTCTCCGCAGCAACAAAAGGATTAAGAAATCTTTCCTCATATTCACTTGTATGTTTGTTAATTTTATCTTCATCACCAATATCTTTTCTATAAAGTATTTCAACAGCTCCTTTTGCTCCCATAACAGCAATTTCAGCACTAGGAAGAGCATAATTGATATCGCCTCTCAAATGTTTTGGAGCCATAACGCAATAAGCCCCTCCATATGCTTTTCTCGTTATGATTGTTACTTTTGGAACCGTTGCTTCGGCATAGGCATATAAAAGTTTGGCGCCATTCTTTATTAAGCCACCATATTCTTGATCAGTCCCTGGAAGAAATCCAGGAACATCTACAAATGTTACAATCGGAATGGAAAAAGAATCACAAAATCGAACAAATCTTGCAGCTTTTCTGCTTGCGTCAGAGTCTAAAACACCTGCTAAATTCATAGGCTGGTTACCTACAAAACCTACTGTATAGCCATCAATTCTTCCAAATCCAACAACAATATTTTTAGCAAAATTAGGTTGAATCTCAAAAAAATCACCTTCATCAATTGCTTTGATTATGAACTCCTTTATATCGTAAGGAGTATTTGAATTTTCAGGTATAAGATGGTCTAAACTGATTTCTGATCTAGAAGCTTTATCAGAGGTTTCCTTTATTGGTGCAGGCTGAATATTGCTTGAAGGAAGAAAATCAACAAATCTTCTAATATCTGACAGCATATCAATATCGTTATTATAAGCGCCATCAGCAACTGAAGATTTTGTTGTGTGAACATCTGCACCACCTAATTCATCAGCTGTAACTTCTTCATTAGTTACTGTTTTAACGACATCTGGACCAGTTACAAACATATAGGATGTATCCCTGACCATAAAAATAAAATCGGTCAATGCTGGAGAATAAACATCGCCTCCTGCACAAGGCCCCATAATTAATGAAATTTGTGGAATTACACCAGAAGAAAGAACATTTCTTTGGAAAACCTCAGAATACCCACCTAAGGAATCTATGCCTTCTTGAATTCTTGCTCCTCCTGCATCAAGAACACCAATTAATGGCGCATTATTTTTTAAAGCCATATCTTGTATTTTGTTAATTTTTTTTGAATGAGCTAGGGACAAAGAACCGCCAAATACTGTAAAATCCTTAACATATAAAAATATTAATCTTCCATTAATTTGCCCAGACCCAATAACTACCCCATCGCCAGGTATTTTATTCTTTTCCATGCCAAAGTCAGTACTGCTATGCTCAACAAACATATCATACTCTTCGAATGATCCTTCATCTAGGAGAAGGTCAATCCTCTCTCTTGCAGTCAGTTTTCCTTTTGAATGCTGTGCATTTATTCTGTCTTGACCACCACCAAGCTTTGCTTGCTCTCTTCTTCTTTCAAGCTCTTTTATGATATCTTCCATAAGGTTCTCTCAATAAAATTTAAATATTCACTTCATAAGGAAGATCATATCTTTCCCACTTTTCTATCATATGTTTGGGGAGCTCAGCCTCAAAAAACATCTTACTCCCGTTTGGATGATAGAACTCAACACTTCGACTATGAAGGTGTAATTTTTCACCATCTTCTACATTACCGTACCTTTTATCACCTAAAATTGGAATGCCCAATTCTCTCGAATGTATGCGAATTTGGTGATTTCTACCAGTTATAGGTTTAAAAATTATAAAATTTAAATTATTATTTATTATCATATAGTTATTGTATTCTGTTAAAGCTTCATCATAAGTTTTAGAGTTTTTCTTTTTAATTTTTTTATTGATTACTCCTTTGCCTTTTTTTAATTTACCTACATTCAATGCCCAATAATTTTTGGTTATTTTTTTTTCACGAAATAAATAAGACATATGATCAGCAATTTGTCTGTTCAGGGCAATTATTAATATTCCTGAAGTGTCTTTATCAAGCCTATGAACCAATCTAGTTTTTACCGATTTAAATGACGATTTCAATAGAGTATCAATACTTTTCTTAATTTTCGTACCTCCTTGAACAGCAATACCAGATGGTTTATTCAATATTAAAATTTCATCATCTTGATAAATGATCATTTCATCAATTTCTTTTTTTGAATTAATATCAAAGTGATATTTTTTTTCTTTTTTTAGATTTCTATATTCACTACTAATAGAAATTTGGTCATTAATTTGAATTCGATGGTTTGATTTTATTTTTTTTTCATTAACTTTGATCTTTTTTTTTCTCAACGCAATTTCAATATCACTCTGACGAAAAGATGAGTAAATTATTTTAATCCACTTATCTAAACGAACATTAGAATATTCATCTGAAATACTATAAACATCAAAATTCATGATAAACTAGCTATTTTAGTAAAATAAAACCCTAAATAAACAGATAATAAAGAAGCTGCAACAGAGCCAAATATATAAATTAAAGAAACAAGATGTTGATCTTTTTGAAATAAATCTAAAGCCTCAATTGAAAAAGTAGAAAAAGTTGTGAAACCTCCTAAAAAACCAATCATTAAAAAAGATTTTAAAAATTCATTATTTGAATCTTTTAATAAAAAAAAGAATATACCAATTATAAAAGATCCAGTTGCATTTATTATAAGTGTAGATAATGGAAAACTTGAGTTAGAAATAAAATTTACTGTCCCTATATAGTATCTTAGCAATGAGCCAATTGCCCCACCGATTGCAATACTTAATACAATCAAATTATTCTCCTTTAATTTTTTTATTATAAATAATAATTATATTAATATTATATAAAATTAAAATTTAATATGACTAATCATTTAATAAATACAACTGTAACCTGGCTTAAATATAATGGAAAAATTATTAGTAATGATTTATTGCAGGATAATAAATTACAAATAATTCGAAAAACAAAAATCCCAGTTAATGAGTATAAAAAAATATACAAAGAAGTTGGTTATAAATACAACTGGATTGGAAGGTTAAAAATAAGAGAAACTGAATTAAAGGAAATAATTCATAGTAGTCTTGTTGAAATCTATTTGATGAAAAAAAATAATAAAATAATTGGATTCCTTGAAATGGATTACAGATCATCAAAAGAAATTAAAATAGTACACCTGGGTTTAATAGAGAGTTATATTGGAAAAGGGTATGGAAAAAAGCTATTAAAATTTTCCATAAAAAGAGCTAATGAATTAAAGATTCAACCTTTAATCTTACAAACTAATTCTTTAGATCATCCAAATGCATTGCTTTTTTATCAAAAAAATGGTTTTCAAGTATATTCAAGAAGAAATGCAAAAGTGATTAAGGATAATATTTATGAAAAATAAAATTAATATATTTGTTATTTTATCATTCTTCTTTTTGTTACCTATAAACATTTTTGCCTCAGAAAAAACTCTTCATAGAGGAAATGGAGCAGAACCAGATACGCTTGACCCCCATCTAGCAACCGGTCATTGGGAGGGAAGCATTATAAATGATATTTTTATTGGTTTATTTACAAAAGGCCTAGATGGATCATCAATTAAAGGGTCAGTTAAAAATTATACAAAAAGCGAGGACGGTCTTACTTATACTTTTACTTTAAGACAAGATCATTATTGGTCTGATGGTGTAAACGTAACTGCAGAAGATTATGTAAATGGCTTTAGAAGAGTTTTAGATCCTTTAACAGCCTCTCAATATGGATCCTTGTTATATTTAATTAAAAATGGTTTTGAGGTAAACTCAGGATCGCTATCTCCAGAAAACTTAGGTGTAAAAAAAATTAATAATTATACACTTGAAATAAAACTTAATTATCCTGCGCCTTATTTTGAAGAACTACTAACGCATTATACCACTTATCCTGTTCCTAGCCATATCATTAAAAAATACGGTAAAGAGTGGATTAAACCTAAAAATATAGTAACCAATGGGCCATATAAACTTTCTGTTTGGAGAGCTCACGATCATATTTTATTAAAAAGAAATAACTTTTTTTATGATAATGATAATGTTTGGTATGATGAAGTAAAATATTACCCCACTGAAGACAATGAAGCTGCTTTAAGAAGATTTAGAGCAGGAGAATTAGATATAAATAGTGGGTTTCCAGAAAATAAAACAAATTGGCTTAAAAAAAATATGCCTAACAATATTAGACTAGATAATATCTTGGTTGTTACATATTTGATTTTTAATACTCAAAAAAATCCATTTGATAATCCAAAGGTTAGAAGGGCTGTTTCTTTATCGATTGATAGAGATGTAATAGTAAACAAAATAAGAGGTTTTAACGAGACTATAGCTTGGTCGTTAGTACCAAAAGGAATTAAAAATTATAAATATGAAGAACTAGTTGAAGAAAGAAAATTAACTCAGCAGGATAGGTATTTGGTTGCTAGAAATCTACTTAAAGAAAGCGGTTACACTAAAGACAAGCCTCTTACATTCACTCTTAAATATAGACAAGGAGGAGACCAGAAAAAGCATATGGTTGCCATTCAGTCTATGCTTAGAAATTCTGGTATAAAAGTTGAACTCGAAGGATCTGAACCAAAAGTATTATATAGTTATCTTAGGACAGGTGATTTTCAAGTAGGTGATGCAGGATGGATAGCAGATTTTAATGATGCATCAAATTTTCTATTCTTATTCCAACAATCATCTGGTCCTTTAAATTATGGAAATTACAATAATCCAGTTTTTGATAATATGGTTGATAAAGCTTTATCTGAATTAGATATCACAAAGAGAGCAAAAATATTAAAAGAGGCTGAAGTTATTCTTTTAAATGATATGCCATTTGCACCAATTCTATTTGGTATAAGTAGGTGGCTAGTAAAAGACAATATTGATGGGTGGCATACAAATTATGCTGCATACCACCCATCAAGATTCTTAAAACCTAAAAAATAAATTTAAGGCTTAACCAACAAGATGATTAAGCCTTTAATTAATTAAAATTGAGAAGCAATCCTTACATACCAGAATTGTGATCCCCAAGTTCTATAAGAAGGGTCGAAGTCATTAGCAAATGAATCTGGGAAGTAAGGCGGATCTTCATCTAAGATATTATCTACTCCAACAGTTAGTGTTGAATTGATACTCTCAAATATATAGGAGGCTTGCGCATCCCAATACCAAGTATCACCTAAAGTTCTAATTTCATCACCAGCTAAATATGAGCCACCTACTGTTGTTCTTGGAACTTGTCCCGCTACGCCATCAACTTCACCATGATATTGTCCTGATAATGAAACTGTTAATGCGTCTCTATTCCATACAAGGCCTAAATTTGCTTTAATTTCTTTGAATTGATTTCTTCCGTTACCAGTTACATATCCAGCATAATGTTCTACAGATCCATCAGCCTTAGTAACATCATATGTATCAAGAACAGCTATTTCACTTGATACTCTCCAATTACCGAGGTTATCTGACCAATCATAGGTAGCCGCTATTTCAAAACCAGAGGTTTCAACCATACCAATATTATTGGTCGTATTTCTAAGATCCTTAACGAAACCAGTAGAAAGTCTCTCAATTAGAGCGCAATATGCTTGATTGTTTTCACTATAACAACCATTCATAATAAGTTGGGAACCAATTGATGAAATAGTATTTGTAATTTCTATTTCATAATAATCAGCATACAACTTAAGGCCTTCAACAGGCGCTAATATTACACCTAAATTAATACCTTCAGACTCCTCTGGCTGAACATTTGGGTTGCCACCAACAGTAACTCTTATTTGAGTATTGGGTTGAGTAAATCCTGTAGGCACTCCATCTGTTAAGCATTGTCCTGATTGAGTACCATCAGCATTTCCAGTGAAATTTGGAGCATTCACATCGCATGGATCTTGAATATCAGGATAAGAATCATTATTACCGCTATATAAATTTCCAATTGAAGGAGCTCTAAAGCCTTCAGCAAAAGTTGCTCTAAAAGTAACGATATCATTTGGCGAATAAGTTAAACCATACTTAGCATTTGTTGTTTCACCAAAAGATGAGTAATCAGAATATCTTACTGAAGCACTTAAATCTAAGCCATCGGCAACAGGAATTGCTAATTCTAAGTAAGTTTCATCTACCTCAAATTCCCCACTTACTGGGCTTGAGGCATTACCGGATGATAGTCCTGCAGCAATAAATGCATCAGGTTCATAACCGCCCTCTTCTTTTCTATGCTCATAACCAAAAGCAACGCCAATTGGACCAGCAGGAAGTTGAGCAAGCTCTCCTGATACATCGAACCCAAAATTTTTCATTTCATTTTCGCCAGTATCATGTGCTAAGAAAGTAATATAATCGACCATTTCTGAGGTAATAGATCCTGTTCCTGTCCATAAACCATCTCCAATGTATTTGCTGTCTGAACCTTGTCCTCCAAAGATATTTAAAGGAACACAACTTCCAGTACATGCATCACCACTTAGAGCTTTTTTAATATTTCCAGTATTTAAAAGACCTTTAGTGGTTGTAACATTCTTGTTTTGAGCCCAGATAAAATATGCAGATACATCCCAATCAGCAATTTTTGTTTCAAGACCCATAGAGATTCTGTATGTTTCAGTATCTTGAATAAAGTCTCTATTTCCAGCTTCAAGCAATCTTCTACCTAACCAACCTACTGCATATCCACCAGGATAATTTGCATCATTACAAGCCTTACCTTCAACTGAAAGACCAGTTAAATCACAAAACTCTAGTCCAAAAGGATTATAAGGATTATTTCTTGAAATGCCTTCACTTCCGCCAAAATCACCAAATCCATAAAATAATGGCATTGGCGCCAATAACTGATCTGAAACTCTATTTTGATAAACGCCAAATAAGGTTACTGAAGTATCTTCTGCTATTTCAAATGTTCCTTTAGCGAAAAAGTTTTTTCTCTCACTTGGAGTTTCTACATAATTATATGGATTATAATTAAAACGATCATCAGGACTTGTCCAGCATCTAAAGTCACTCGGGGAAGATCCTGATGTACCTTCATTTGGTTGAAAATTACTACAACCTGGTACAACGCCTCCATATGCTAATCTACCTTGTGGGGTTCCTGAAGACCCACCAAAACTCGGTCTTGCAGCTGTTTCTTGTCTTTCCCAATTACCTAATTCATGAACATCAACATATGAAGCGCCCATAATGAATGAACCACCGTCAAAAGTTGATCCCATGCTAATTGAAAAATTATCAGCTACTCCGCCGCCATCAAAATATTCTCCTCTTTGGAAAGAAACATCTAATCCATCATATGAATCTTTAGTAACTATGTTTATAACTGCGCCAATAGCATCTGAACCATAAATCGATGCTGCGCCATCTTTAAGGACTTCAACTCTCTCTACTGCAGCCGTTGGAATGGTATTAATATCAACGGAACCATTTGCGCCTTCACCACTATTAACCCATCTTCTTCCATCAACAAGAACAAGAGTTCTTTGCGAGCCAAGATTTCTAAAATCTATTCTAACGGAACCATCTCCGCCATTATTATAATTTCTATTTAAACCTGATCCTTGCCCAGGTAGCTCTAATAGAACCTCACCAATAGAGATTTTACCCGATAAAAGAATATCTTCTTGGTCAACTATAGAAACAGGAGAAAAGCTATCTGTTGCCGTAGTCTTAATTCTAGAACCTGTAACAATAATTTCCTCTACTGCCTCAACTTCATTTTGAGCATATAATTCAAAGGAAAGTGAAATTAGAAAAGCAAAAACAAAAGTATAAATTACTTTATTAAGTTTTTGAAAATATAACATATGACCCCCATCATTTTTTTATTAAAATCAATTAGATAATAACATTTATATATATTTTATGTCAATTTTATGAGAATAAAAAATAAATAAGATTAAATTAAGGTATTATTAACAAAATATTAGAATAAATAAGGTTAATTATGGTTAAAATAGATAAAAATACGGGTGAATCTTTTGTAAAAATTCTTGAAATTATGTCTGCTTTAAGAGATCCAAAAACTGGATGTGAGTGGGATAAAGATCAAGATTCTAACAGTATAAAAAGTTACTGTGTTGAAGAAGCTTACGAGGTTGTTGAAGCAATAGAAAATAATGATAATGATGCTTTATGTGAAGAATTAGGAGATTTATTATTTCAAGTAATTTTTCATGCTGAAATTAATAATGAAAAAGGTAATTTCAGCATAATAGATATAATTGATAATTTATCTGAAAAATTGATAAGAAGACATCCGCATGTATTTGAAAAAGATTCTAATACAAAATCAAAAAAACAAATTGAAAAAAATTGGCTCACTATCAAGCAACAAGAAAGAATAGCTAAAGGCAATACTGGTATGCTTGATGATATACCAAAAAATTTTCCTGCAATGCTTAGATCATTAAAGTTACAAAAAAGAGCCTCACAAAATGGTTTTGATTGGAAAAACCCCGCTGATACCTTTAAAAAAATAGCGGAAGAAAAACAAGAGCTTGAAATTGCATTAATTCAACAAGAAAATAAAGAAATAGAAGAAGAAATTGGCGATTTAATTTTCTCAGTTATAAATTTATCACGTAAATTAAAAATTGACCCTGAAAATGCATTGAGAAAAACAAATAATAAATTCTCTGCAAGAATAAATTATATTGAAAAAGAACTTCAAAAAGAAAATAAAAAATTCAATCAAAGCAATTTAATTGAATTAGAGAAATTATGGAATCAAGCAAAATTAGATTTAAACAGGTAAAATAGTAGAAACTGCGTGTTTATAGATTAATTGGGTATTATTTGAACCTTTTAATGTTATAGTATTAATGTCAGAAGAAGTAATAGTACCTTCAAGCTTAATGCCGCTAATTAGAAAAATTGTAACCAACTTACAATGGATTATTAAATCTTTGATAAAGTTTTCTTCATCTAATTCTGTTGCATTTTCTTTAGTCGTATCTAACATAATTCATATATACATTGGGCCTATATTTTTATAAAATTAATAATATAAATTAGAATTATTTATATATTAAATATTAATAATAACTGGCGCTTACTCTAAATAACTGCTCAACTTCGTGAATTTTCTCAGGAATTGAAAAAATAGTTACATAATCACCTTCTTTTATTTTTGTATCACCTCTTGGCATAATTATTTTTTTATCTCTTAAAATACCTCCAATCCTTAAGCCATTTGCCAAATGAAGCTCCTCTATTGAAGGACCAACTAACTCTGATGATGATGAAACTTCCCCTTCAATTACTTCTGCAGACCCATCTGATAAGGTATATATATTTCTGATATGCCCTCTTCTAACATGTCTTAAAATAGATGATACAGTTATAGCTTTAGGATCTAAAAAATCACCGATATCTACTGATCGTATAAGACCTTGAAAATCTTTATTATTTAGAAGTGCTATAACCCTTCCACAACCATCACTTTTTGCAAATGCAGCAGAAATAAAATTAGTTTCATCGCTGTTTGTTAAACTTATTAAAATATCTGCATTCGATATTTCAGCTTCATTTAAAATATCTTTATCCATTCCTGATCCAAGTATAACAAAACTCTTATCAAATTTATCTGATAGGTCATCTGCAATGTTTTCATCTTTTTCAATTATACGCAGAGATATATTATCTATTTTACTTTCTATTAACTTTCCGACTTCTTTACCAATTGAACCACCGCCAACTAAAACTATCCTTCTTGCTTGTTCACTTTGATGGCCAAAGATTGATAAAGTCCTGGCAGCAAAATCACTTGGACAAATTAGATACGCTAGATCATTTTCTAATAATTTATCATTAAATTTTGGAGTAATTATATCGTCATTTCTTCTTAGGCCAACTATGACTGTATTTAAATCAGGAAATAATTCAGTTAATGAACCTATATCAGTATTCTTTATTGGACAATCCTCATTTATCTTTACGCCCAAAAATCTTAAATTATTATCTCCAAAAGGAACATTTTCAAAAGCACCTGGTAACTCAAATCTTCTAAAAACCGATTTAGCAACTTCTTTTTCCGGAGATATTATTATATTTACTGGCAAATTAGAGCTTGTAAATAAATCTTGATATGAAGGATTCAAGTAAGATTTGTCCCTTAACCTTGCTATTCTTTTAGGAACCTCAAATAGAGAATGAGCAACTTGACAAGCCATCATATTTATTTCATCAGAAGGAGTTACAGAAATCAGCATTTCAGCTTCTGCAGCTCCAGCTTCGCCTAAAATATCTGGATGGGCTCCATGACCAACAATTCCTCTAATATCAAGTTTATTGCCAAGTTTTTCAATTAATCTTTTTGAAGAGTCAATAATAGTTACCTCATTACCAATTTGAGATAATTTTTCAGCGATAGCCCTTCCGCTTAACCCAGCACCACAAATAATGATTTTCATTTATTTTCCAATTATGTGTTTATTACTTACTAATTAAACTTTGCAATTTTTTCTTAGGACCAATATTCAAATCATTTAACTTTCTATGCAATGCTGATCTATCCATCCCAATAAATTTAGCTGTTTTACTTATGTTTCCATTAAAATTATTAATTTGAGCTGTTAAATATTTTTTTTCAAAATCGGCTCTTGCAGATCGTAAATCCATTTCTAAATCTATAACAAGGAATTTATCCAAAATACCTCTCCTAAGAATATGTTGCTTCAATACAACAAAAATTTATAGTTGTCACTATTTACGTTTGTAAATCAATTTTAGGAAAAATGACTTGTGGCTCCTTAATCTCCAATCCTGATTTAACAGAAAAACTAGGGTTTAAGTTAATAAAAGATCTTTCTTTTGAATCAATGTTCAGAAAATCTAAGAGCTTATTAGAGCCATCAACAATAACGGGTTGTAATAATATTGAGGTAATACGAAGGATCTCACAAGTAACCCATAAAACAGTATGCATTCTATCGGGGCTATCTTTATCAAGCTCCCATGGTTTTTGATCGCTAAAATATTTATTTGCCAAGGAAATAATGTCAAAAATAGAATTTAAATAAGTATGGATCTGATAATCATCCATACATTTAAGGGAATTTTGGTATAGGTCATACGCATTATTCAATAAGAATAAATCAGTCTCATTAAGATCACCTTTATTAGGTATTTTTCCATCGCATTTTGAAAATACCATCTTAAGGCATCTTTGAGATAGATTTCCTAAATCATTTGATAAAAATGCATTTGAGTGATTAGTGATAAGCTCATGGCTATAATTACCATCATTACCAAATGGTGTTGCTGAAAGTAAGTAAAACCTTAATTGATCGACCCCATAATGCTCTAATAAGTCAATAGGATCAACAGTATTTCCAACGCTTTTTGATATTTTTTCACCCTTATTAAGAAGAAAGCCATGAGAAAAAATCATTTTAGGGACATCAAGTCCAGCTGAAAAAAGAAATGCAGGCCAATAAACTGCATGGAATCTAGTAATATCTTTACCTATAAGATGAATATCAGCCGGCCAAAATCTATCAAAAGATTTACTTCCATCGCACCAATCAAGCGCAGAAATATAATTAGTTAATGCATCAAGCCACACATAAATAGAGTGCTCAGTATTATCTTCAACTGGAATGCCCCAAGAAATATTTTTTCTTGAAATAGAGATATCCTTAAGACCGGATTGAACAAAATTTTTTATTTCATTCATTCTTGAATTTGGAAGAATAAAACTCTTGTTTCTCTCATAGAGATCTAATAATTGTCTTTCATATTTAGATAATTTAAAGAAATAACTCTCTTCATCTATCCACTCAACAGGATTGCCATTAGGCGACAAATATGAATCATTTTTAGACTTTATTAATTCTTCTTCATTATAAAATGCCTCATCTCTAATTGAATACCAACCAGAATATTGATCAAGATAAATATCACCTTTATCATAAAGATTCTTCCACATTGAATGGACATTTTTTAAATGCCTATCATCAGTTGTTCTTATAAAATCATTATTTGAACAATTTAAAGATTTAGCTAATTCAATAAATTCTTTTGATACTTTATCAACATAGTCTTTAGGTTTAATGCCTAATTCTTTTGCCTTTTGTTGAACTTTTAAACCATGTTCATCGGTTCCAGTTAAAAAGAAGACATCATAACCATCCAATCTCTTAAACCTCGCAATTACATCGGCAGCTATTACCTCATAAGCATGACCTATATGGGGAGAGCCATTAGTATAAGATATCGCAGTGCTAATATAGAATGGATTAGTCATCAGTTTTTCTCAAATATATAATGATTTCTTAATTAATAAAATTAAGTCTAAAATAATATGATTATTTAAATTATTATATTTTTTACCCTCATAATAAATTTTTTGAATCTTTTCTCTAATATGAAAAAATTTATCTATTTTTTCATTTTCGTATTTATGTCCTTTCAGAGAAAGCTCTCTAATTAATTTATCGATCTTTACAATTGATAACTCAAAAAACATATCTAATTTATTTGAACTCCTAAGAAAATTCTCTAATTCATATAAATCTTCATCAGAATATTCATTAAATAGTTTTCTTATCTTTAAATTTATTTCTTGAGAATCTTCATTTATTAATTCTAAAGCTCTTCCAATGCTTCCATTAGATAAATCTATTATCTCACTCAGATCGTATAATTCATCGATAGAAATTTTTGTTTTAAGGAAACCTTCGATTTCATCGTTCGAGAATTTTTTAAATTGAAGGTTTAGACATCTTGATTTTATTGTTGGTAATATTGCATCTCTGTTATGAGAAATAATAAAAAAAAGACTATTAAGCGGTGGTTCCTCAAGTATTTTTAAAAGTGCGTTTGTAGAATTTATGTTCATTTCGTCAAGAGAGTCTATAATACAAATTTTATAACCTCCTAAGATTGGAGTATGGTTAAAAAAATTGATACAATCTCTTACTTGATCGATCTCTATTAATGATTTTTCATTTTCGATATCTTTTTTAAGAACCATAAAATCCGGATGGCTTTCACTCTCAATTAACTTAGAGGCTTTTACAGAATTACCTATATTCATATCTTTCTCTATAGAATCTGACAAAATGTATTTTGCGCACCTATAGGCAAAAGTTGCTTTGCCTAGACCTTTTACTCCACTTAGAAGATAAGCATGGTGAAGTTTATTAGTATTTATTGAATTAAGCATAAATTCTGCAATATTATTATTTCCAATAAAATCAGATGTTACTTTTGAGGTGTTATCCAATTTAGTTATTCCTTTATTTATCAACTATAAGGTTATTAATTACAGTTATAATTAGATTATTAATTTCCTGCTCATTAAGTGATGCATCAACAACAACACAACGTTCTTTATTTTTCTTTGCTATTTCTAAAAATCCACTCCTAATTTTATTATGAAAATCAATATTATAACTTTCAAATCTATTCTCTTTATTGGATCTATCAAGGGATCTTTTAAGCCCTACTTTAGGATCAATATCTAAGATAAAAGTAACATCAGGTTCAATGTCGCCAATTATTATTTTTTTTAATTCCTCCATCTTATCAATACCTAAATTATGAGCTACTCCTTGATAAGCATATGTTGAGTCATAAAATCTATCACAAATTACATTTTTTCCTGAATTAAGAGCAGGTTCAATGACTTGAGTTAAATGCTCATATCTCGAAGCCCACATTAATAGAGCTTCAGACATCGGATTCCACCTCTCTACCTCTCCCGTAGTAAGCAAATCTCTAAGAATCTCAGCAGAAGGAGTTCCTCCAGGTTCTCTCGTTTTAATTGTTTCAAAATTTAAATTGTCTAAGTAGTCTTTTAATAAGTTAACTTGAGTTGATTTACCTGAGCCATCTCCTCCCTCAAAAGTTATAAATAAATTATTCATCTTTATATAAAAAATAATCAAAAGATTTTATAAAACCAGAAAAAAAATTAACTTTATTAATGTTTTCTCCAGCAAGTAAATTTAATTCAATATTCTTTCTTCCTGGAATAATAACCTCCATGGTGCCGACAGCATCACCTTTTATTATAGGGGCATATAAAGGTTCAGAATATCTATATTCAACTCTAATGCTTCTTCTTCCAGGTATATCAAGCAATAAATTTAAGTCATAATCTACAATTAATGGTAAATTATTTATCTTTCCCTTCCAAACTGTTGCATAGTCAATTATTTGGTTATCTTTAAATATAGAATAATCTTTAAACCCTCGATATCCGTAATTAATTAATCTAGTTATTTCAGCAGTTCTTTTATCAACATTATCTAAACCTGCAACTATACCAATTAACCTTCTATCATTTTTTTTTGAAGATACGATGATACCAAAACCTGATTCACTGGTATAACCAGTTTTTAATCCATCGATCCCAAGATCAGATTTTAATAAATTATTTCTGTTGTATTGAGTGATGTTATTCCATGTAAAAGACCTATCAGCAAAAAAACTATAATATTCAGGAAAATCGCTAATAATAAATTTAGCAAGCCTTACTAAATCTTCCAGTGTAGTGAAATGATCAATATCATGAAGTCCGGATGAATTTTTAAAATTAGAATTATTCAAATCCATTTCTAAGGCATAATAATTCATCTGCTGAACAAAATTTTGTTCAGAACCAGAAAGAGCCTCTGCGACTATAATACAAGCATCATTACCTGAAGATACAACAATTCCCTTTATTAAATTCTCAACAGATATCTCTGTTCCTAGCTCTGCATAAATTGTAGAACCTTCTTTTTGATATGCATTTCTGGATACAGAAAATTTATCCTCTAAAGAGACTATACCTTTATCCAATGAATCAAATAAAATATATAATGTCATTAATTTTGACATTGATGCTGGGTAAATCTTTTCATCTTCATTTTTTGAGAATAAAACTTGATTTGTATCAAAATCGATCAAAAGCACATTTTTTGCTGAAGAGTCAAATGACAACAAGGTCTGACAGTTAAAAGCTAATAATAAAAATATTAAAGATAGATTTAGTTTAATTTTCATTTTTTATAATTTTAGTATCCTTAATGCCAATAAAATTAATGACCTCTTGAATCCTACTAACATATTCTTTTCGATAATAAGGTCCAATAGACAATTTATAAAAGTAATTATTATTTATTTCTTTTTTTTCGATGTTTAATTTAGTAAAACTTTTTAAAGTTTGTTTAATTTTATTCACATTTTCAATATTGGTGAAGCTTCCAATAGCCAATGAAAATGTTTCTTTTTTATTTAAGTATTTGTCTATATTTGATTGATTAATATATTTCTTCTTCGAAATTACATTCCCATATTTATCATAAATATTAGCCATAGCGAAATATTCCACTCTCACTCTTTGTGTGCCTTTTTCTTTAAAACCTAATAAATCAGCTGCCTTCATCGATAAATCAATAATCCTATCTTTTGCAAATGGCCCACGATCGTTAACCCTCATTATCAATGATTTATTATTATCCAGGTTTGTAACTTTAACTTGAGATGGTAAAGGCAGGGTTTTATGGGCAGCACTAACTTTATACATATTAAATGTCTCTCCATTAGCTGTTGGTTTCCCGTGGAATTTTTCTCCGTACCAAGATGCCACCCCTATTTCATCATATTTTTTTTCTTCAGTCGGATAATAGATTTTATTATCGATTAAATAAGGGTCGCCAATTTTATAAATCCCTCCATAAAACGAATTGTTGCTGCTTTTATATTTTTGATTAGAATTATTTGATGTACAACTTACTAATATAAATATTAAAACAAATGTTATGAATCTGAAAAAAAACATATATCTAGAATTATTATCAGGATTCGTTATTTAAAATATTGAGATATTTGAAAGTTATGCACTTTAAACAAATAAAAATTCCTACAAATACTATAAATATTAATACTGTGATTGAAGGCTCTGGTACGCCTTTGTTTTTTATTCATGGTTGGCCTGAAAGTTTTTATAGTTGGAGACATCAAATAAAATTTTTTTCTGAACTAGGATACAAAGTTATTGTGCCTGATGTACGTGGGTATGGTAGCTCTGATAAACCAGAAAATATATCTGATTACTCTATGAAGAAAATAACAGCTGATTTAATTGGAATACTAGATTATCTGGACGAAAATAAAGCACATATTGTTGGGCATGATTGGGGGGCGCCAATCTCATGGTATACAAGTTTATTATATCCTGAGAGAATTTTATCAGTTTCTGGACTTTCAGTTCCACATTCATTCCTAGGTAATGAAATTAAACCAACAAAAATGCTTAAAGAGCTTTATAAAAAGAATTTCTTTTACATATTGTATTTTCAAGAAGAAGGTGTTGCTGAAAAGGAGTTTGAGAAAAATATGAAAAATTCTCTAAGGCTAATTTTTTCAAATTCAGATTATCGGGGAATATTAGAGAATATTGAAACAATGATTAATCAAAGAAAACTCAAAGGAGAAGGCTTTTTAGATGGTATGAAAAATTTTGAAACTTTACCAAAATGGTTAAAGGAAGAAGATTTAAGATTTTATACAGATCAATTTTTAAATAACGGTATGAGAGGACCCTTAAATAGATATAGATGCATAGATTTAGATTGGCAGGAATTAAATCACCTTGCAAATAAGAAAATTTCTAAACCCTCTTGCTTTATTACAGGTGATCTAGATCCAGTAAACTTTATGGTCTTAAACGGCTTAAAGTCTTCGGGAGAGAATAAATCTGATGAAGAATTATTTAAAGATCATATTAATAAAAATTATTCTAATTTAAGAGAATTACAAATAATTAAAGAATGCGGTCATTGGACCCAACAGGAAAAACCTAATGAGGTAAACAAGATTTTGATGGACTTTTTAGATAAAATATAATCATTAATTAAATACCTGCGGAGGGGTGGCCGAGTGGTTGAAGGCACTGGTCTTGAAAACCAGCAGGCGGGCAACCGTCTCGGGGGTTCGAATCCCTCCCCCTCCGCCAAAATAGAATGAAAAAAGAAATAGAAGAAATAGTAAAAGAGCTTTGTTCACCTAGTGGCGAATTTCCGACAAAAATTATCGAACTAAACGGATATGAGTTTTTAGCATTTAATTGGGGTCCGAAAACCCTTTTTGAATATTTTAACCTTTATAAAGATCATAAAGATAAAGAAATGATTGTTTATGAAGATGAAAGATGGACATACAAGGAAGCTTATAAATTTTCATCTGCTTTTGCTAATTCTTTGATTAATGACTTCGGTGTAAATAAAGGTGATAGAATTGCCATAGCATCAAGAAATTACCCAGAATGGATTTTTAGTTTCATAGCAATTACTAGTATAGGAGCTATTGCTGTTCCAATGAATAGTTGGTGGACACCTAAAGAACTTGAGTATGGTATTGAAGATAGCGACTCTAAAATACTGATAGTTGATGAGGAAAGATTAAATAGAATTAGTAATATTTCTCAAAAAAATAATCTTAATGTTATTGTTATTAGGCCGAATAAAAAAAATCATAAAAATGATTGGCTATCATATTCGAGAAAATATCTCACCAAAAAAATGCCAATATTTGATATCAACCCAGTCGATGACGCAACAATCTTATATACTTCTGGATCAACAGGGCGTCCAAAGGGAGTATGCTCGTCACATAGATCTATTATTTCTACTTTACTTCAATGGATGGTAGTTTCTGCGGCAAGAAATATTAAGGATAGCATAACGCCTAATGAAGAGATTCAACCTTCATGTCTTTTAACTGTGCCCTTATTTCATGTAACTGGAAGTCATGCACAGTTTATGCTTTCATTTCTATCTGGAAGGAAGATGGTATTAATGTATAAATGGGACTCAG
>Ga0209404_10000672_pt1 | contig 26040 bp, 28 predicted proteins | sample TroAtlMetagenome_2_FD_187447 | JGI IMG/M metagenome (GOLD analysis project Ga0209404, IMG submission 187447) | Marine eukaryotic phytoplankton communities from Atlantic Ocean - Tropical Atlantic ANT8 Metagenome (SPAdes) (version 2) | ecosystem: Environmental > Aquatic > Marine > Oceanic...
TAAAGGTAGGTGGTAATTATACATTACAGGTAGACGGCAGCCACGCCGAGACAATAGCAGGTGCAAGAACTGAAACGGTGACAGGTGACAATACAAAGACAGGTAAGACAATCAACTTAAACTAAACATTATAATATTATAATAAACTTTGAAAAAACCATATATACTCGGCGACATTCAAAGTAGGCCAACCGCTCTAATCTATAAATGCAATAGACTATACTATAGATAAAACGGCCGACCTATTCAACTCAAAGGTGAATACTAGTTTTTATATAGGAATTTTTTTATGGATAAAAAACTGCTGAAAAGACTTGGTGTGTACTTCGTACTATTTCAGCTAGCAAAAGGACTACTCTGGATACTAGTCGTTTATCTTGGTTTTAATATTGGAAATTTTTTTGGGAGTTGAAGGCAGGATAGCACCTGTTCTGATATAGTGTAAAGTTAATGGATTATTAGGGTCGTATCCAAACACTTCTTTCTTACATCGCTTCTTGCGAAGCAATCTTTTCTTTCTATTATACACGGAAGTTTACTTTTATTTATAAGTACTTTGATTGCATTTTGATATTGTTTTCTACATTAATATCATTAGCAGTTTTTTCTAGTTTATCAACTACTTTACTTAACTCATTATCAAAGTTATTACTTAATTCAACATCATAAGATTTTATAATGTCTTTGATTTCAGCAAGTTTAGAATCAACTGCATTTATCATATCACAATATTTGTTTATATTCATAGTGTTATCCTTTCATTGGTTAATATGTGTATAGACTATCATATTGTTATATCATTGTATAGTGAAATAAACAACAATATTTTTCACTTACGCTGAGGATACGGAATATTATAACTATGTGTGTTGAACCTTCAGGAAAGACCTCCAAGTAATACTTTAAAGACATTTTCAGAAACGACACGAAATTTGAGTGAGTGGGCGACTCGGTTTTTCTGAGCATTTATTAGCTTGATTACTAGTGGCAACTGACGGTTTAATTTCCTCTATAAATATACTTACTATGTTAGCGAAAATATTTAATACTCTATGGTTATATAAACTTAACTTTATACGAAACAACCCTATGCTAGCTTGTTGGTTAGCTTGGTTGGAAGGTATATTAATAGGTGTGTTGATTATGTACTTCTGGTTTTAGTTATGTTTAGAATTATATTATTTTGTTTGATGTTATTATACACAACTTCGGCGAGTGCAATCAGCAAACTCTTAATGTATCATAATCCTTATTGTTCTTATTGCGTTAAGTTTATTAAAGAAGTCGCAATAGATTTTAAGCACGATAAAGTAGATTTAAGAATAGTAGTCAGAAATGAAGAACCTTTTTGGTTTACTATGGCAATTAACGAAAATAGAATTAAACCTATAAGAGGTACACCTACTTTTATACTATGGGATGGTGAGAACGAAATAGCACGACTCGTTGGTTATTCAAGTAAAGAAAGTTTTTATAATAGATTGGATGAAATATTGAAATGAAGAATGTGGAGTTATATAAACAATATCATAATAAGCATAAAGAATATGGTAATGGTGGAGCATTAAAATTTTACTTAAATCATATAGTAGATTTAGTTAAAGATACAAAAGCAAAATCAATATTAGATTATGGTTGTGGTAAAGCAGAAGGTTATCTAAAACATAATCATCACAAACATTGGGGTATACTACCCGAGTTGTATGACCCAGCAGTTGTACCATTTACTAGATTACCTAAAGGAACTTATGATGGTGTTATATCGTTTGATGTATTAGAACATATACCAGAAGAAGAAATTGCTGAAACACTTAAAACAATAATTGACAAAGCAAACAAATTTGTTTTTCTAGGTATTGCTACTGATCCTTCTAAAACGATATTAGCAAATGGTGAGAATGCACATTGCACAATTAAACCACTTGAATGGTGGGTAGAACAAGTTAATAAAATTGAAAAGAAAGTATATACACATATACTAACTACTGGAAAATATGAAGGTTATAAAATATTAAACGATGATTTATATTTTAAAATGATATGAGATTAATACAACCTATATTCGCTGGAACACAAACTAAAGAAACTGGTCTTGGAGAACATAATAAAATATACAATGCTTGGAAAGAAGCAGGTGAGAGAGTAAAGAAAGATATTGATTTAGGCGTTAAAGAGTTTCTATTGTTTTATATACCTGAATTTAAGTTAGGTGAAAAATCATCTGGTTGGAGAGAAGGTGAAGGTATTGATGAACATAAGTTTGACCAAGTGTGTGTTACCGCTGCTAGTCTTTCACAAATTATACAACCTCAATGTAGATTGATTGTAGATTTATGTTTATGTCCTTATACGCCTGATGGTCATTGTAATATTACAGGTAACCAAGAATTAACAGACCGTTATCTTAAACAAATGGCAAAAGATATTTACACTGCTTCTGGTGCTACAATAGCGCCAAGTGATTGTGGAGAGAATACGGTTAAGAATATTAAATCTTTAAAAGATGGTAGTATAGAAGTGATGAGTTATAGTACAAAATTTCGTTCTAGTTTCTATGTTGGTTGGAGAGATACATTAGGAATTAAACCAGGTATACATAGACCATATCAATTAGATGTAGAAACTAAAAAAGGTGATATACTTGCAAGAGCAGTTAAGTATAGAGAAGATGGTGCTGATGAATTACTAATTAAACCTGGTATGACAAGTATAGATTTAATTAGTGATATAAAGCATTTTAATTATAATACTCCTGTTGGTGTATATCAAACAAGTGGCGAATGGTTAGGTATTCATACAGAAGATAATTTAAAAGAAACATATCAAGTATTCAAAAGAGCAGGCGCTGACTTTATGATAAGCTACGGTGCTAGGAACTTAATAAATATTATAGATGAATAAGAAATTAAATGATTTGGTATTATTACTTCAATTGATTGTTATAATGTTTTTAGCATATACAATATGGCAATTACAAATTGATGTAGTTGAGTTATATAATATGTTAATTGAGTTAGAAGAATTAATATTAGATACTGGCGAAGATATGGGCGATGTATTAGACAATGGTTGGAATGCGTAATGTGGAAAGTATTTGCTATATTTTGTGTTCTATTACCAGGTGGAGAGTGTGAGAAGAAATATGAATATCCTGAAATCATTTATAATACTAAAGAAGAATGTTTAATCAAAGCACAATACAAAGCAGACGAAATGATTAAATTTATAGAAGAAAGTGGTTCTGCATTATCTTTCAATATCGGTTGTGAAAAACAGAAAGCAGAAGATAGTCCAGGCCTAAATAATAAAGATGACAAACTTAATTACGATAACAGAAAACGCAAACCAACATCTAACCGAGCTTAGCAAAGAACATAATAAGAAGTATGTTAGACTAGAGGTTAAAGGTGGTGGTTGTGCTGGTTTTAAATATGAGTGGTCATTTGAAGATAATAAAGATGACAATGATGAAGTATTAAAATATGAAAACTTTACATTGTTAATAGATAAGTCTAGCATATTAATGTTAGCAGGAATGACGGTAGAATATCGTAAAGAGATATTTGGTTCATTTTTAGAATTAAAAAATCCAAACGCTACAAGCACTTGTGGTTGTGGAGAAAGTTTTGGAGCATAGAAAGATATAATGACTGAACAAGAATTACAATTATTTGATAATGCTGAAATCAATCTACCTTTAGATAAAGATTATGAGTATCAAATGAATTTGTTAAAGAAACAATTACAAATGATATTAGATGATGAAAGAGGTGATTTAGATTTGTGTAAACAGATTGAAGTATTAACTATTGAAAATAGGATACTAAAAGAAAAGAATAAGTTTTTAAACGATACAATAAAAGACATTGGCATATTGACAAAAGAATAATAAACTGATAAAATAATATTATGACAAAATTTAGAGAACAAACAATCATACCACAAATGGTACATCCAAATATAAATGGAGAAGTACTATACCCATTTGGTCCACCAATCTATCGTTGTGAAATGGATACTAACATAATTGATATGTTGATTGAAGAAGGACAACGAACAAGAAACGATAAAGATAAAGACCATAGACCTAAACTTGCAGGTAATATGAAAAGAGGAACTAGTATTCAATATCCTGCAGGACCGAATAACGATGTTAGAAATAAAGCTGATAAAGCAATAGTACAAAAAGTTTTTGAATTTTTTGAAATACTACAAACTAACAATGGACCTGCTTGGCCTAATATACAAAAATTGATGATGGGACAATCTGGTGGTATGGGTGCATTAAGATTACAACAACTATGGATAAACTTTCAACAAGCAGGTGACCATAATCCAATACACGACCACGGTGGTGAATTTAGTTTTGTTATCTATGGAGAAATAGATGATGAAATATTTACTAAAGAGGTTCCTGTTACCAATAGTCAACACGCAGGTCAAATCGTATTTCAATATGGAGAAAGAATAACACAATTACAAAGTAATAGTTTTTCTATTAAACCATATAAAGGATTAATGTTTGTTTTTCCTGCTGGTTTAAATCATTATGTACCAGCATATTATAAAGACTTTGAGAGAATAAGTATAAGTGGTAACTATGTATTAGAACAAGTTGACCAACAAAAAGTTAACAATATAAAGTTAGATTTAAATGATAGAAAATAGAACAGAAGAAGAAATCATAGAAAATATAAAACATATATTAGATGAGAAAGTAGCTCCATCAGTTGCCGCTCATAATGGCAAGATTAATTTTATCTCATTTAAAGATGGAGTATTAAAATTAGAAATGGCAGGTAGTTGTTCTGGTTGTGCTATGTCGCAACAAACATTAAGACAAGGTGTTGAGAGTATGATGAGACACTATGTACCTGAAGTTCAGGCCATAGAGTCTGAAGATGATAAGAGTGCTAAAGACCAAGGATATACACCTTGGGCAGTTTAATTATTTCTGTTCTTTATACATTTCTTGCGAATACAAAGATAATATAAACATAGTTATTCCTAACAATGTAAATACACCACACGCCAACCAATTATCGTTCATTGGTATGCCTTTATATCCACCATCTATTGCACCAGCGGCAGCAACTAAACATAGTGTACCTCCTACTGACAATGCGATAGTCATATATTCTATTAGTTTTTTCATAATGTTCTCCTTATTGTTATTATTAAGCCGCCTCTAACATTCTCATAGGTACTCTATAAGTTGTTATCTTACATTTAACTAAACAATTTGACCTCATAATTTTAGTAATGACGCCAGGTGTCTTTTTAGTTTTTTGTACGATATTGACATTTGAGCCAACTTTAAGTGTTGATTTAACCTTAACAGCGATTAAATCATTAATATAGTCTTTTGTTAAGTTTAAGTCCGAAACATTAAGACTAGATAATTGTTTATTCAGTTCAGTTAATAGTATCATATTGTCCTTTCTATTTTAAGTACAATGGACCAGTCCATTGGATTGAGTAATTACCATTTAATACATTTCCTCTAGCTTGATTTAGAGCAGGTGCTCTCCAACCAGCAGGTTTCAATATATCGCCTGATTTAAAATGTTTAAAATCTTCTTTTACGATAAAACATTTAACAGAACCGCCATTAGTTATCTTAATATACTTCTGACCTCCTGAAACGGTAAATCCATTTTTATATTCATTATACATCTTATCTCTTACAACATCAACTTTATTATGTCTATTAAAACCACCATAGTCTTCAACCATAGCGTCTATCATAAACTTAATACCTTCATCTATGTTTTTTGCTGTTTTACTTACTTGTATCATTATTTTCTCCCTTTGTTGTTATACCAAATTGTATCATAAGAAGGAATCATCACTCCTCCTTTAGCATTATAAATTGTGCTTCTAGTGTACATAGGTCCTCTAATTGAAAAACTAGCTTTTTCCCAATCATTTAAGTACTTACTAGCATTTACATACTTCTCAAAACTATTTTGAGCAGTTTTAAGAGACTTAAAAGGTCCTTTGTGGTCTGATATACTCTCTAAACCATCAATTCCCATATGTAATTCAGAAACATAAAAATATTTCTTTTCTAGGAACCAATTTTTTTCTTTCTTTTCTTTTGTTATCATTTTTTTGTTCATATACATACTATATTACCTTAAATCCCAATAAATGTCAAGTAAAAAATGAGCAAAATCCAAAAAAAATCAATAAAATCAATAGTTTTTTTACTATTTGTTCTCTTTTTGTTCTCTGGATGTGCCAGAAATGTGCATAATTGCAAGTTTTTTCCCGAATTGACTGAATCTGGCGATGTTGATTCTGTTTCCAAGAAAAATTTACTAAAATCTTTAAATGAAGCAAGAAAAACTTTGCAATTCAAATGTAATTTTTAAAAAAAATAATAAATATAGTAAAAAGAGAGGAAAAATAATGGAAGGCGAATTTAAAGTAAGAATTAATAATAGAATTTTTACTTATAATAATACAAATGATATTCCAAACGAAATTGGAGCATTAATTTCATTTAAACCTGATTATCCAGAACCTCCTCATACTGAAGAACAGCATAATTACATATCAACCTTTGAAAGTAGATTAAAACAATTAATGGAGAGAGAATGCCTGCGATTACGAGGATAGGAGACGCTGATGTTACCCATTGTTCTGGTATGACTAGAGCAGTAGGTAGTGCAAATGTATTTTGCAACGGTATTGCTATTAGTAGGCAAGGTGATGTTAATACAGGTCACAAATATCCAGGTGTACCTTGTCCATCACACGCTCAACCAATAGCAGTAGGTTCAACTACCGTATTTGTTAACGGTGTAGGTTGTGGAAGAATAGGTGACGCAATATCAGGATGTACTTCTGTGGCAGCAGGAAGTCCTAATGTGTTTGCTGGTTAGTGTATAAATATAAGTGTTATGGCATTTTACGATTCAACTAGTTTAAAAAATAAAGATAGAGTAAATCGGTTATATTCTGATTTAGACTTGGATTTTACCCGAAATCCTGTTACCTCGGATATAGTTAAACTGCAAGATGTGGATGCTGTAAAAAGAAGTGTAAAGAATTTAATACAAACAAATCATTATGAGAGACCTTTTCATCCAGAAATAGGTAGTGATGTAAGAGGATTGTTATTTGAAAATATGACACCTCTAACTGCGTTAAACTTGGAAAGAAAAGTTATAGAAGTTTTAACTAACTTTGAACCAAGAGCAAAGATAGTAAATGTTATTGCTCAACCACAAGAAGACGCAAATAGATACCATATACAAATCAGTTTCTATGTTGTCGGTATTTCAACTCCAGTAGTAGTAGAAACATATTTACAAAGGTTAAGATAATATGGCGTGGGTAGATGTACCAGGAAGTAATTCAATATGGCAATATGAAAATACTGCTACGGCAGCAAATACATATCCAGATTCAGCAGATGGCGCTAATTCAGTAATCGCAAGTGGTGTTAGAACATATACTAAACCAGGTGGTGGTACGGTAGCGACATATATTAGATGTAGAACAAAAGCCGATTCAGTTGAAAGAGGCGAGTTATCAAAAACTTACTATGACGGACAATAGGAATAAAAAATGGCAAGCACAAAACTAGATATTTCGGAATTAGATTTTGACCAGATAAAAGCAAACTTAAAAGTATTTTTACAAAATCAAGCAGAATTTTCAGATTATAATTTTGAAGGTTCTGGTTTTTCTGTACTATTAGATACACTAGCATACAATACACACTATCTAGGTTTCAATGCTAATATGTTAGCAAATGAAATGTATTTAGATTCTGCTGATGTAAGAGCTAATGTAGTTTCACTTGCTAAAATGTTAGGTTATACTCCTTCTTCAGCAAAATCTCCAACTGCTTCAGTTGACATTACCGTTAATGACGCAACAGGAACAACTTTGACAATGAATAAAGGTCAAACCTTTACAACTGCTGTTGATGGTACTGCTTACAACTATATTACTAATGATGAAATTACAATTACACCTGTTGATGGTGTATTTAAGTTTTCAAATGTAACCTTATATGAAGGAACACCAATTACATATAGATATACGGTTGATACGCAAGATCCCGACCAAAAGTTTTTAATACCTAGTGTTAATGCTGATACAACAACACTAAAAATAAAAGTTCAAACAAGTTTAACAGAAACAACTCAAACAACATATACTTCGGTTACAGGTTTAACAAAATTAACTGATACTTCTACCGTTTACTTTTTAAATGAAACAGAAACAGGTAAGTATTGTGTAACCTTTGGTGATGGTGTACTTGGTAAAAAATTATCAACAGGTAATATTGTTATAATGGAATATATTGTTACCAATAAAGCAGAATCAAATGGTGCTAAGACATTTTCACCAGCAGGTAACATTGGAATGTTTTCAAACATATCAGTTTCAACTAATTCTGTATCGCAAGGTGGTAGTGAATCAGAAACAAAAGAGAGTATTAGATTTAATGCTCCTTTACAATACTCAGCGCAAGATAGAGCAGTAACCACTTCTGATTATGAAACAAAAGTACAATCTTTATATCCAAATGCTATTGCTGTAAGTGCTTGGGGTGGTGAAGATGATGAAACACCAATTTATGGTGTTGTTAAAATTGCAATTAAGGCAGCTAGTGGTTCTACTTTAACTACTCAAACAAAAGCAGACATTGTTAATAAACTAAAAGAATATAATGTTGCTTCGGTTACTCCACAAATAGTGGATCCTGAAACAACAAGTATAATATTATCTACAACTGCAAAATTTAATTCTTCAGCAACTACTAAAGACGCTGAAACATTAAAAGCAAATATTACAAGCAACTTAATTGCTTATAATGCTTCTACACTTCAAAAATTTGATAGTGTATTCAGACATAGTAAAGTTTCTACATTAATTGATAATGTTGATAGTTCAATATTGTCAAACATAACAACTTTAAAGATAAGAAAAGATTTAACACCTTCTATTGGTAGTTCATTAAAGTATAATGTATATTTTAGAAACGCATTATACAATCCACATATGGGACATAACGCAACAGCAGGTGGTATACTATCTTCAACAGGTTTTAAAGTAAATGGTTATAGTGAAGAACAATTTTTAGATGATGATGGTAATGGAATAGTAAGAAGATATTATTTGTCAGGTGCAACAAGAGTTTATTCAAACTCAACGCAAGGTACAATAGATTATACGACAGGTGCTATAACAATTAATTCATTACAGGTGACATCAATTTCAAATATAAGAGGAAGTGCTTCAAGTGTTATAGAATTAACCGTGCAACCTGATTCCAAAGACATAGTACCAGTAAGAGACCAAATAATAGAAATAGATATTGCTAATTCTAATATTGCGGTTGAAAAAGATACTTTTGTTGCTGGAAGTTCAGACGCTGGAGTTGGTTACACTACAACAAGCTCTTACTAATAAATGGCAAAGTTTACTAAAAAGATTACCAGTCTTATTCAAGGTCAGGTACCTGAATTTGTAATATCAGACCATCCTCAATTTGTAGAATTTCTAAAAGCATATTTTACATTTATGGAATGTGCTGAATTGGGTATTACTGAATCTGAATCAACAGAAGGTATCTTATTAGAAACAGAAACAGGTCAATCTAACAGATTATTGTTGGACGCAAGTAGACTTGGTTCAGAAGCAACTCAAATAGACGCTGGCGATAAAGTTTTACAAGAAACTTCCACTTATGGAAAATTTACTTTCGGCGAAATCATAAAAGGTCAAACTTCTAATGCTCAAACTGCTATATTAGCAGAAGATTTAAAAAATAATAGATTATTCATAAATGCAAATGATAAATTTATAGATGGTGAGACAATTGTTGGTTTAACTTCTGGTGCTTCAGGTATTGCAGGAAGTTATAGACCAAATCCAGTAAAATCAATCCAAGAATTATTAAACTTTAGGGATCCCGATAAAGTTATACAACATTTCTTATCTCAATTTAGAAACGAAGTCTTAAATACAATTCCAGAAGACTTACACGGTGATATTAACAAAAGAGAATTAATTAAAAGAGTAAAAACTTTATATCGTACTAAAGGGACTGCAAAAGGACACGAATTATTTTTTAGATTGTTATTTGGTGAGAATTCAGAAATATTTTATCCAAAAGAACAAATGTTAAGAGTATCAGATGGAGAGTTTACTTCTAACCAAGTTTTAAGAACAATTAATAGTGTAGGTAACACAGGAGATTTAGTTGGTAGACAAATTACAGGTTTAACTTCTGGTGCAACTGCAATTATAGAAAATTTAAATAGATTCCAAATTGGAGACAAACTTGTATCAGAATTATTATTAAACCAAGATAGTATTGTTGGAACTTTTCAAGTTAATGAAATAATTAGAGGAACAAAAACAGATACCGATGATGTTTACATTAAAGCTGAGGTTACTGGTGTTCCTGGAACATTTACAATAACAAATGATGGTGCAAACTATATTAAAGGAGACCAAGTTAAACTTTCAGGTGGTGGACAAGGTTCAATCTGTCAAGTTGGAGAAGTTGGTGGTTCTGGAATAACAAATTTCTATATTAACGCTGCTGGTACACAATATCAAATAGGTGACCAATTAGTTTTTGATAATGCAAATACAAATGGTGGTGGAGCTGTTGCTGAAGTTGCTGTTGCTAATGGAGCAATTGGTAATGAAACAGGTGACGATGGACATATACTTTTTGAAACTGCAACAAGCAGATATGATATTAACCCAGGCAGTAAAATGGTTTTAGAAAATGGAGTAGGTGATATTACAGATATAAGATTAATTAATAGTGGTTCTGGTTATACAAAAACACCTTTGGTTACTATTAATAGTTTAAATGGAGTTAACGCTGAAGTACTTTCATATGGAGACGAAATTGGAAAATTATTAGGAATTGATATAATAGAAAGTGGTCGTTCACACGAACAAGCGTCAACACCTCCAGCAGTTCAGTTTATAGAATCAATTATTGCGTTAAGTACAAATGGAAACTATGTAGTTGGCGAAACAATTACTGGTTCTTCTTCTAGTGCAACTGGTGTTGTAGTAAGTTGGGATGCTAATAGAAAATTATTAAGATTAAAAGATAGAAATGCTAATTCCTTTTCTGTAAATGAAACTATAACAGGTGGTCTTTCAGGTACAACTGGTTTAATGGGAAAAACAGACCCAGCAGTTGCAACGATTGATGTTGTTGGATTAGCAACAAGTGAAGGTAGATATGTTTCAGAAGACGGACACTTATCAGAAACAACAATGAAGATACAAGATAGTTTATACTATCAGGACTTCTCATATGTTGTTAAAGTAGGTCGTACTATTAATGAATGGCGAGACGCATTTAAAAAGACAATGCACCCTGCTGGTTTCTACTTTACAGGACAAGTTAATATTGAATTAAAATTAGATAACAAAATTAAAATGCCTGTTGTTGGAAGGGTTACTGGTATTACTGCAAGTCCTTGGATTACATTAATGAACACATTGTTTGGTAGTGTATTTGGTAGAAGATTAGGAACAAAAACTGATGGTTCAACTCAAAGAAGTAATCCACTTGAAGGAAAAGCTGCTGATGTTGCCCAAGGAGGTAAATCTCCTTTCTCAACAACAACTAGGGATGTTACCTTAACACAAACTCCAATATCGTATTCTTTTCAATTTAAACCATTTTATTATTTCAGAACAATCAATACAAACTTCGGTTCTGTATATGCTGGACCAAGATTAAGAGAATTTGATAGAAGATTCCAAGGTATGATTAATACAAGTGCTATGAATTGGGCAAGAGTAAAAGATTTGAGAGTAATAGGTTCTAATACGCCTGCTGATGGAACAGAAGTTCAATTTGGCGATTTAGCAACTATAGCAAAGACTTATATTACTTTGCCTGTTGAGGTTTTAGTACCTCAAGGCAAGTTTAGTAATACAAGTAAGAAATTTAGTAGTGGTACTGCTACTTTTGACGCAAGCTCATAAAGATGGCGTATAAATATTAGAATAATAGGAAAAGAGATATGGCAAAGCAAACAATAAATCTAGGTAGTTCTCCAAATGACGGAACAGGTGATAATCTTCGTGTCGGTGGTGATAAAATTAATGATAATATAAATGAATTATATACAGCACTAGGAGACGGTTCAGATTTAAAAATTGTAGTATCAGGAGCTTCTTCAAACCAAATTTTACAATGGTCAACTTCAAACAATAGATTTGAACCAACAAACTCGGCAGCTGCTGGAGATATATCAGTTGACTTAACTCCACAACTTGGTGGTGATTTAGATGTAAACGGAAACAAAATTGTTTCTGCTTCAAATGGAGATATTGAATTAATCCCACACGGTACAGGAAAAATTAAATTAGATACACTAACATTTCCAACTTCTGCTGGAACATCAAACTATGTACTTGCAACAGACGGCGCAAGTGCAATGTTTTGGAAACAAGTAGGAAGTACAATTACTCTTTCTGCTGATAGTGGTACTAATGATACATTTACGGTAGGCGATACACTTAACTTTGGTGGTGGTAGTGGAATAGCAACAACCGTATCAGACGACAATATTTCAATTGCAATTGATAACACGGTTGCTACATTAACAGATTCACAAACACTTTCAAACAAAACAATTGATGACCCAGCTTTAACTGGAGTGTCAACAGGAAATATTAAATTAAGATGTGGTACACTAGGTTCATTTATTGCTCAAGGTGCTAATGCCCTTGCAAGTTTTGAATCTGCAACAACTTATGCTGGTGCTTTCGGTGTTGATACATCAACTCACAAAGCATATTTTGCTTCTAATACTGCTTGGAACGAAATCGCAACTACATTATCATCAATTGATATTTTTGCTGATGTAAATACGACAACTGCAACTCCAACAAATGGACAAGTACTTACTTGGGTTGCTGGAAGTTCAGATTGGAGACCTACATCTATTGTTTCAGAATTATCAGATGATTCAAGTCCAGTACTAGGTGCTGGTTTAGATACTGCTGGATTTACAATTTCAGGAACAGGTAAATTAGATTTAACTGGTTCTGGTGGAAAAGCAAGATACGATTTTACAAATACTGGTGCTTTACCAACGGCAGCTACTTATACTGGTATGTTCGCTGTAACCACTTCTGATAGTAAAGCTCACTTTGCTACAGGTTCTGGTTGGATAAACATTATAACAGAAAACGATAGTGTTGATAGATTATCAGATGTTGATACTACTACGGTTACTCCAACATATGGACAAGTATTAGTATATGAAAATGTTGGTGGTACTGGAAGATGGAGACCTAATGATTATACTCCTGCTTCTAAAGTAGCAGCTAATTTTAATGTAACCAATAATGGTTCAACAGATTTTACATTTACAGGTGATGGATTTACTACTCATAATAGTGGTGGTTCGCAAAATGATCCTGTACTTTATTTAAAGAAAGGACATACATACACTTTTACGGTATCTAGTGGTGCTTCACATCCATTTCAAATACAAAACACTCATTCAGGATCTGGTGGAAGTGCATATAACTTTGGTGTAGATAACAACTCAACAGGTAGTGGAACAATAACTTTCTGCGTACCAATGAACGCTCCATCTACACTATATTACGAATGCACAAGTCATAGTGGAATGGGAAATACAATAAACATATCTTAATGGGAAGATGTATAAATAGTACAAAGAAACAGGAAACAAACAATGCCAGCGATTATAACAAGTAAATTTAGACGAAATAATGCTCAACAATTTGAGGAATCTTTTGGTGAAGCAACTCCAAATGTCTATTACCTAGGAATAGGAAAACCTTCTGCTTTTGGAACAAAAACTAGAGCAGATGGAAGAACAGATAACATAGGAACTGATTCAGCTCCTATTACACCAGCCGATTCAGTACAAGATGAGTATGATACTTTTGATGATTTACTGGCTGCTAAAAAAATTACTGCTTCAGATGTAGCTTTTGCTGCTCCAAGAATAAATTGGACATCTGGAACAACTTACGATATTTACAGACACGACTATGGAAACAGAATAACAGGAACTACTAATGTTCAAACTGCTAATAGTGGTGCAACGAATTTATATGACGCAAATTTCTATGCGATGAATTCAAACTTTAAAGTCTATAAATGTTTAGACAACGATAACAATTCTGCTTCAACGGTTGAACCAACAGGAGAAAGTGTTAATATATTAGAAACTTCAGATAACTATAAGTGGAAATATATGTTCACTTTATCTGCAAGTGCTCAAGCTAATTTCTTATCAACAGACTTTATGGGAGTTTCAACAAACTCAGCGGTAACAAGTGCTGCTGTAGATGGAGATTTATCAATTTTAAAAATTAAAGCTGCTGGTACAGGTGGTACTGATGGTACACATACAGGTATCGCAATTAGAGGAGATGGTACTGGCGGAACTTGTTCGGTAACTATTGCTTCAGGTGCGGTTACAGGTGCTGTGGTTACTGGAACACCAGTTAACTATTCTTTTGGATATGTTAGAGTGGCAGATATAAATGCTGCTGGTGGTGGAAGTTTATCTGGTGCTGAAATAGATGTAATAGCAGAACCAAAAGGTGGACACGGTTCAGACCCATTTGAAGAATTAGGTGCTTATTTTATAATACTTAATACTTCTTTTGAAGGTGCTGAAACTGCAAACTCTGGAGACTTTGCTACACAAAACGATTTTAGAAGAGTTGCTTTAATTAGAGACCCTAAATCTGGTGGTTCAGCTGCTAGTACAACAACTTTAAGAGGAACTAAAGCAATTAGATTTAATTCAGGTGCAGGAACTTTTACTGCTGATGAAAAAATTACACAAACAAACACAGGTGCTGTTGGTAAAGTTGTTCAATGGGATGCTGCTAATTTAATTTTATTTTATACACAAACAAGATATACTAACGAAGGTGTTGACGCAAATGGCAATATGACTGCCTTTTCAGGAACCAATGTGGTTACTGGAGATAGTGCAAGTACACCAACAGGAACTCCAACAGGCACAACTGAAACGGTTAACAATGTTTCTTTAGTTTCAGGTTATTCTGCTTCTGAATTAGACGCTGACTCTGGCGATGTAATGTACATTGAAAATAGAGCACCAGTAACCAGAAGTGTTGACCAAACGGAGAATGTTAAGTTAATCATAGAATTTTAACGAGGGAAATAAATGCCAAGTCCAACTGACTTTAATCTCTCGCCTTATTATGATGATTTCTCGGAAGGCAAAAGCTTTCATAGAATATTATTCAGACCAGCTTTCGCTGTACAGGCAAGAGAGTTAACACAATCACAATCTATACTACAAAACCAGATTGAAAAATTTGGAGACCACATATTTAAGAGTGGTGCTCAAATGATACCTGGTGAGATTACTTATGATTTACAATACTATTCAGTTAAGTTAACTTCATTTACAGGAACAACTACACTTTCAGATTTTGAAGGATTAACTTTAGTAGGACAAACTTCTGCTGTTGAAGCTAAAGTTATGGCAAGTGATATTGCAACTTCAACTGACCCAAACACTTTATACATCAAATATACAAAAACTGGTGTAGGTAATACTACAAAAGATTTTGTTGCTGGTGAATCAATGGTTGCAACACACGGTACTTTAGGTAATCTAACTGCTGTATGTACAACTTCACATATTGGTTCAGCTGCTTCAGTTGCTTCTGGAACTTATTACATTAATGGTTTTGCTGTTAGTGTTGACCAACAAACAATCGTATTAGACAAATATACAAACACTCCAAGTTATAGAATTGGATTATCTATAGCTGAAAGTTTTGTAACCCCAAACAATGACGCTTCACTTGTAGATAATGCTCAAGGTTCTTCAAACGCAAACGCTCCAGGTGCTCACAGATTTAAAATTTCATTAACACTTGCTAAACTTGCTTTAACTTCTATTGAAGATTCAAACTTTATAGAATTATTAAGATTAAGTGATGGTGCTTTACAAAATAAAGTTAGAAGTTCAGAATACGGAGTATTAGAAGATACTTTTGCTCGTAGAACATATGACGAAAGTGGTGACTATACCGTAAGACCTTTTGATTTAGATGTTAGAGAACATTTAATTTCTGGAGATAATAGAGGTATCTATACTTCTGGAAATGGTGGTGACGCTACTAAACTTGCACTAGGATTATCTCCTGGAAAAGCATATGTTAAAGGATATGAAATAGATAAAGTAGGAACAGAATTTATTACAATAGATAAGGCAAGAACATTTGGAACTGAAAATGGTTTTCCTACAAAATTTGATGTAGGAAACTTTGTTAATGTATCTAATGTATATGGTTCTCCAGATGTAAATTTTATAACAGGAGAAACAGAAGCTTATAAAGCATTACAATTAAAACTTTCTTCACCTTCTTATACAGCAGGAACAATTACTGCAAACAACGAAAATTTAGTATTAGATATTGGTCGTGCTAAATCTAAAGGATTTGAATATAACGCAAGTACAAGTTCAGCAATATCTGGTGCAGGAGCTGTATCTCCACAAACAACTGAAATTTTTAAACACTTCTTATTTGATATAGAAATGTTTAGTCATATAGGTATCACAACTAACACAGCATTTACAACTGGAGAGAAACTAACTGGTTCAACTTCTGGTGCAACTGGTGTTGTAGAAAGTGTATCTACTGGAACAACTGCTACAATCGCTTCATCTACAGCAGCTAATCCTGTTGTTATAACAATGTCTGCTGATTTAGATATTAAAAATGGTGACGCAATAAAAATTACTGGTGTTACCACACAAACAGAATTAAATGACAATACTTACTATGTTCAACAAAAAATAGGTGGTACTGCAAAAAGAGATTTCCAATTACTTGATAGTACAGGTACTCTTGTTGACGGAACTGGTCACACAGGTGCTGGTACAGGTGGGGCAGCTCAAACTGGAAAAGTAGTTATATCAAATGTACAAGGAGAATTTTCTGATGGCGAAACAATTACAGGTGGCACTTCTTCTAATACTGCTATCGTAAAAACAAGTGTAATTGGTAATAGAGGATTTACAAGTTATGGTTCTAGTGATATAAAAGAAATTACAATGGCAGGAACTCCAAACTATACTGCTCAAACAGAATTATCGGATGCTTATGGAGACAATCAACAACTATCTGGTTCAATTTCAGTATCAGGTGGTGGACAAGATGTAGTAGGTTTCAGTACTAAATTTGATACAGAATTAAAAGTTGGAGATTCACTTCAATTTGCTGATACAGGCGGAACAATTACAACAAGAGAAGTTATAGAAATTAAAACTTCTTCATCATTAACACTTGCAAGTGCTATTGGTGGAACTGCTGTATCAAACTCAATCGCTATAAGACGAAGAGCAAAATTACAAGAAGCTGATAAAAATATTGCTATCTTTGAATTACCTTATAGTACAATTAAAACATTAAAAACAGAAACAAACTCTGGTATTGCTGATACTTTATTTACGGTTAGAAAAACTTTTGTTGGAACATTAACTTCAACAGGAGATATTACTATTACAGCAAATACAGGAGAGACTTTCCTTTCTCAATCAGAAAGAGACTATTCAGTAACCATAATGACAAAAGGTGGTTCTTCTTCTGCTGGTAATGTTGGAGATAAATTATCTACAACTGGAAACCAACACGAAGGTGACGCTGCTTTTGCTTTATCTGGTTCACCTGTTGGTCGTACATTAACTTTAGATTTTGGAGCTAACCACCAAGGACACAAAGTAAAAATTATTGGAACATTAAGTAAATCAGCACAAAACGAAAAAACAAAAACATTAACTTCAAATGCTACTACAACAATTACTGCTCAAGCTGATTGCGAAGCAAATATTATTGGTTTAGGTAAATCAGATATTTACTCTATCGCTTCTGTACATATGGCAGCTGATTTCAGTACAACTCCAACAACTAGTGATACAGATATTACAAGTAGATTTACTTTAGACAATGGTCAAAGAGATAACTTCTATGATATTGGAAGATTAAAAAGAGTTGATGGAAGTTTAAATCCAACAGGACAATTATTAATTACATTTAACTATTTCACACACGGTAATGGAGATTTCTTTAGTGTAGATAGTTATTCAGGACAAATAGATTACGAAAACATTCCAAATTATACTTCTGACACAACTGGTGCTGAATATAAATTAAGTGATGTATTAGATTTCAGACCAAGAGTAGATGACGCTTCAACTATAGACGCTGGTTCACAAAATAGAAGTTATGACGGTACTGGTGCTTCAACGGTTGATGTTGTTAAATTTGGAACAAATGTAACCACAGACCACGAATTTTATAAAGGAAGAATAGATAAATTATTCTTAACAAGAGAAGGTGAATTCCAAGTACTTAAAGGAGCTCCTGATGTTAAACCACAGGCGCCAGATAAGATTGATAACGCAATGCACCTTTACACAATTTCTTTACCTGCGTATAACTTATCAACCGAAGATGTAGTTTTTGAAACGGTTGACAATAGAAGATATACAATGAGAGATATTGGAGCTATTGAAAAGAAAATTGATAGAGTTGAATACTATACTCAATTATCTTTACTAGAAAGTGCTGCTCAATCTTTACAAATACAAGACGCTGATGGTTTTGATAGATTTAAAAATGGAATTATTGTAGATAACTTTAAAGGTCACGGAATTGGTCAGGTTACAAGTGGTGATTACAGATGTTCAGTAGATATGTCTAAAGGAGAATTAAGACCTCACTTTAACCAACAAGCTGTTGAGGTAGAAGAAATAGATAACGATGGAACGGTTTTAGTTGACGCTGATAGAGCAGCTGCTAACTACATAAAGACTGGTGATTGTTTAACATTACCATATACAGAAACAGATTTAATTAATCAACCTTTTGCTTCTAAAGCAATTAATATTAACCCTTTCGCTATTTTCAGTTGGATGGGAACACTAGAATTAACTCCTTCAAGTGATGAATGGAGAGAAACACAAAGAACACCTGAATTAGTAGTTAACTCTACAACAGGTGCTTGGGACCAATTATTAAGACAAGGAAATGTACCTAATCAAAATCAAATAGCTATGGGTACGGTTTGGAACGAATGGCAAACAAACTGGACTGGCGCACCAACGCAAGTTTCTTCAACAAGAGTAGGTGGTAGATGGAGAAATGGTAGAGCAATCCAACAACTAACTAATATTACTTCTATCAATCAAGTTAACCAAAGTAGAACAGGAATTACAACAACTGCAATACCTCAAACGGTTAGAACAAGTATGGGAGATAGAGTAGTTGATGTTGCCTTTGTAGCATTTATTAGAAGTAGGGATGTTGAATTTAAAGCTACAAGAATGAAACCAAATGCTAGAGTTTATCCTTTCTTTGATAATGTAGATATTACTTCTTATGTAACCCCAACAGGTGGTTCACTTGGAGGAAATTTGGTTACAGACGCAAATGGTTCCGTATCAGGAACTTTTGCAATACCTGATCCAACTAACAATTCTAATCCAAGATGGAGAACAGGTGATAGAACATTTAGATTAACTTCATCAAGTACTAACTCTATGGATGCTGCTGCTGTTGATACGGCCGCAAATGCTGAATATGTTGCAAGAGGATTATTGAATACGGTTAGAGATACAATTGTTTCAACTAGAGAATTTTCAAATGTGATGACAACGGTAACAGACCAACAAACGGTTAATAGAACAAGTACAAGACAAGTAGTACAAACGGTTGGTTGGCACGACCCATTATCACAAACATTTTTAACAGATGAGAAAGGTGGTGTTTCTTTAACATCAATAGATTTATATTTCTCAACTAAAGACGCAAACATTCCTGTAACCGTACAAATTAGAAATACGGTTAACGGTTATCCAGGAAGTAAAATACTTCCATTTGGAGAGGTTACTTTAAATCCAAGTCAAGTTAATACAAGTTCAGACGCTTCAGTAAAAACAACATTTACTTTCCCTAGTCCTGTTTATATACAAGACCAAGTAGAGTATGCTTTTGTTGTATTGTCAAACTCAAACGATTATCAAACTTATGTTGCTAGATTAGGTGAAACTGCGATAGGTTCTAGTAGAACAATATCAGAACAACCATACGCTGGCGTTATGTTTAAATCTCAAAACGGTTCAACTTGGACTTCTGAACCAAATGAAGATATTAAATTTACAATTAAAAGAGCTGAATATTCAAATGTAGTTGGAACGGTACATTTAGCTAATAAAGAATTACCTGCTTCAGCTTTAGAACAAAATCCAATTAGAACAACAAATAGTTCTGCTGTAATTAGAGTATTCCATAAAAATCATAACTTACACGATACGAATTCGTGTATAACTATTGCTGGAGTTCCAGCTGGTACTCATAATGGAATTAATGCAACAGATATTAATGGAACATATACTTCTATATCAAATATAACTTTAGATAGTTATGATATAACAACTAGTGGAACTGCAAACGCAACTGGAGATATTGGTGGCACAGCGGTTACTGCTACACAAAATAGACAATTTGATGTATTGAATTTAGCTGGTCTACAAACATTAGCAGTACCAGGAACTTCAATTGTTCCTTATGTAAGAACAACAACATCTAAAGCAATTCACGGTTCACAAAGTCCGTATGCTTTAACAACCGAAGTTAATAAACAATCGGTTACTATGGCAGATGATATTTACTTTACTCAACCACAGGCAGTTATGTCTCAACCAAATGAGACAACTCGTATGTCAGGTAAAAAATCTTTTTATGTTATAATAGAAATGTCAACTACAAATACAAAACTAACTCCTGTTATTGACTTAGCAAGAAATAGTGTATTCTGTATTTCAAACAGATTAAATAGTCCAACTTCAAGTAATACACCAGACTTTGTTGCTGAAACAGCTGCTAGTGATACTTCAGGTGCTTCAAAATATATTATTAAACCTGTTGTATTGGCAAACAACTCAACGGCGTTAGATATTAGATTGACACAATCAGTTAGAGCTAGTGCTGAAGTAGAAGTTTATTACAGAACAACGAGTGCTGATGAAGTTAGAAATATAAATGATATTAACTGGACAGCATTTAACGGAGATGGTAGTGCTGATAAAGCGGTTACTTCTTCTGAAGCTGATGATGACTTTAGAGAGTATCAATATTCTGTAAGTGGTGTAAATACCTTTACTGCATTCCAATTAAAAATAGTACTAAAAGGAACTAACTCTAGTTATCCTCCAATAGTACGAGATATGAGAGGAATTGCATTGGCAATATAATTTAATGAGTTCTACAATGATTAAAGTAATGAATTTTGACCATTTGCAAAGAGATTTAAAATCTAATGCTATTGTAAATACTAGTTCAACTGAATATGAGATATATATTGCTAGAAAACAACAAAGAGAATTAGATAAAAATAAAATGCAAGATATGTGTAGAGAAATAAATACTTTAAAGGCAGAATTAATAGAAATTAAAAGGATGATAAAATCAAATGGCAGTTAGACAAGTCGCAACGACAGATAGTTTAGATAAATTAAGAATAGAATTTAATGCTCTTGCTTTATCTGATTTTGGAGACATTGCAACACTAGATAGTTCATTGTCAGCAACTACGGTTATAGGTGCTGTAAATGAAATTAACGCAATCGCAATTGCCGCTGCTGGTTTTACACTAACAGACGGTACAAACAATCAGGCGGTTGCTTCTGGTAACACATTGACCGTAAGTACTGGTACAGGTTTAGAAGCTATCGTATCATCACCAGATACATTAACAATTAACTTGGATACTAATTTAACAGGTTTAACAACTATAGATGTAGGAACTTCTGCTGATATAGGAGATTTAACTCTTTCAAATGGTTCAATTATATCTTCAGGTGGTACAATAGATTTTGGAAACGAACAATTAAATACAACTGGTGGAATAACTGCTGGTGGAACGGTAGTAGGTGCTGGTGTAACCATTAATGGTGCTTCAATGAAATTTGAAGGTGCAACTGCTAACTCTTTTGAAACTACATTTAGAGTTGATGACCCAGGACAAGATAATACAATTACTTTACCAGATAGAAGTGGAACCGTAATCACAACAGGTGATACAAATACGGTTACTCAATTAATGATAGCTAATGACGCTGTTAGTACAGACCAAGTTGCTGACGATTCAATAACGGTTGCTAAATTAAAAGATATGGCAACTTCTACTTTAACGGTTGACACTTTAGTTGCAAATACTATCACAGGTACCGCTTCACAATCAAATGCTGTTGCTATTACTTCTGATAATACAACTAACGCAACAAGATATATTACTTTTGCTGACTCAACTGCTGGTAACCAAGGATTAAAAACAGATACAGATTTATATTACAATCCTTCAACAAATACATTAACAACAACTGCTACAAAAGCAAACTATGCTGACTTGGCAGAAAAATATTTAACTGATAAAGAATATCCTACAGGAACGGTATTATGTATAGGTGGTCCTGCTGAGGTAACTTCTTGTAAACAAAATCATTGTACAAAAGTTGTAGGTGTTGTATCAGAAAAACCTGCTTTCATAATGAATGGAAGTTTAGAAGGAATGTCTGTCGCTGTTGCATTAACAGGAAGAGTTCCTTGTAGAGTATGTGGACCTGTAAGAAAAGGCGATATGATTGTTAGTTGTGAACAAGAAGGTTGTGGAAGAGCAGAAGCAGAACCTAGAACAGGTGCATTAATTGGAAAATCTTTAGTCAATGATGACTCAACAGGAGAAAGAATTGTTGAAATAGTCGTTGGTAAGTAGGAGTATATAATGGACGAACAAACTCAATTGTGGATTAAACGATTAAAAGACGAAATCCAAAATCATAACAGATACGAAGCAAGACAACTATTTTACATAGATGATAATGGACTTGACCGAGAGGTTAAAGAACATATGACTTATGGAGAATGGTTAAGAGAATTTAATAGATTTAAAGTTATTAAGGTGGAAGGTTTAGAAGATGTCTCTTGGTTAAGAGAAGTTTTAGATGAAGTAGTAAAGAATATCACAGGTAAGACTAGACAAGATATTCATTTATTTGTGAATCAAAAACCAGGTGTAAGTTTCAAACCTCATTGTGATGATAAAGATGTTTACTTATATGTTGTAAAAGGCAAAAAGAAAGTAAATATGAATAATGAGGTTAAACCGATATATGATGATGAAGGAATTGTCATAAAGGAAGGTGTTCAACACTTTGTTGAAAGTGAAGCTGATACTTGGGGGTTAAGTATTGGAGTTATATAATAATGAATTGGATGTTTTATGTCAAAACAACCGAAACCTGTAATCTAAATTGTAAACATTGTTTTACTTCAGGTACATCTGGACCTAAAGTATATTGGGACACAACAAAGATTATTAAATGGTTCAAAGCATTTCGCAAATTTAACTATCACAAAAACGACACAGCACATTTAGAATTTCACGGTGGTGAACCATTTTTGGTTCCTGTATCTGAAATGGATTATGTGTATGACGCAACTAAAGGATTGTGGGACAATCAATCTTATGGTGTAACCACTAATCTTTGTTTCAAATTAAAACAAGAACACATAGACTTTATGAAAGGTCCTCTTGGTGGCAGATGTGGAACATCTTGGGATCCGAAGATTCGTTTTGAGAATGAAAAACAATTAAATTTATGGAGACGAAATGTTGCTACTTTAGTTGATGAAGGTATAACGGTTAAACTTTTTATATCAGTAACCAAAGATACAATAGCAATTGAGCCAATTGAATTATTGAAATGGGTAAAGGATTTAGGTGTTAAAGAAATGGCACTTGAAAGATTGACAGGTAATGGTAATGCAAACTTACATCCTGAAATTTTTCCATCAAACATTGAACAAGACAAGTGGTTTTTGAAAATGCACGAGCAGATGATACAATACAATGCTAGAAAGTGGTTTGAAAATGAATTTTTTGAAACTATTTACTCAAAATTTACTGCTGGAGACAATACGCAAGGAACTTTCTGTAGAGATTGTGAACAAAAACTATTTACACTAAACGCAACTGGCACAATAGGTGGTTGCCCTAATGCTGCTCCTGAATTTACTTTTGGAACGATAGATGACCCTTTGGATGGTCTTATAAATAGTCCAAAGCGATTACACAATATTGCTTGTGAAGTGGCACGAAACCCATTATGTTGGGAATGTCCAGTTTTCAAGTATTGTGGTGGAGATTGTCACCAATTAGGATGGCAAGGAGACATATGTGGTGCTCCTAAATCTCTAATGAAGCATTTGGCACAACATAAAAGTGAGGCGATATGGTAACATTAACAAGTCCGATAACGGCACAGAACATTGTAGATAGATTTAAAGAATTGGTAACAGATGTAGCTGATACTCAAATAGTATGGGGTACAGATAGTTTACCAGGACACTCAGCATTTGCTGCTTCAGATTTTGGTGGAGTAGTAGATGGTATGTCTTTAGTATTAACTAGTGCTAGTGGAACTTTTACAGCTAGCGAAACGGTTACAGGTTCTATTTCAGGTACGGTAGGTACGGTTGTAGATTATTCTAGTAATACATTAAAAGTAAAACAAATAACTCCAGGTTCTGGACAAACGAATTTTTTACAAAATGATGTTTTAACTGGCGCTAATTCTGGTGCAAGTGGAACTATTTCAACAATGACAGAAGTATCAGCAGTTAGTCTTGGTATATCAGGAACTAATATTGGTACGGTGGGAAGTAATATTAATGCTTTCAATATTTACAATACATTAAAAACAGAAATGTTGCTTTACACTAATATTAAAAATACAAACGCTGTGGTTACAATGACAGGTGCTGGTCAACAATATTCAGATACACAAATTGCACACTTACCAACAGCACAAAGAACAAATCCCACACTTTCTCAACCAAGTTCATTAACGCAAGGACAAGTTATTAGTGATACAAGTATAGAAAGCTTTATGGCAACACTTGCTAGCACATATAATACTGAAAGAGGAACAACTTATACAATGACAAAAACTATTTGCCATTCAAGTTGCCACTCTAGTTGCCACGGAAGTAGGAGCAGAAGATAATGATTGAAACTATAGTACCAATTGATTTAAAGAATTTAAAAAAATATTTTGAAGATAAATCTGAAAGTTATATGATAGATTATGAAAAGAGTAAATTAAAAGGTGCTCAGTTCTTAACTTATATAAGCAATTTAGATATACCTTGCGATATATTAAACTATGATGATGAATTACTATTATCATATTTTGAAACACAAATGTTAGTAAGTATACCGATGTTAGAAAGAGTTGCTATGCAAGTTCTTTTTGAACATAAAGGTTTAGAGAAAAATGTACTTCACGGTGCTTTTATTTCTCAAAATTTAGAGATAATAGAACAATGGGCAAACAAATTAGAAAGTCTGCCTTTATACAATATGTCTATTGTAGGAGAAGGTGCTTTTAAAGATTTTGTTGAGACTTATCCTAAAGATGAGACTAATGATGTAAAAGGTATTAATTTTGTTAGTCTATTGAAACATACAGATTTTTATTCTTATTATAATAAATCTAACGAAAAGAATGTTAAGTATTATACTAAATACTTTACAGAATATATGTTTAAAGGCAAAAGTCTATTTGATTATTGGGGTGTAAAAGAAAACCCTATGTTTTTAATGACTTGGGCAGTTGCTGAAGGAAAGTTTGATACTAAAAAATATAACGAAGCTAAAAAAGCTGATATAGGAAGATTAAATGCTACACCTGTTTAATAAAGTTTATTTACAATTTGATGACTCAATAGATTGTCATACAAATAGATATGTTATTTCCGAAGAAAAAGGAAATCCAATGCTATCAGAATTAGGTAGTGCTTATAGAGGCACACTAATTAACTATGCTAAAAATAGAAATGAAATGCAAGGTAAGTTTGACGACTTAACTGGTTTCTTTGAAGATGTATGTACTAAACAAAAATCATTAAATAGTAAAGTTGTTATATATTGTG
>Ga0209404_10000674_pt1 | contig 26037 bp, 21 predicted proteins | sample TroAtlMetagenome_2_FD_187447 | JGI IMG/M metagenome (GOLD analysis project Ga0209404, IMG submission 187447) | Marine eukaryotic phytoplankton communities from Atlantic Ocean - Tropical Atlantic ANT8 Metagenome (SPAdes) (version 2) | ecosystem: Environmental > Aquatic > Marine > Oceanic...
CCTTTTCGTTTTGAGAAGCCAGGGTCAAGCGGTAGGACCGATTCATAGCCTTTCCAGAAATCTGAGCTGAATCCTCCGAACATTTCCGTTAAACCAAATTCTGCCTCTCGGTCACCGTAATAATTTGCTGGATCGAAAATAAATGGAGTCCCTTTGTCATCAAAGGCGAAATTGCCGTTCCATAAGTCTCCGTGCAACAATGCTGGCTTTGGCGTGTAATCGATAAAGAAATCATCAATTTTTTTTAATAAAAATTCCGTCCTATTAAATTGGAAACCATTAGTTTTAGCTAGCTCGATCTGGAATTCTATCCGGTTTTTACGGAAGAATTCAGGCCAGTTTTCATTTGCGGGGTTTAATTGTGTATTAGTGCCAATGTGATTGTTTCGATGCCAACCGAAATTTTTTTGAGGAATTGCGTGAAGTTTGGCTAAGTGCTTACCCAATTGCGCTTGAGATATAGATTTACTGTTGATAAACGAGATGTATTCAAGCACGAGGTAAGCCTTGTGATTGCTGGTTCCTAAACAAATCGGAGAAGGGACTCGGATTGTTTTGGTGGCAGCTATTTCACGAAGTCCTTCCGCTTCTGCTGCTAGTATAGCAAGAGTGTTTTTATTGTTTAGTTTAACAAAATAACACTGGTTTTCATCTTTGATTTGATAAGTTTCATTAATACAGCCCCCCCTAATCGGATTTGCTTCTAGTACTTGAAAGAGCATTCCTTTCGTCTCACTAATGTGGTTAGCAATTTCCTTCCACATGTTACAACTTGATTTTTGTTCTAGCATATTCAAGTAGAGATAAACACCCGTCTTCAAGTAAATCGAGTACTTCCTCGAAGCCTTTAGCTCCACCGTAATAAGGATCTGGAATTTCAGTTATTGTCGGATCAGCAATAAAGTCGCAAAATTTTTTTATTTCCGAAGAGCAATTAGCAGATGGTGACATGTTTAAGACATTGTTGTAATTGTCTTCATCCATAGTGAGGATAAGATTGAAGTGGTTGTAGTCGGTGTCGTTGATTTGCCTTGCGCTCCCATTAGTAATGATATTTCGATTTTGGGCTGCTTTATGCATGCGGTGATCAGGCGAATCTCCTGTGTGATAAGAAATAGTCCCTGCTGAATCACATTCAATTTCCATGGTTAATCCTTCATTTGCTATTAACTGTTTCATGACGGCTTCTGCAGCAGGAGAGCGACAAATATTACCCATGCAAACAAATAAAATTTTGTATGGTCTCATAAGGGTTAAGTTACTAACTAGTTTAAATAAGGGCAAGTTAGAGAGTTCGATTGCTGTTAAATTATTTGGATAGGCTTGAGTTAGCCTGGTTAAGCAGCTAATTAAAAGGGATATGAACCGTCGAATGTTTTTGGGTGCTAGTATGGCAACCGGCTTGTCTTATTCCTCCTTGGCCGCCACTGCAGCTGAGATTGCTAAAGGCCCAGTTAGGCGTGTCGCTTTAATTGGGGCAGGCTGGTATGGTAAGATTGATCTTTTTCGCTTGATTCAAATTGCTCCTGTAGAAGTTGTGGCCTTATGTGATGTTGATAGTGACATGCTTTCTGATGCGGCCGATATGGTTGCAAATCGTCAAAAATCAGGGCGACGACCAAAATTGTACGCGGATTACAAGAAGCTACTCAAAGACAATAAGCTTGATTTGGTATTGATAGCGACACCAGACCACTGGCATGCAATGCCGATGATAGATGCTGTAAAGGCTGGTTGTGATGTTTATGTACAAAAACCAACTGGTATTGATGTGGTTGAGAGTCAGGCAATGCTGGCTGCAGCTAGAAAGTATGATCGAGTGGTACAAGTTGGAACTCAGCGACGAAGTACTCCGCACCTAATGGAAGCTAAGGAGAAAATTGTTGATGCTGGTTTATTAGGTGAAATAGCTCATGCAGAGGTATGCTGCTATTATCATATGCGGAATAGGAGTAATCCGGCAGATAGTAAAGCCCCAGCCAATTTAGATTACCAAATGTGGACTGGCCCAGCACCAATGCGACCTTATAATGAGCTGTGCCACCCTCGTGGTTGGAGGGCTTTTATGGAGTATAGCAATGGAATAGTTGGTGATATGTGTGTTCATATGCTTGATACTGTTCGATGGATGCTCGGACTTGGATGGCCAACAAGTATTGTTTCTCAGGGAGGAGTTTTAGTTGATAAAAATGCTAAGGCAAATACGACTGATACTCAGACAGCTTGTTTTGATTTTAATGATTTACAAGTCGTTTGGCAGCATCGTGCTTGGGGGCATTCGCCAGATCCTAAATATCCATGGGCTGCGTTTCTCTACGGAAATAAGGGGACGCTTAAATTGAGTGTTAATAGTTTTGATTTTATTCCACGAAATAACAATGAACAGAAAAAGCCAATACATCGGGACTGTGTAATGGAGCTAGAGGAGTATCCTGAGGATAAGACTGAAAAGGATCTTGAGCGTCATGTTGCTCCAGCTGTGCGAACGCATATGTTAGATTTTCTAAATTCAGTTACTAACCGTAGTAAGCCTGTGGCTGATATTGAACAGGGGCATATTTCTACAGTGAGTTGTTTGTTGGCTAATATTTCTCAGCAATTGGGAGGTCGCTCCTTACAATGGAATCCTGAAACACATCAAATAATAAATGATTCAGAGGCGAACGATTTGTTGAACCGTCCTTATAGAGCCCCTTGGGTTCATCCAACACCTGATAATATTTGATTTTTATTAGCGGCTTGTGTTGGTTTAAAAATTATTGACTGTTGGTAGGGATTAAAACATTAAAGGTTGTACCCTTAACGCTTGATTCAATTTTGATTTCGCCGCCATGTGATTCAATGATGCGGTTGACAATAGCTAATCCTATACCTGTTCCGCCTGGTTTGCTTGAGCTAAGTAGGGATGAGAATGCTTGTTTGCGTAATTCAGGATTCATTCCAGATCCAGTATCGGAAAATTCAATTTGAATATGTGTTGGTTTGTTTTTTGTTTTAGTTGTTTTGCTTGAACTGGACTTAATTTTGAGGGTTCCGCCATTTGGCATTGCTTCTAGTGCATTGAGAGTAAGGTTTAGGAAGACTTGGCTTAATTGTTGATCGTCGGCTTTTACCTTAGGTAAGTCTTCTTCTAACTGTAAATTAAGTTGGACATTTTGTTGAGCGAATTTACGGCGCACGAGGATCCGAAGATCATTGATTATTTTATTAATATCACTTGGTTTAAATTGTGGCTCAGCATTACGAGCAAAGGTTAGAATCTGTTCTACAATATTATTTAGATGATCCATTTTCTCCCCCATAATTCGGACATCTTCAGTTCGTGGATCGTTTTCTGGAAACTTAAGATCAAGTGAATGATAAAGCATTTTTAATACAGTTAGTGGATTGCGAATTTCGTGTGCTACTTCTCCAGCTAGTAGGCCGAGTGCTGATAGTTTTTCGTTTTGTCTCAATAACTCCTCTGACTCAACAATACGTTCAAGAAGGCGTGCTTTCTCTATAGCCAGTGCCGAAAATTCAGCCAGCGCCATTGCAATATTAATTTCTTCATTTGAGAAGACATATGATTTTTCTTTATATATATTTAATGTCCCAATAGCGTCTGATCCGAAAACTAAAGGCACGCTTAGCAGTGCTACGAGGCCTTCGCAGCGCGCAATATCCTGTTGTTGATAGGCATTAGATATTTGTACGTTTTCAATTTGAAGTGGTTTTTTTAGCCTTACTACAGAACCTAAAAAACTTTCAGATATGATGACGTCCGGTTTGTTAAGATAGGCTTTTCCAGCTCCTGATGAGGCAACAAGGCTAAGTCGGTTATTTCTTTCATCAAGTAGTTGTAATGCACATGTGCGTGCATCCATTAGACTTGATACTTCACGAGTAATCGCATTTAACGCTTCATCCAGATCAAGGGTTGAGTTTATTGTTTGCCCTACAGTTATTAGAGATTCAAATAGGTTTGCCCGTATTTGCGATTTTTCATAAAGAAATGCATTATGTATTACTATTGCGGCTTGGCTTGTCAGCTCAGTAAGCAATGCTAAGTCATTTTCGTTGAATGCACTCAATTTTTCAGAATCTACATTAACGACGCCACTCAACACTCCATTAATCTCTAATGGGACTGCTAATTCGGATTTTGTGTGTTTATGGACTTGAATATACCGCTCGTCTTTTTGCACATCTTGAACGATAGCCGATATTCCTTGTTGAGCAACCCATCCAGTGATTCCTTCTCCTACTCGAAGTTTTAATTCTGTTCCTTTAGCTAGGCCGTAAGCGGCTTGAATTTCCAGAAACCCATCGATTGGGTTGATTAAAACAAGAGAGCCGCTAGTCGCATTTACTAGTCGTACCGCTTCTCGAATAATAAGATCTAGCGCCTCTTGTTGGTCTAGTGTGGAGTGTATAACCTTGCTAACCAAATAGAGTTGCTCAAATTGTTCAGAATTTATTTCAGGATGAATAGTGGCTTCTTCTTTCACCATTTGGTAAATGATGTTTTATTATCCTCATCAATTCTTAATGATGAGTCGTGCTTTTCAGGGGTGAGTTACTCGTATCGAAGTGCCTCGATTGGATCGAGTCTTGACGCCTTTATCGCAGGAAACAATCCAGCAATTAATCCTACGCACGCACTGAAAGCTACCCCAATTAATAATGCTTCGCTAGTAATAACAGGAGTATTTTCTGCCGGTACTAACTGAGTTAGTATCCATACAGATCCGTAGGATGCGGGAATCCCCATTAGCCCTCCCAACAGTGCTAGCACTAAGCTTTCCATAATTATTTGAATAAATACTACAAACCCAGTTGCTCCCATAGCTTTAAAAGTGCCAATTTCTCTAATACGTTCATTTATGCTAGCTAGCATAATATTCATTATACCTATCCCGCCGACAAGTAAGCTCATGGCAGCAATTATTCCTCGAATTATTTTAGCGCTGTCTAACTTTTCGCTTATAGTTGCAATAACATTCTCTTGAGTTCGAAATGAAAAATCTTCAATGCCATTATGAGTTCGAATCATGATGTTTCTCATTTGAGCCATTGCCTTATCCAGATAATCCATATCTGTTACCTTAACATCTAGGTCACTTAAAGTTGGATCTGGAACAAAAACTTCAGGTTCGGTAGATGCTTTTGAAAACCTACTTTGGAATGATCGAGATGAAGAGCTTGAAGATGCCATCTTAAATTTCATCCACATCGTATTAAGGGGGATATGTATTGTATTGTTTCTATGTTGAAATCTGCCGCCTCTCCTTGATCTAAAACTACTGGTACGTTTTGGACCGCTTTGATTAAGAGACCGCTTTAGTTCAGCTTCTCTTTTCTTTTTTTCAGCTTCAGTTTCTATCTTCTTATAAACACCAATAACAGAGAAGGGGATATAGTTTATATTAATAGTTTTACCTATTGGGCTAATAGGTTCGCCGGTATCAAGATCTTCTCCAAATAGTGAGGTGCTAATGTCTGCTCCAATAACGCAAACATTCTTTGCAGCATAATCTTCATATGAAGTGAAAAATCTTCCTTTTTCTATTTCATATGAATTCATTTCCATAATGTCAGACCAAACGCCACTAAATTCGGATATATAGGCTCTGTTCTTTTGATAAGTCGCACGAGCCCTATAAATAGACATTTCAGGGGAAATGCACTTTAGTAATGTTGATCCCTCTCGAAAAGCGTAAGCATCTTTTACTGTGATACCAGGGGAATAGTCTCTTTTATGATCCTGATAACTGGGAGGTTCTTCTTCATCCACATTTATTTTGTCTGCACCTCCGAAAGTCGCCATTTGTTCTTTCATCGCATTTTCCATGCCTTGAACAATGGCAGACATGGTAACCAGACTCATAATACCAAGGACAACTCCAACGATGGTGAGAAAAGATCGAAACCAATGCGAAAATATTTCCCTCAAGCCAATTAATAGTGTGTTAAAAATAAACATTCAGATTAGTCGTATCTTAAGGCTTCTATTGGATCTAATTTTGCAGCTTTTATAGCTGGTATTAGGCCTGCAAGACTTCCGGTTATTACACTAAAAGAAAAACCTATAATCATCCATGTTGCTGTCATTATTGGAGGAGTAGTGTCTGGGGCATAACTAGCCAAGGTGTCAATGAGAACGGGTGAAATAGCTAGTCCAATAATCCCTCCAGACACCGCTAAAACAATACTTTCAGTAATAATTTGCGTAAACACATCTAGATTTGTGGCTCCAATTGACTTTCGAATACCGATCTCACGCACTCTTTCAGATATACTTGATAGCATAATATTAACTATGCCTATTCCGCCGACTAACAGGCAAATTCCTGCTATAAACATTCCACTTGTTCTTTCGTTATATATGGCAAGAGTAATATCTTCGGAAAAGGCTTCCTGAGTTTCAAATTCGAAATCTTCTAGGCCGTTATGTGTTCTTAAAAGAACATTACGGACTTGTTGCAGAGATTTTTCGAGTAGTGAAACATCTTTAACTTTCATTGATAATTCAGAGAGACTTCTGTCCATTTCGCTTCCGCTTTCAAAACTTGAATCCAACTTTGACACCAAAGTGTTAAGCGGCAATAAGACTGTACTATTCTTTGATCCGTATACCCGCATTGTTCTTTGACTGTTGCTGTCACTAAACCTAAATCGACTCCACCGATCTGCTGGATTAATGGATTCATTGTTCTTTTTGGCTTCTTCCTTTTTTTTGCGGTCCTCCTCAGTCATGTATTCTTTAAACATGCCAACCACCTTAAAAGGCTTATAGTTAATAAAAATATTTTCGTTTATTGGAATAATCGTTTCTCCGTTTTCATCGTATTCTCCAAAAAGAGCGTTCCGAATTTCTGTTCCAATCACACAAACATTATTTGCAAAATAATCGTCTATTTCTGTAAACATCCTTCCATGTTCTATCTCATGCTCCATAATATCTAAGGCTTCAGGCCATGTTCCTTGGAGTAAAGTGAATCTTGTGCTTTTACCTTTTCTTGTAATTTTTAAATCACTCCTGAAGCTCATTTTTTTAACAATGGGAGTTACATTGTAAACTAGAGGGGCATTGTTTTTTAACGCATAAACATCTTTTAGTGTTATGCCGCGAATTTCATCTTCCAAATGCTTTTGGTAGTCAGGTAAATCGTCCTCTGACTCTATTGTTATGCGTTCTAACCCGCCAGATTCGGCTAGTGATTCTCTTAATAAGTTCTCTTTTCCTTTAACGAAAGCTGCCATTGTTATAAGGCTGGCGACACCACATATTACCCCAAACATTGTTAGGGATGATCTGAACCAGTGAGCTCCAATTTCTCTGAAACCACTAGCAATGACCGCAAGTAAATTCATTTAGATGTAACTGAATTAGCGCTGAATCGAGGGATTTGTCCTGAAAGCTTGGGGTCAACTTCGTTTGCTATTTTACCATCTCTAATTTCAATGCGTCTCGGAGTAACGGCTGCTATTTCAGGGTCGTGTGTGACAAGCATGACAGTTCTTCCTTCGGTATGAAGTTTATCGAACATTTGAAGAATTTTTTCTCCAGTGTTTGTGTCCAGATTGCCTGTTGGTTCGTCGGCAAAAATTATTTTTGGATCATTTACTAAAGCTCTGGCTATAGCAGTACGCTGCTGTTGGCCGCCGGAGAGTTGTGATGGTCTGTGTTTGCTACGATCCTCCATATCTACAGATTCCAATGCGTGCATAGCTCTCTGCTTGCGTTCTTTGCTGCTTAACCCACTATATATCATTGGAAGCTCAACATTTTGTCGTACTGTTAATTTGGGTAGTAAATTGAAAAACTGAAATACAAATCCAATTTTTTTATTACGAATTGAAGCTAATTGCCTTGCTGAAGCATTATGAATCATTACGTCGTCTAAACTAATGGTTCCGGATGTTGGTGAATCTAGACATCCAATAATATGCATTAAAGTTGATTTCCCGCTTCCAGACGGGCCAATGATAGAAATGAACTCTCCAGAATCTATATCTAAAGATACTCCATCAAGAGCTCGAATAGTTTCACCACCAAGGTGGTAAGTTTTGTGGATCTCTCTTAATTCCAGAAGTGGCATTGAGTATAATTGGAATTAGTTAATGCTATTTTCTTCCGCCGCCACCTGGTCTTCCGCTGCCACCTGGTCTTCCGCTGCCACCTGGTCTTCCGCTGCCACCTGGTCTTCCACCGCCAAATCTTTTCATCATTTTTTCCCTTAATGACGCCTTTTCTTCATCTGTCATTTTGTCGCGCGCTGCCATTAACTCGTCCATATCCAATTTACCGTTACCGTTGGTGTCGTATTTGGCAATCATTGGGTCTTCTTTTTTTTCTTCAATTGCTACCTTTTTCCCATCTAAAGTAATTGTTTCAGTGACTTTCTCATCATCGGGTTTCTCTAAAGAAACAACATCTCCGATTTTTAAACCTCTTAAAACTTCTGCAAAATTTAGATCATTGACTCCTACTTCTATCATTTGCTTAACAAATGAATCATTCTCTTTGTTTTTAACATAGGCATAAGTTTCAGTCTTTTGTTCCGCTTCATTTCTTTCAGTGAAAATAGAAGCAAGTCTTGCTGCAACCACCCCTTTAGAATCTGCTACGGGAATGTTAATAGTGGCCGTCATTCCCGGGATTACTCTTGAATCTGTGTTTAGTAGTCTTATTTTGGTGGAGAAGCCTTTTATCCCGCTTTTGATAGTTGCTTGAGGCGCAATTCTTTCGACAACTCCCTCTACTACTAAATCTGCTACTGCTTCTATCTCTATACTGACATTTTGGTTCTTTTTCATTCTAGAGACGTCTGCCTGATTTACATGAGAAAGAATAATAAGGTTTTTTAAATCTGCGACTTCCATAACTTCTGTTCCGCCGCTTTGCCCGCCTGATCCTGATACGGCCTGACCAATAGACACTGGTCTTGAAAGCACAGTGCAATCAAAAGGAGCTACAACACTGGTTTTTGAAAGTTTTTCTGCTGTTAAGTCATAATCATTTTGAGCTCGATCTCTGGAAATTTCAGAAAGTTCGAATTTATTTTTTGAAGTTTCGAAAATTTCCTTAGAAACAAGATCGTCTTCATATAATTGTTTTGATCTTTCAAATTCCTTTTGAGCCTGGGTGAGGTTAAGATTTGCGCTATCAATTTGTTTTTTTCGGGAGTCGATCTCTATGCGAATATCTTTATCATCAAGTCTGAATAGTAGATCTCCTTTTGCAACATAGTCAGAAATGTCTACCGCTAACTCTGCTATTTTTCCATTAACTTCAGGTCTGACGGAAACTTTTTCTGCCGGACTTATCTCGCCTGCTACAGTGACTGAAAAATTGATATCTCTAGCTTCAATTTCAGAAGTCGTTTTGCGTTGTTTAAACGCTTTTGAATTTGAAGCATTTTGTTTCTTATCACCTCCAAATTGTAGATATCCTAGGTAAGCGGCAACTATACCTATGATAATTATTAATACATTTTTCATCTGCAAAGTTAAAAAGTAGACTTTTTTAGGGATTTTTCAAAAAAATAATTTTAATTAGGCCTGTAATGTTGGTTTTGGCCTAAATAATCGAACTGTTATACGTGTTTTTAATGAATAAGTTGCAAATATTTCTCTCAATTTTAATTTGGAGTGAAAATTACTGCATATTTGCTCTAATTTTACTTGGGATATTATATTTCTGTTTGTGGAGCTTTGTTAGTTATCTTGACGCTAATGTCTTCGGCAATAGCCAGAGAATCCGGTGGAACGCTGTGTATGAGGAATACATTTCCGCCAATGGTGCTATTTGAACCAATGACTGTTTCGCCGCCGAGGATTGTTGCGCCTGGATAGATTGTCACTCCATCCTCAATTGTTGGGTGGCGCTTGTTGCCTCTTAGTTCTTCTACTCTGGAGGTTGATTTCGCGCCTAGGGTTACTCCGTGATAAATTTTTACATTATTACCAATTATAGTAGTTTCACCTACTACCGTACCAGTGCCGTGATCGATAAAAAAATGGGATCCTATTTTTGCACCAGGATGAAGATCGATTCCTGTACGACTGTGCGCCCATTCACTCATGATGCGAGGAATCAGAGTGACATCTCTTTGGTAAAGTTGGTGTGCCATCCGTTGTACTGCAATGGTTTCTATAAATGGGTAGGCTACAACCACTTCCTCATGACTGATTGCAGCAGGGTCGCCTGCATAGGCAGCTTCTACATCAGTTTTAAGCAGTTTTCTGATTTCAGGAAGTGTGCTTAAAAATTCTATAGTAATTTTTTTAGCCAGTTGTCTTGGCCGATCAGTGGTTATATTTCCAGGGGGGTTGTATTCGATACTTTTAGCCAATTCGTCTTCTAATCTTCCACTTACGTTATCCATTAACATCGATATTTCGACTTTTAGTTCGGAAGTTTGAATGGGCTTCTCATCGAAGAATCCAGGCAGTAAGAGACGAAGTAAATCTGTTGTGATGGACGCAATGGCAAATTTCGATGGTAAGTTGCCTCCATCCAAATGATTAATGCCTCCCACCTTTGCATATGATGCAATTAGGTCATCTGTCAGGTTGGTGATGCTTTCGCTCACACAGGAAGTATCCGGGTTTTAATGGAAATGGCAAGTTGTTGGCCAATATTAAGGGGTTGCCCAGCTCTTATGCCAGGTATTTCCGTTCCAATTGAATAGTGCGCGTCGGTGGCCATTCGAAGACAGTTGCAGCCAATCTATTTCGGTGATGTCGCATTGAATTATTGCAAAGTTCAAGTATTTGTTAGCTAAACTATTTTCATGTATTTGGTCGGTCGTAGGTCTGTCGTTCTTTGAACCTGGAGGCAGTTGAGTGGCATAGTTGTATTTGTTTTCGAGTGATGTTTCATTCCAGGCAATTTGTGCTGGTTTGTTATTGTGGTGAATTATCCCCCGGCCATTGGCTCTAACCTGTTCTTTAGTTTTAGGGTTGAAAAATAACCAAGCTGTACGAGGGTCATTTCTGAAACCGGGGATTTTTGTGGAACGAACGTCCGTATGGGCTGTTAGTATTCGTTTTTGCGGATCAGCGGACCGCAAAACCATAGTTCGTACTGTCGGGCCGTTAAGGCCCTGTGTGCTTAGTGAGGGAAGCCTCCATGGGTGATTCAAATCATCAGTCGATTGAGATAAATGCTGCCAGATGTTATCGAGAATGGTGTTGAGATCTTGATTGCTCATCTTGTTTAGTGAGTCAAAAACTAAATGGTTTTATTAAAAAGTAAAAAGTATTAATAAGTGAACTTGGATTAGATCGGTTCCTACTTTAAGTTTCTGTTTGTCGATGGCTAAGGCAAGTCGAGAGTTTATATATGGATTAAATCCTGCGTTTGAGGTTTTACGCGCAGGTAAAAGAAGAGTTTTTGCTGCTTATATTAATGAGGGGATGCGAAAAAATCCTCGTCTAAAAAAACTAGCCGGATTGCTTGAATCCAAAAATGTAGAATTAGAATGGACTGACAAAGGGCGGTTGATGCAGCTTTCGGGAAGTCGTGATCATCAGGGTGTAGTTTTAAAAACCTCTCTCTATGCTTATGTCGAATTTGAAGGTTTGTTAGATGCTCAAAGGATGCTGTTGCTCGATAATTTGGAGGACCCTCACAATGTGGGGGCTATTTTAAGAAGTGCAGAGGTTTTTGGGTTTACCTCGGTTTGTCTCCCAAAGAAGGGGGTGCCTGAAATTTATCCATCTGTAGTAAAGGTCAGTACTGGAGCAACAGAATTCATGAAAATTTGCCGAAGCCATTCTGCAAATCATTATGCATTAAAGGCAGCCGAGGCGGGGTATCGAATAGTGGCTTTAGATATGGCAGGAAAGGCGAATTTACGGGAAATTTCTGCAGCAAATTATGACAGATTATTACTTGTTATTGGAGGGGAAGACCGATCTGTTGGGCAGTATATTTTAAATATGGCAGAAGATATAATTGGAATCCGGCAGCAAGGTCAGGTTAATTCACTGAATGCCTCAGTTGCTGCTGGCATAGCGATGTTCGAACTTGGCCAAGCCAAATAGCTCTTTATAATTACGCCGTGGTTCATACAGGAATTGGTTATGATGTTCACCGCTTGACTGAAGGTCGATCGCTCTGGCTTGGGGGGGTTGAGATTGAGCACTCTAAGGGGTTGGACGGGCATTCGGATGCAGATGTTTTGATGCATGCGATTTGTGATGCTGTGCTTGGAGCGATTGGAGAGGGTGATATTGGCAGTTATTTTCCTCCAAGTGATCCAAAGTGGAAAAATGCGCCAAGTAGTATTTTTTTGGAAAAAGCTGCAGAGTTGGTAAGTAATGTTGGCGGTAGTATAGTAAACATTGATGCAACAGTGATTGCTGAAGCTCCCAAGATTCTCCCTCATGTTCCAGCAATGAAAATTGCGGTAGCGCAGGCGCTTTATATTTCTCCAGATCAAATTGGAATAAAGGCAACGACTAATGAGAGGCTCGGATTTCTTGGTCGAGAAGAAGGTATGGCTGCGATGGCTGTTGCAGGTGTGAATATGCCACATTGATATGGGGTCAAAGGGTGAGATTAGCTGGAAACGTCGAGGAGATTACGGCGAGCGCATGGAATATTATGCAAGGAACGAGCGTGGGTCCTGGAAGTTCTTTCAGCGTGAACGTCGTTTTGAAAAATGGGAAGTTTATTCTGATCCGGCATTTGATGATTGGTTAGAGCTTCTTGATGGAGTGCGACGGAGAATTCCGCGACGAAAAATGGAACCGGCTGACGAGCAGCGTTTAGTGCGGACTATAAGAGAAAAGTTTCCAGATATGAAAGATCAGCTTTAATTATTTCCAATTTCTCTTTTTATTTTTTGTGCCAATTCTTTTATTCACATAATAATATGGCCGCTACTTGGCCAAGTGTTGCGTTGCAATTAGTTTTTTGATGTGCCCGATCCAAAGTTAAATCCAATTGACCAGCCATTAGCCTCTTTAGGTGGGGTGGGTAGAGAGCGTTTGACCCGCTTAGATAAATTGGGAATTCGGACTATTGGAGACCTTCTTTGGTATGGGCCAAAGCGTTATGAGGATCGAAATAGGCCAAACAAGATTGAGAAGTTAAGGAAAGGGGATATAGCCACAGTAACAGGAGTAATTTCTGCGGGAGGGGTAAAACGAATTCGTGGAGGGCGAAGTATGTTTGAATTCATTATGGATGATGGTACGGCTCGCTTAAATTGTCGATGGTGGAACATGCCCTATATGAATCGCTATTACAAAACCGGGGATACGGTACATGTACATGGTAAAGTATCTTCACAAAAGCCGCTAACAATGGATCATCCCGAAGCGGAGGTGGAGGAAGAAGGAGAAGAGTTTATCCACTTGAAAAGAGTAGTGCCGGTATATCGATTAACCGAAGGTGTTAAGCAGCGTTGGTTGCGCGCGACCATATGGAAGGCGGTAGATATATTTTCTGAAAAGGTTTCTGATGTTCACTCAGATTGGCTTGAAGGCGATGATGGATATTGGTTATCGCTTCAGGAAGCATTTAAAGGAGTTCATTTTCCTGAAGATATTGAGCAGGCTGCGATAGCTAGAGAACGATTGGCTCTCGAAGAGTTTATTCAATTTTATTGCCGTATAAAGGATAAGCGACAATTATTTCAGTCGAAAATAAAGGCTTTAGATTGTTCTGGTAATGACCGGTTGGTTAAACCGTTTTTGTCTAGTTTGGGATTTGATCTGACAGGGGCGCAGCAACGGGCTTGGATTGATATTTCACAAGATCTGGCAGGGCCATTCCCAATGCGTCGATTGCTTCAAGGGGATGTTGGCTCGGGGAAAACTGTGGTAGCCGCATGTGCGGCAGTTCGAGCTGTTGAAAGTGGATTCAGTGTTGTTTTTCTTGCTCCAACCGAGATTTTAGCTGATCAGCATTATCGTGTATTGAGCAAATGGTTTGAGCCTTTGGGAATTAAAGTTCATCTTCATACTGGAAGTAAAAAGACATTGAATGATAACGATGCTAAACAATTTGAGTTAGAGGTTGTTAAAGAGACTCTGCCTCCGGTTGTTGTTGGTACGCACGCAATTGTTGAGGATAAATTTTCTCTGGAGAATATAGGACTGGCGATAATTGATGAACAGCACAAGTTCGGCGTTGAGCAGAGAAAAAAGCTTGTTAGAAAAGGCAGCTATCCTCATGTGCTTGTTATGACAGCTACCCCGATTCCTCGCACTCTAGGGTTGACAGTTTACGGAGATCTTGACTGTTCAGTTATAGGCGAATTGCCGCCGGGTCGTGGGCGTATTCGAACATTTGTTAGGGCTCCCGATAGTCTTCCGAAGGTTTGGGAATTTATTAAAGGAAAAATATTAGAGGGAAGGCAGGCGTATATAGTGTATCCCCGCGTAGACGATCAGGGTAGCGGAAATATCAAGGCGGTTAATCAAGAATTGGAAACGGTGAAATCAAATCTAACGCCGCACACTGTTGGATTGATTCATGGTCGGCTGAAGCCCGATGAAAAGGAGAAGGCGATCAATGGTTTTTTACGTGGTGAAATAAAAGTGTTACTTTCAACTAGCGTTATTGAAGTAGGAGTCGATATTCCTAACGCAACAATTATGTTAATCGAAAATGCCGATCGTTTTGGGCTCGCTCAATTACATCAGTTGAGAGGTCGTATTGGGCGTGGATCGCACGATTCATACTGTATTCTAATTGCAGGTGAAATTACAGAGGAAGGGCGCCGGCGATTAAGTGTAATGGAAAAATGTAGTGATGGATTCATGTTGGCAGAGGAGGACTTGAGACAACGTGGCCCTGGAGAGCTTCTGGGGAAAACGCAAAGTGGCATCCCGGATTTTAATTTCGGAGATCTAATTGAAGACTGGATTCTAATTCAGAAGGCTCGTGCGTTGGTTGATCGGAATTATAAGAATTAATTGCCAAAGAATCTTAGGAAATTTTCTTCTGCAATTTCTGTTAATTTTTCATATGTTATTCCAATGGAGTCTGCAGCAATTTTATATAGACTGTTAATGTTAGCCGGATGGTTTAATTTTCCGTCTAGATGGTAGGTGGTAAAATTATCCGGCATAGATTGGTAGGGGGCATCCGTTTCAATCAATAAGCGATTGGCTGGTATTTTGCAGAAGTTATTCCGATGTCGCGCCTTTTTTGGATGTGTAAAGGAGCCAGAAAAGCTGAAATAGGCACCTAGATCATTTAGGGGTTTGATCATTTCTGCTGGCCCTGAGAATCCGTGTAAAAGAAACCCTCTCTTAGGGATGGGGTTGTCTTGGAGTAGATTGTAAATTTGGTCCCAAGCCTTGATGCAATGAATGCTGATTGGGATATTTCGTTCCGTAGACAATTGAAGTTGAGAGAGGAAAACTTCTTCCTGTTCATTATATTTTTGGTTTTTTTTACCTCGATCGAGGCCAACCTCTCCTACTGCACTCCCGTAATTGTCAATTTTTTCCTCCAATCGTTTTAGCCAATTTGATGATCGATTATGAACGAACCAGGGGTGAAGTCCGAAGCTTGGAATGATTTGTGGATAGCGTTTGGCTAATGTAGATACTGCCTCCCAGTCAAGTTCGCTTGTTCCGTTAGTGACCATTTTAATTAATCCGGAATCTTTGCAATCCGACATGATTTGATGCTGATTGTTATTAAATTGAACATCTTGCAAATGGTTGTGTGCATCGAATAGTCGCATTGAAAGGCTTGGCTAATTGGTAACTTGGAGTTGGAATAATTGTTTTTGCACTACTTGACTACATACGGCTGTCGATAAAAGAAACAGGGCCGCCCTAAATTTGGTAGCGACCCTGAAGGGTAAATATTTGGCTGTAGTTATAATGGCTTACCCAAGTGTTAAGTTTTTATTACTTAATCTTTTCTGTGGTAAAAGGCGAAGCTGGTAAGCCGGCACCATTAAATAAGTTCGGTTCAGCCTCTTGATTGTATCCAAAGCGAACGAATTTAGGTTTCTTTACTGCATCATTTTTAACGATAATAGATCTGCCTTTAATTTTTGCTTGGGCAGCGATAAACTTTCCATCTTCACCTGCAATTTCCCAATGAGTTAAAGGTTGATTGTCATTTGATTTTAAACCCTTACCATGTGAAAAACGGACAATTGCAGATCCTTTTCTAATTATAGAAGGAAATTTCACTGACTTGAATAAAGGGCCAGAATACTCAATGCCAGTTTTACCATAGTCTTTGCTTAAGGCCCACAGGGCTAGGCGACGACCAACTTCTTGTTTATTTTTAGGATGGATGTCTCTTGTATTTCCAATATCTGTTGTTACAGCCATTCCCGTGTTTGGTATATCCAATGTGCTTAATTGAGCCTGCCAAATACCTGCTAGATCGAGAGGGTTTCGGTTGCCGTATTTAAACGGTGCTAACTGTACAAAATAAAATGGTAGTTTTTTATTTTTCCATACCTCGCGCCAGCCGTTAATGAGGGCTTTCTTTTTTTCATAGTAAAGCATGCCTTCGCCATTGTTTGATTCGCCTTGGTACCATAGCGCTCCGCGTATCCCGTACGGTTTAAGGGGAGAGATCATACCGTTGTATAGAGCCAAAGCCGACTGGTGTTGGATATTCCCGTTGTTTCCTTTCTTTGGATAGTCTTTTAGATTTTCAGCGATGTTTTTTAGGGCGGGTACGGACCTAAATCCAGATGGAGGTGTCCAGGGTTCAATACGAGTTCCTCCCCAGTTAGAGCCTAGTAGACCGATTGGGACATCAAGTTCACCTTTCAAGTGTCGAGCAAAATAGTATCCAACAGCGGTAAAGTTTGCGACTGTTTCTGGGCTGCAAACCTGCCAGCCGCCTCCGACTGGAGTCACGTCTTTTTCGGGTTTGTCAGATGGACGGTGAGGAATCTTGATATGTCTTATAAGCGGATGTTTGCCATTGGCGATTTCTTCTTTCGGATTGAGTGATCGGGAGACGGTCCATTCCATGTTGGACTGACCAGAGCAAAGCCAAACTTCACCTACAAGAACGTCTTTATATTCAATCAAATTCGTGTCACCCCTCACAGAAAATGATACCGGATTTTTGCTGGATTTGAGAGGGCTGAGGCCGATTTCCCAAGAGCCATTTTTGTCAGCTTTGGTAGACTTGGTTTGTCCTGCAATAGAAACGGTGACAGATTCTTCTGGTTCTCCCCAACCCCAGATCGGGAGTTGCTGGCCTTGTTGTAGAACCATGTGGTCGCTAAATACAGAAGGCAGTTTGATTTCTGCTTGTAAATAAGCCGATTGGCAAAAGAAAAACGCACCAGCTAAAAATAAAGTAAAACGTAGAAAAGGAGCACAGTTAGACATGCGCCGATTGAGCAGGGAAGTGGCTTAGGCGTCAACTGTTTATTGACCCAAGATGTGAAGGTGTATTTGTCGGTTATGGCCGTGAGTGCGATGTTCCCAGAGGTAGATTCCTTGCCAGGTGCCCAGAACCATAGATCCTTCGGATATTGGAATACTTAGGTTTACATTGGTTAAAGCAGTGCGAATATGAGCGGACATATCATCATCACCTTCGTAGTTGTGCTCGTAAACTGGATCGGCATCAGGTGCTAACCGAGAAAAGATCGATTCAAAGTCTATGCGTACACTGGGGTCAGCGTTTTCTTGAATTAAGAGTGATGCTGAAGTGTGTTGAATGTGAAGAGTTACTAATCCTGTTTTATAGCCGCATAGGGAAACGTGCTTATTAACTTCCTTCGTTATCTCGTAAAATGCCCGCCCTTGCGTTGAGATGCTTAGTTCATGGCCGTATTGCCCGAGCATTTAGTTTTTGGTATTAATTGATTTCTCTAATTCTGGATTTCTCTTATGGCCAGCTTTTACGGCCTTATCATAGTGAAATTTTGCCAGAGCTAAAAAAGGAGGTTTTTGAGTAGCATATACTACGGCAAGATTATAGTGAGATTTAGAGTTTCCAGGTTGAATTTGTACGGCCTTGCGCAGCGCAGTCTCAGCTGCCTTTTGCTGGCCTAGATTATTCAACGAAGATCCAAGAAAGTGTTGTGCAGTTGCATCCTCTGGATTGATTTTAATGGATCGTGCCAAGTAGTCTCGTGCAGACTCATAGTTCTTCTGTCTGAAACTGAGTATCCCCATTCCCATTAGTGCATAGGCGTCATCTTCATTTTGTTTAAGAGCTTTATCGAGGCTGCTTTGAGCATCTTTGTAGTTGCCTTGTTCCATTTGGGCCATTGCAAGGCTTCCTAGTGTGAAAGGATTGTTCTCATCTAGTTTGAGAACATGCATAAACTTTTTCTCTGCTTCAGCATACTGGTAATCTTGGAAAAGTGCAGCGTGACCTGCTTTGAAGTCTTCAGCTCCTTCAGCTGGGAGAGTGGAAATCATGACGTCTAGTGAGTTCTTTGTTGCAGTTGTCACTGCTGGTTCGGATAGCATGTCTTTTTCCTCGTCGGTCAGTGGGACCTTTTCAGCATCAAGGATTTCTAGTCTTGCGCGAAGAGTTTTTACTTGGTTTTGGAGTTCGGCAATTTGTGCGTTATCAGCACGCTTGTTCCCTCGGAAACTGAAGACATCCTTAAAGCTTCGTTTTGTACTACTGTTTTTTGTAGATTTTGTATTTGCTTTTTCAGCTTTTGCTAACCGCTTTTCAATTGATTGAATGTAGTCCTGCAATTCCTTTTCCTTGGAGCCTTTTTTAATGCTTTTCACTTCCTTTTGTAGGTTGGAATTGCTTGAAGCTAAGCTGTTTATCTTTGATGTGGCTTCTTTAAGGTTGTTTTCACTTTTTTCTAAGTCTTTTTGAAGTTGTGCAATTTGTTTGTCGCTATTCTTAGTATTCTTCTGAAGTGATTTTAATTTGTTTTGCAAATCAGAATTGGTTGATGCCGTGTTATCGAGTTTATCGGCTGTCTCTTTTAATGCGTTTTGACTTTTTAGTAGTTCTTTTTCAAGTGAGCTGGCGCGTGCTTCGAGATCTTTTTCAACAGTTCCCTTTTCATATGAATTTAGTGATTTTTCAAGAGAAACAATTGAAGATTTTGCTGCAGCTAAATCTTTAGTAGCGGTTTCCAGTTGATTTTGTTTTTTTGTAAATTCCTTTTGAAGTGCTTGTGTTTTTTTATCGCTCTCTTGCGCGATTTTCCTAAGAGCCTTGAGTTGTTTCTCTAAATCGGAATTTGCTAATTTCGCATCTTTTAAATTTTCAGATGCTGTTGTTAGGTTGTTTTGCTTTTTTGTAATTTCTTTTTGAAGTCGCTCGGTTAGATTGTTGTTTGCTTTAGCGGAAACTGTCTTGATTCGAACATTAGCATTTTCTAGTTTAAGCTTGGCATCATCTGCGGCTGCCTGAGCCTTTGCTAGTTCTATTGAAGCTTTATCAGCTTCTGATTGTGCTTTAACCATGCCTTCTTGGGCTATCTTTAGTTCGCTTGCGGATTTATCTATAGAGTTTTTAAGACCAGTGTTTTCTTTTTTGATTGTTTGTAAGTCTGTTTCGAGTTTAACGAGTCGCTTAGTTTCATCAGCACTGGGTATTGCAGATAGAGCTTCTTTTAATTTGGCATCTTTTAAGATGAGATTGTTTTCTAGTGTTTCTACTCTACGTTTTAGGTCGTCGATTGTTAGTTGCGCTGAAGTTGGATCTAGTTCTATCGGTGTAATTTCGGTCTTGATGACGGTTGACTTAGTTGGAGCTGTTGCAGAAAGAGTCTTAAGTTTTTTGTCGAGATAGCTGATTCGAAAATTAATGACACTTTTTTTCCAGTTAGGGTTACTAGCTTTGAGTGCGTTTAGAGTATTAAGTGCCTGATTGTATTTTTGAATTGCGGATTTGTTTTGTGAGGACTTGGCCAAGTTGTCGCCCTCTGATATTAGAATATAAGCGCGAATAAAATCGTCGTCAGGGCCTGCTGCCTTGGTGGTTAGAACCACGCTTACAGCAAATAATATAGTTGCTAGAAAAGAAAACCGTTTCACGGCGCTGACTTTAGCCAAAGCGAATTCCACTTGGCAATCACGGAAAAGAAATAGTGAGAATACTTTTTGCCGCTATTAGGAGGGTTTCATTTCGACAACATCATGAGGGGCAGCTTCCCGCTGACCAGCTGGGCTGACTCTGATATATCTGGCTTTTTCCCTCAGATTAGGCAGGGTGGGGGCTCCTAAGTAGCCCATTCCGGCCTGTATTCCTCCTATCAGGTTTGCAAGAGTCTGGTCTAGGTTGTCTGAGACTTCCTTAAGTGCCTCGATTCCTTCTGCGGCTACCTTTCGATTACTATCTTCTTTAGTGTGGCCATATCTAGCTGCTGACCCTGATTTCATTGCCTCTAGGCTGCCCATGCCTCTATACTGTTTGTATAATTTACCGCTAATTTCCATTACTTTTCCTGGAGCTTCTGGGCATCCTGCTAGTAATCCTCCGCACACTACTCCGTTGGCTAATGTCAACGCTTTGACGATATCACCTGATTTTGTGATGCCTCCATCTGCAAGAATGCTTACTCCTTTGTTTTTGGCAGCTTGGCTTGCAACGTAAAGTGCAGTCATTTGAGGTATCCCGACTCCGGCTACTAATCTTGTAGTGCAGATTGATCCTGGGCCTTGGCCGATTTTAATGATGTTGGCTCCATGATCTGCTAAGAATTCGACTCCCTCTGCCGTTGTTACATTTCCCGCAATGATAGGTATATCTGGATATGATTGACGGATTAGGCTAACCGCTTCACCGACGCTTCTTGTATGGCCGTGAGCAGTAGATATGGCAACCACATCGATGCCTCGGTTTATTAGATTCCCCACGTGGGCTTCAATTTGATTTCTATCTAATGTTCCATCGGGTTTTCTGGGGGTTGATACTGCTGCTCCACAGATAAGTCTGAACTGGTTGTCCCTAGCTGGACGAAAAAGCGCCTGTTTTTCAGAAGTGATTCGTTCGATATCACTTAAAGTAAAGAGCCCGCGTAGGCGGTCTTCATCATCTACAACTAAAAGTTTATTGATGCCTGGGTTCTCTGTAAAAAAATGATCGGCGATTGCGATAGGGTCTGAGCCGAGGTCGCTCTCTTTAATCGTTTGCACTTGATTTCGAGGGACCAAGGCCTCAGAGACTGGTTTCGAATTGTATCTAGCCTTTATAATGTTTCCAGATAGCAGGCCTGCTAGTTTATGGTTCTCATCTACGACTGGAAAGGTGCTGAACGAGTATCTTTTGGTATCGATTCGTTCAAGCACTTCGCCGACAGTCTGATTGGGGGAAACTGTTATTGGTTCTTGAATTAGCCCGTGAATGTGGTTTTTAACTCTACTAACTTCCTTGAGTTGCTGTTTTTCTGGCATATTGTAGTGAATTAGACCAAGTCCTCCGTTTAGGGCCATACTGATTGCCATTTGTGATTCCGTAACGGTATCCATATCCGCGGATATTAGAGGTATGTGTAGACTTATTCCGCCTGCTAATTCTGTGTCTAGTGCTGCATTACTCGGTAAAACTTCGGAATAAAGAGTGGCTAGAGTAAGGTCATCATAGGTTAATGCTGTCCCTGCTTGATTAGAAAAAAATGTATTCGCCGTTTGGTAAAAGGCTGAATCAAGGGATTTTGCGTTCTGCTCTGCCGCCATGTCCAAGTTTCCATGATCTTGGAAGTTCTGACAAGTGGATTGTTTTTTATTATTGTGAGAGATTAGTTGAGAGATACTGTTAGGGGCAGACTGGTAAGTCAGAACATATTAATAGACTCGACGGTACTCTATGGATTGAGGACGCTGCGGTATGGCTATAGGCGATGTAATGTTAGATGAGTTGGCGGATTCTATCCGTAATGTGCCTGATTTCCCTAAGGAAGGAATTCAGTTCAAGGATATTACTCCTGTGCTAAGTGATGCTCGATTGCTTGATGGTTGTATTACTCATCTGATTGGAAAACACTCGGCTGATACGGTGGATGTAGTTGCAGGAATTGATGCTCGAGGATTTATTTTTGGAGCTGCAATGGCTCGGGAATTATCCGTAGGATTTGTTCCTATACGCAAAAAAGGCAAGTTACCGTGGGATACGTACGAAGAAAGTTACGATTTAGAATACGGAAGCAACACTATAGCTATTCATAAGGATGCAGTTTCTTCCGGGCAGCGAGTTCTGTTGGTAGATGATCTTTTGGCTACAGGGGGCACTGCTGCTGCTGCTGTAAAACTTTTAAGTAGAACGGGAGGAGAATTGGTAGAGTCAGTATTTTTTATTGAATTAGATTTTCTTGATGGTCGTTCAAAGTTAGGCGATGTGCCAGTAAGGTCATTGCTCAAGTATTGAATTAACGTGTTTGGGTGCATAGGATGTTTGGCCTTTTTGGGATAATGCCAAGCGTATTTATCAAAACATATGGGTGCCAGATGAATGAGCGCGACTCGGATGCGGTTGCAGCTCAATTAGTAGCCAAAGGGTATATTATGGCATCGGATCCCCTCAAGGCTGATGTTGTTTTGTTGAATACCTGTAGTGTGCGAGATGCAGCTGAGCAGAAGGCTATTGGAAAAATGAGTCATGTTGCTTCTCAATTAAGAAAGCGAAATAAGAATGCTGTTCTTGGTTTTATGGGGTGTATGGCTCAAAGCCGAGGCAAGGAACTGATCGATAAATTGCCTGACGTAGATTTGGTTGTCGGCACCCAGAAATTTCACAGGACTGTTGATCATGTTGGTGCAATTCTTTCGGGAAAGACCAATAATGTTGTTGACGTAGAGGAGGAAAAAGATAGCGAATCGGCTCTTCGCGAACATCTATTAGATGGAGCGAGTGGTACCAAGTCGGTCACTTCATTTGTTAGTATTATGCAAGGTTGCAATCAGTTTTGTACCTTTTGCATAGTCCCGTATACCCGAGGCCGAGAACGTAGTCGTTCGATTGAGGATATTGTTGACGAATGTAAGAGTCTGGTAGCTCACGGTGTTCGTGAGGTTACTCTGTTGGGCCAAATTGTGACTAGTTACGGTAGGCGTGAGATTGGTGTGAAGGATGGCAAATCGGCTTTTGTTCAATTAATTGAAGCCGTTCACCAAATCGATGGGCTTGACCGTATTAGGTTTACATCCCCGCACCCGAAAGGTTATGGCGACGATTTAGTTAAGGCTTACGGTCGTTTGCCAAAACTTTGTGAGAGTGCTCATATTCCGGTTCAGAGCGGAAGTAATTCAATGCTCAAGCGAATGCATCGAGGCTATACTCGAGAGCGTTTTTTGGATATTATTCATAAATTGCGAGAGGAACGGCCTAATATTGGTATCACTACAGATATTATAGTGGGATTTCCTGGTGAGACTGAAGAAGAATTCGAGGAAACTTTGTCATTGTATCGAGAAGTTCAATTCGATAACGCATTCGTTTTTAAGTACTCTACACGCCGTAATACTCCGGCTGCGGAACTGGAAAAACAGTTGTCGACAGAGTTGATCGAAGAGCGTCACGCAAAATTATTTTCTGAGGTGAACAGGATTGCGGCATTGAGATATGAAAAATATACCGGAAAGACAATGCAGGTTTTGGTGGAAGGACCAAGCCGGCGGAATAAGGAGAGAATGGAAGGTCGTACAAGGTGCAATCGAATCGTAGTGTTTGATGGTGGCGATCGGTTTCGAGGTCAGTTAGTAGATTTAAACATAATTCGATCTGGATTATTTACACTATATGGTGATCCGGTAATCCTAAAATAAGATGAATCAAAGCAAAAAAGAATCTCCCAAGGCGATGCCGCTGTTTGCTCTCATGCTGGTCTTTGTCGGATTTTTCCTTTACATAGCTTTCAGTCAAAATAATCAGATAAACATTGCTCATCTGTCTGTTTTTCTTGGGTTGTTTTTTATGGCTATATCTTCTTATGCCATTATTAGGCCTGATGATTTTGCTCAATCACTCAAGTTGTTTCCTCGCGCTAATGCCCCCGGGTATATTTTTATGCTGGCGGCGACGTTTTGGTTTTTATGGAATATAAAAACTGAAAACATGGCTGATTACAAAGATATTAAACATTGGTTTTATATAGGATTCGGGGTGGTGGGAATCGGGTCATGTTTTTACTTGAGGGATTTTTTAGCCGTACGAGGTGTCGCTGTGTTTATGTTGCTCGTAGCTAAATTGATTTTAGATACTCAGCGTGTCTATATGTTTTCGACGCCAAGTGGAGACGCTACAGAGTGGCGTTTGGTTTTCGCTATCTTGGGTTATGCTATTGTTGTTGTGGCTATGTGGATGGTGATTTCACCGTGGCGAATGCGTGACATAATTAATTGGGGTGTGTCCGTCCGCTTGCGGATTTATGTGAAAGGTGTTTTTTGGTTATTGTTTGGTTTTCTTTTACTTATTCTTGGTCTAAAGGTGTTTTAGTCTAAGTCATAACTTGATAGGGGCTATAATTTTTTAGTTTTTAAATGATAAGAATAAATTTTTATTATGAATAACTTTTTCTATTGTCTGGCGCTTAGAGGTCTTTTTTTCGCATTTATTCTAATGGGTGTTGAGCTTGTCGAAGGGCAACAAGTTGATGTTAAGGAACGTACACTTTCCAATGGAATGAAGCTTCTTATGTTAGAACGCCATCATTCTCCAACGATTGCTGGAGGTTGGGTGGTTCGTGTTGGCAGTGTAAACGAACGGCCAGGTATTACAGGTATCGCTCATCTTTTTGAGCATATGATGTTTAAGGGGACTCCTGCCATTGGAACTAAAGATGCAAAAAGAGATGCAGAGATTATTAGAGAACAGGAAATAGTTCGTGATGCTATGCGTGTGGAGGAGGCAAAAATGCGTTTGGCTTTTCGTCGAGGAGAGATTGGAGACCTACAAAAACCGGAAAATAAAACACCTAGATATCGAGAGCTTGAGGCAGAGTTTAATAATCTGATTAAAGAGCAAAGAGAGGTTTTAGTAAAAAATGAATTCGATCGGATTTACACCACGGCTGGAGCTTCTGGGATGAATGCTTTTACTTCGAATGATATGACTGGATATTTTATTACAGTGCCGGCAAACAAGTTGGAAATGTGGACCTGGATGGAATCTGAACGCCTCCTTCGTCCTGTTTTTCGAGAATTTTATGCAGAGCGTGATGTGGTGTTCGAAGAGCGTCGCATGCGAACTGAATCAACTCCATTAGGTAAGTTTCAAGAGTCTCTTGAGGCTCTCTTTTGGGAGTCTCACCCTTATGGTTGGCCGGTAATTGGTTGGCCGTCAGATATACCGTCGATATCGAAGGCTCAGGCGGATGAGTTTTATTCAATTTATTATGCTCCACAAAATATTACTTTGGTATTGGTTGGAGATTTCAAAGTTGATGTAGCAGAGAAGCTCTGTGAAAGATATTTTGGGAGAATTCCGCGAGGTGAAAAACAGATCCCTGAAATTGTTACGGCAGAGGTAACTCAAAAAGTTGAGAAAAGAATGAACGCTGAAGCTGAGGCTAATCCGCAGGTTGATATTCTTTGGCATTCGCCTGCGTCAGGTCATCCTGACTCGCAAGCTTTGAAGGTCTTAGCAGCTGTTCTCTCTGGTCGCTCTGGTCGATTACATAAGTCTTTAGTCTTGGATAAAAAGTTAGCTACATCGGCATTTGCACAGCAAATGTCGAGAAAGTATGCAGGAATATTTAATGTAGGGGGTGAGGCAAAAGAGCCTAAAACTCCATATGATGTTGAAAATGCAATTTATCTTGAAATTAAACGTTTAAAAAACGAGCTCGTCTCTGGTCGTGAGTTGCAAAAAGTTAAAAATAACTTTGCTGCAATGGCTGTTCGCCGCACTTCGTCCAACTTTCATATGTTGTTACAATTGATTCAGTATGAAGGAGTTGTAGGTTGGAAAGCTGTTAATACAGAGATCCCAAGAATACTTGAGGTTACAGCAAAAGATATCCAACGTGTTGCTAGAAAATATTTAATAAAGGAAAACCGCACGGTTGCAACATATTCTCGCAAGGCTGGGGTTAAGTTGCCTGATGATCCAGCGTTAGCTGGATTAAGTGCTGACCAGCAAGCAGTTGTCCGTCGTATTAGTGGTCAGATAAAGTCAGA
>Ga0209404_10000675_pt1 | contig 26033 bp, 11 predicted proteins | sample TroAtlMetagenome_2_FD_187447 | JGI IMG/M metagenome (GOLD analysis project Ga0209404, IMG submission 187447) | Marine eukaryotic phytoplankton communities from Atlantic Ocean - Tropical Atlantic ANT8 Metagenome (SPAdes) (version 2) | ecosystem: Environmental > Aquatic > Marine > Oceanic...
TTAACCAAGCATCTCTAACAGACGCATTTGCTACTGTACCTTATCATACTAAGGGTGATGCATTCTGGAAGGATGACTGGAGAAACTTCCACGTTCGTGCATCTGAAGACGCATTCATTCAGTGTGTTAGTATCTTCGCTGTTGGTTTCGCTGATCACTTCCTGATGGAAAGTGGTGGTGACATGAGTATCACCAACTCTAACAGTAACTTCGGTAATACATCACTCCATGCTATTGGTCATAAAGGTTATGCCTTTAACCAAGATAAGGGTGGATATATTACAGACATTGTTCCACCTCAAGAGGTAGTAGATAGTGTAGGTAATACAACTAAACAATCTTATTATACTCTTGATGTATATGCATCAAATGATATTTCCAACCACACTAAAGTATTCCTTGGAGATGATGAAGCATATAACCCATCAAGTCGTCCTGCTGCAACTATTGGTGGTTATCGTGTAGGTGCTAAGACAGATGATAAATTGTTTGTTAAATTACAACCAAGATCTGCTGGTGCAAATACTGAATACCACGCTACTATAAGTCCTAGTGGATTTAAGAAGTTTACTGCTGCTGCTGATATTCTTAATCCATCTGGAGTAACTATTAACAATCAGACTCTTGATGCTGCTGATAGAATTGAAGCAAATAAAGATTTTATTGCTCATGAAGCTTATGATTATATTCTTGCTAAGTATCCCACACTTAAGATTAAAGAAGGTATAACAATTGAGAAATGTCGTAGGGACGTTGGATATTTAATTGATGCTACTGTACAAGATTTAAGATTGGGTGGTAATGTTAATACAATACAGGCTGCTGAATCATATTTTGTTGCTAGTCAGTTATCATATATTACTGGAGAACTGAATGAGACTTTAGAGGGATATAATTATGCTAGAGATGTTGCTCTTGCAGCAATGCGTAACTTTACGTATTTACGTAATGGTGTAAGCACATCTAATGGATCTGCAATAGTTAATATTGGTGATACTAGTGGTGTTGTTGAGGGTATGACAGTTGCTGATTATGATCCTAGTCAGTTTACTAGTGGTAAATTAAATTCTAATGCTCAACGTCCTTCAACTCCTGTAATTCCTGATAATACATTTGTTAAGAAGGTTATTGACTCAACTTCTATTGAGTTGGGTGATAATACACAAAATGAGGAGAAGAGAGTTGCATCTGATCGTCATGGTAATGCAAGAGAATTAATTCTTGCTAATAAAGATTTTATTGCAAATGAAGCATATGAAAGAATGCTTCTTGATTTCCCTAATTATACTCCTTCTACAGGATATACGCTTGCTACAAGTAAAGTAAAATGCCTTAATGATTTAGGTAAAGTAGTTGAAGCAGTTGCTGAGAATACAGGTTATGGTGGTAATGCAGAAACATGGGATGCTGCATATCACTATGAAAGTGGTGCTGTTGTTGATCTAGAAGATAAGAAAGAAGAAACTCTTGCTGGATTTAATTATGCTAAGGACATGGCTATACAGGTCATGCGTAAGGAGAATATATTTGTATTTGGTTCTCATGGGTTAACACAATCTAGTTCTACTGCTAGTGATCCTATTACTGATGATCCATCTCCAGAGTTAGTATCTGATAGAAATGGAGATGCACGTAATCTTATTCTTTCTAATAAGAATTTAATCGCTCATGAAGCAGTTGAGAGAATGGTTCTCAATTCTTCAACTCAGCAATATACACCAACTAATGCTACTTATGATCCTGCAACTGGTGATCTAACATTAACTTCTACTGCACATGGACTTTCTGCTGCTACTTCACATACAGTAACAGGTGCTGTTTATACTCCTACTGATGGTGATTTAGTATTAACTGTTCCTTCTCATGGATTTACTAATGGTCAGAAAGTCTTAATTAAAGATAATTCTATAGTACTCAATTGTGCTATGGATAGTGGTTCAACCGAGCATTCTTATCCTCGTTCTTCTGATCCTGTTAGTGGTAAATGGTTAACGATTTCAAATAAGAGTACTGATCAGTTTACAGTTAATGTAGGAACTAGTCCTTTAATAAAGTACACTCCTACAACTGGTACAACATATAATCCTGATACAGGTATATTAACTCTTAAGATTGGTAATCATAATCTTCGTGGATCTACTAGCCATAAACCTTCAGACGCTGATTATAATCCTACAACTGGTGTTATGGTTTTAACCATTGCTAATCATGGATTATCTATTGGAGATAAAGTTAAGATTAATGATAATTCTTTAACATTCTCATGCCTAGAAGACAACAATGGTACTAATCATTCATATCCACGTCCAGGAGATCCTGTTAGTGGTGAGTGGTTAGAAATATCCAACATAACAAAAGATACTTTTGCTGTTACTGTATTAACAACTACACCTTCAACTAATGTTACTGATCATAGATTTGAAGGTGCATTAGATAATGCTGTTATTGTAGCTGGTGAGTCTGTAAAGATTGCTGAAAACGGACTTAAATTTACTTGTGCTAAGGATAACGATGCTACAGAACATTCATATCCTCGTGCTGCTGGACCTAATGGACCTGATCCATTTTATAATACAGCAATTCCAATTGAATCTGCTACTGTAGATACAATTACATTAATTGTTGGTAAGGCAAATGATGCAACAGCTGGTGCTCACACATTTGTAGAAGCAACTAATGGTGCTTTAGAGACTGGTGGAAGTTATACTCATAATTACGTTTCTGCTGTTGGTAGTGGTCTTCTTGCACAAAATGATTCTGTTAGAATTGATTATGATGCATTAAAATTTACATGTGGTATGGATAATAATGCAACTCAGCATTCATATCCTCGTATTAGTGACCCTGCTGCTAGTAACATACTACCAGTTATTGCATCAACACCAGCTAATTTTACTGTTAATGTTGGTAAGACTCTTGATGTATCACATAATGTTACCGATGCAATTTATACACCTGGTACAGGTGATTTAACTTTAACACTTAATGATCATAATCTTATTAAGGGTCAAACAATTAGAATTGCTGATGAATCATTAACATTTACTTGTTCTAAGGACAGTAACCAAACTCCTCACTCATATCCTAGAAATGAGACAATTGATCTTACACCAAGTGATGCTGGATATGACCCAGTATCAGGTGTATTAACATTTACTCTTGCTAATCATGGTCTTGAGAAGGATGACATGATACAAGTTGTTCAAGGTTCATTAACATTTACTTGTAAAGAAGATGATCATCAATCTCCACACCAATATCCAAGACCAGGTGATCCACTTGGAAGTCGTTATACTCCAGTATTTAATGTAACTACAGATACATTTGATATACAAGTTTTAGATAATGCACCTTCTACTAATACTTCTCTTCATATATGTACTGCTATTGCACCAAATGCTATTAATAGATTTAAAGATAGAGGATGGCGTAATGCATTAGAGATTACTAAAGTTGGTAGTTCTTTCCATACAATTACTGATGCAAGTTATACACCTAAAGATGGTATATTAGAAATTACAGTTCCTAATCATGGATTAAATTCGGATTCAAGAGTTAAACTTACTAGAGATTCTCTAACCTTTAAATGTGCAATGGATAATTATGCTTCTGAGCATAGCTATCCTAGAGAATCTGATCCTGCTGATGGCAAATGGTTAGATATTTCTGATGTTACCTCAGATACATTTAAAGTTAATGTTGGACTTGCTGGATCTGATCAAAAATTAACTCCAACTGATGCAACATATGATCCTTCTTCTGGTGAGTTGGTATTAACTGTTGGATCTCATAACCTCTCTGAAGGTGATGGCATTGTAATTGATAATGAATCTTTATCATTCACATGTGCAATGGATGGAAATCAAGTTCCTCAATCATATCCTCGTGCTGGTGTTGATAAAGCATCTTCAAGATCTTTACATATTACTTCTACAACAGATACAACTATTTCTGTTAATGTTGGTAATGCAGGAACAAATAAGACATTCTCACCTTCTGCTGTTTCTTATAATGAACAGACAGGTGAAATGGTTCTTACTATAGGTCAGCATGGAATTTCTGTTGGTTCTGATATTACTCTTAAGAATGATAGTTTAGCATTTACTTGTGATAAAGATAATAATATAACAACACATAAGTATCCTCGTCCTGGTACTGATCCTTATGCTACTAAGTCTATAAGAGTGGATGCAGTTGGATCAACTAAGCATACAGTAACAGATGCTCTTTATACTCCTGTTGATGGTAAGATGATTGTTACTGTTGCTGGACATGGATTTAGTAATAATGATTATGTTAAGTTTGCAGATGATTCTATAAGATTTAGTTGCACACTTGATGGTAATGCAACCAATAAAGCATATCCACGTAATGATTTTGATCAAAACAGTGGAAGGTGGTTGCAAGTTTCTAATGTACAGACAGATACATTTGAAGTTAATGTTGGAGTTTCTAGTGATACTTCACTTCATAAATTTGAAGATGCTGTTGATGATGGTCTTGAAAAACAAGATGGAACAGTAACTATTAATGTTGGTTCTGCTGAAGCTACTGCATTTGAACCAACTTCTGCTGACTATGATCCTACAACTGGCGATATGGTTCTTACTATGGCTGGTCATGGACTTTCTAATGGTCAGCATATTAGAGTTGCTAAAGAATCTTTAATCTTTACATGTGAAGAAGATAATAATGCGACAGAGCATTCTTATCCTCGTGCTACTGATAAGTTAATGTTAGATGGATCAGCAATAGTTAAGGATGTAACTATTGATACTGTTACTATAGGTGTTCTTCAATCTTGGCCTTCAACTAACACAACTGATCATGTATTTGTTGGTCTTAATAAGTTTTTAACAGCAGGTGATGCTTCATATAATGCAGCAACTGGTTACTTAACTATTACTTCTGCTGGTCATGGTTTACTTGTTGGTGAAAGAGTTAAACTTAATAATGATTCTATTAGAATGACATGTGCGATGGATGGTAATGTTTCTGAGAAAACATATCCTCGTGCTACTGATCCTATTAGTGGTAAGTTTGTTCCTATTTTTAATGTTACTACTGATACATTTGATATTCAAGTTGGAAAATCACTTCTAGTACATCATACACCTAGTGATGCTTCTTATAATCCTACTACTGGTCTTATGGAATTGACCATTGGTGCTCATAATTATACTGCTGGTGATAATATAAAGATTGCTAAGGAATCTCTAATCTTTACATGTGGTCAGGATGCTAATGCTACAGAACATGCATATCCACGTTCATCTGATCCATTCTATGATAAGGCTTTCGTTGTTCAGGGTGTTACTGCAACTACTATTACTGTTCAAGTTCTAGATACTATTCCTTCTTCTAACACAACTACACATGCATTTGTAACTGCACTTCCTAATGCTATCACTGCTGGTGGTAATTACAGTCATTCATTTGTAGATGCTACTCCTAATGGTATTACAAGAGCAGTTGTGTTATCAGGAGATCAGTATACACATACTTTTGTTCCTCTATCAAGTACTGCTGACGCAGTTGAATACTCACCACAGTCTGTGCATGAATTTGTATCTGCTAAGACAGATTGTGTTAAGCATTATCCAGATCAAGCTCACCAGTTTGTAAGAGGAGCAACAAATGGATTGCAGAAACAGGGTGGAACCATAACAGTTAATGTTGGTGCTTCTCCTGTTGGTGAACAACATACACATTTATTTACAGGTGCTGATACTGGTGCTGTGACCAGTGGTGGATTGTATGATCATACTTTTGTTAGTGCTGTTAATAATTCAGTTCATAAGATATTCTCTGTTGCTGGAAATAGATCTTATCATAATGTAGATTGTATTGATGATGTTAGAGATTTACTAGAAGCAATTGCAGATAACGTAGCATATGGTGGTAACGATAAGACATGGGATGCTGCTTATTCATATAAGACTGGTGCTCACGTTGCTGGTGAAGAGACAGAGACTAATGTGGTATTTGAACATGCTAAGGAGATGGCTGCACAAGTCATCAAGAACCAGAAGATTCTTTCTATTGGTTCTCATGGATTAGGACAAACATATAATACTGGGATAACATTTGATGCAAATGCAGATGCACCTGTAGATAAAAATGGCGATGCATATAATCTAATAATTGATAATGCAGATTTAATTGCACATGAAGCATATGCAAGGATGATCCTTAATAATGTTGGATTCTTACCACCCACAGGTAATAAGCAAGATTGTATTGATGACATTAGAGATTTTGTTGTTGAAATTGCTCATAACGTAGGATTTGGTGGTAATGATAGAGTCTGGGATATGGCAAACTTGTATGTTACAGGTGCTCATGTTGCAGGTGAAGAGGATCAAACAATTGAAGCATTTAAGGATGCTACTCAATTGATGATTCAAGCAATGAGAAACGAGAGAATTCTTAAAGTTTCATCTAATTCTCTTACTCAAACATTTGATACTAGTATTACTCCTAGTGTAGCATCACCACAAAATAATAAAGTTGCTGATGCAGTTAACTTAATTTCTGCCAACAAAAATTTCATTGCAGAAGTTGCAATGGGTAGAATGATTGCTCAATACCCTTCATACCAACCTCCTACTGGATACGCACAAAGTGATTGTGTTGATGATTTGAAGGATATTGTTGATGTAGTTGCACATAATATCAGACAAGGTGGTAATGATCGTACTTGGGACACTGCTAATCTATATGTTGGTGGTGCTGTTCAAGCAATTAACACATTTGAGACTGTATATGCTATTGAACAGGCTCGTGATATTATTAAAGAAGTTGCTACTAATGTAACTGTTACTTCTAATAACTATACTTCATTAACTCAGACAAAGGATACTGATATTACTGATGGTGTTACTAATGGTGATTGCAATACAGTATTAAGTTCTGTTGATACATTGGTGACTATTCTTACCAATGCTATTAGTACACCAACATCTCTTGCAAGTGTTACAAGAACTGCTTCAACTTATAAGTGTACAACAGTAGAATCTACTATTAATACTCTTTCTACTATAGCACAAAATGCTATTACAGATCCTGCAAGTCTTGCTCAAGTAACAAGAACAAGATCTGGTGGTAGATGTAATAATATTAGATCTACCATTGATACACTCTTTAAGATTGTTACTGATACTATTACTACACCATCATCTCTTGGTAGTGTAACTAGAAATATTTCTAATGGTAAGTGTCAGAATGTTGCTTCAACTATTACAACTCTCTTTAGTATACTTACTAATACTATTCAGACAAATAATTATTTGAATAGTATTGAAAGAACTGAATCTCCAAAAGGATTATCTACTGGTAATCCAGTTAATGCTGATGCAACTACAAATAATACTTACTTATACTTTACATTACCTTCTGGCCGCTATACAACTGCTTATAGTCCAGTAGTTGATGATACTATAACTCAGGATAATACATATCCTCAGTGTAATGATGTTGCAAATCAAGTTCGTCAGTATTTTGCTAACATCAATACAATTATTCAGACTGGTTTGGGTGCTGTTACTAGAAATCAACCTTCCAACTCTTCTGATTTATCATCTAGAGCAACAGTATTTACTCTTGGTAATTGGACTCCAGGACCACTAACAGGTTCTAATCCTCATGAATTAGAAACAGGTACTGTTGTAAGATTGGTTCCAAGACCACGTTACGATAGATCAACAAACAAATATGTTGGAGTTGATAAGCGTAATGTAAGATTGCCTAATGGATTTGACACTAATACTAAGTATTATGTAATTGCTCCAGGTAGAAATACACAACCAGAAAATTATGCTGGTTCAACAACCTTTAATGGTACTGATCAAACTAAATTGATGCTTGCAAGCAGTAAGGAAAATGCTGCTGCTGGTATTTACATTCATTCTGCTGAAGTAGATGCAATTCATCCAGATATTGAAATTGATATCTATCAGTTTGTTCTTGATGATAAGTATGATCTACATGAGTATAAGTGTAAACTTGATAGTGGTGCTGGTGCTGTACAGGGTGGTATTAAAACTGATGTACCACATATTTTTGATGTTCAGAATATTACTGTTGAACCACATAAAGTATTCTTTAGAAAGAATGAGAGTGGTAGTCTACCTATAGTAAATCCTGCACAGGCTTCTGATCCAGACATTGCAGTAGGTTCTATTATTCGTAGTGATAAGTTCTTCTATGCAAGATACCAGAACTTCAAGGTGTTTACAGTACATAAGACACATGCTGATGCAATAGCAAATACAAATCCAATTATTTTCCAATCTGGAGCTTATGATTTCACTGTATTCGCAGACAAGCGTGAGTCACCAATGCGTTATGATCCTACGTTTGCAAATGCAGGAACTACTCCTGTAATTTATGGTAAGTGGTATTTACAGGTTAAGAATGAATCAGAGTCTGGAACTCCAAGTTATGATGCTCAGAGTATCTTAGCTAGATTCCATGAATCAACTTATAGTGATACTTCTGGTAATAATAAGACAAATGATTCATGGTATGAAAGACTTAAGGATGAAAGACCTGCTGATGATCGTATCTATCGTTTACGTTATGTTATTCCTAAGTATCTAAGATCTGTTCGTGATCCTCTTAATGGATTTACCATTAAGATGAGAAAGGATGATACTAGAAAACTTCTTCCACAGAAATTGATGCTGAAGCCAGTTACTGGTTCTGTTACACAAGCGAAGTTCTATAACACACCTGATAGTGGTCAAGGAACTGAAATTATTGGATATAATGCTAGTAATTTTGCCGATGTTAATTTAAATCTTGATCTAGAGAAAGCATACGATCCTTATAAGAAGGATACTAGTGGTACTAGACAATATGCTAAGAGTATTACCACAAAGAATACTTACGTTGATATGACTGTTGAGTCAGCAAAGTTTGTTTCAGGTGGTACTGAGCTAACTGTTATTAACCCACGTGTTGAGAATATTGCACTTAAAAATGAGACATTCACAACAGTTGAAATTAATGAACCTCAAGGTGCTGATTTTGTAGAAAATACAACTTCTAATGTAGATGCTGGTTCTAATTCAAATAAAGTAACATGGTCTGGTAATAGTTCTGGGTATGGTTATATTCACGCTGTTATTAATGTACCTAATACAACTACATGGCATTTAATTCTTAAGGGTATATCTGGAGATATTAAATATTCTTCAACAGATAACATAAGGTTCTCACAAGGTTCAGCATTTGCTGATCTAAAAAATTACCCTGACTATGGTAAGTCTCTAGTTCTAAAAGATCTAATTAAAGAAGAATTACCAGAGTATTACTATCGTCAGAATGGTGCTAAGGTTTATACTATTACTCCTGGTGATAGGATTGTTGATGATGCTAACATAGAGTTTTATGTTGAATCAGTACAGGATGTTGGTGAGATTGATGATACATTCTATATCTTTGATGTAGAAGAAGTTCAGAGACGTATTTTTGACCAACAGGATGGTATTTTCTATATTACTGCTATTCGTGGTAATATGTCACCTTATCCAACAGGTGCTGGTAATCAGAAGAACTTCCATAAATTTAAGTTCTCTCAACCTGTTAGCAAATTATATCCATTAAATTATAAGAATGATCCTTTATGGTTCAAACAAGTTGATCCTAATGCTGTTGATCCTCCTGCAACATATTCTGCTGCTGACAACTATGTTCATGGTTTAGTTACTGTTAACGACTTTAAGGGTTCTTCTACTAAGGAGTCTGTCATTGATATACTTCATTCTGAAGCATTGAAGAATAATACTTATGATGTGACCGTAAACCAATATGATCGTAGCAATAAACTTCAAGCACAAAAGGGTAATGCTTCTGCTGGATCTGAAGATAGATTGATTCCTATTGCTGGTGAATACTGTTGTATCTCAACAAAGATTGTATGTTGAATTACGAAGACCGTCTATAGCAAGAGCTGGTAACCACACATTTGAATACCTTGGTTTTGGTCCAGGTAACTACTCAACTGGTTTCCCTGCTCGTCAGGAAGTATTGCTTAGTGCAATTCAAGATTTCTATTCACAGTCTAAAAAGCAAGATGGTGGTTTAGTATTCTATACTGGTCTTAACTCTAATGGTGATCTATACATTGGTAATCGTAAGATTGATGCTATTACTGGTGAGGAAGAATTCCTAGAGAAAGCATCACTACAAGATTCTTCTGATGAAGATGATGCAATCGGTGATCTTGTTACTACATTTGATACTCCTGTTACGTTTAATGAGTATATTACTGTTAATGGTGGAGAGAATAATGATAAACCAAGTACATTTAATTCTCCAGTTACAATTAATGTAGCCCCTGAAGTTAGAAATACAACTCTTGGTGATCCTAATAAAGGTTTATTAACTTCACTTAAGATTACATCTAATGTATCAAATACAAAAGATGATATAACTCTTGATAGAACAGCTCAAACTAAGAATCGTTTAACAAATGGTGACATAATAATTGCTGGTAATAAGGTTGCTTCTTCTATATTTGAATGGAATCCACGTGGTTCTAATGGTTCTGGACAAGGATATAAGATTCAAACACATTGTGTCGGATCAAGTAATATTGCATCTAACGTAACACCTGATCAAGCTGCTACTTATAGCTCACTTCAGGCTGTTGGTTATGGTGCTGGTGGAGCTCCTTTAAGTGGTGATATACTACTCAAAGGTTCTGAAGTAGGAAGAAGTGGATCATGGGGTTGGATACTTGCTAGTGCATTTGTAGATGTCACTGGTAATGTTTGGAAACTTACATTTAATAATACTAATACTATTACTGTATCTTATGTAAGTGGTGTTAGCAATTCTAATGCGACTCCAGGTGGTGTTGAACCAGGAATGGAAATTAGAATTTCTGGTATAACTGCATTACCAGAGATTAATGGCACATGGATAATCAACACTGGATTGAGTGCTGGTGGATCTACTATGCAATTCAACATCTCTCCAAATGATGCTATTGCAGCTGGCGATCTATCATTCCCAACTGGAGCAACAATGGAAGTTGCTGCTTCTGGATGGAAAGAAATTGGTGTTGTTGGTGCTGAGACACTCAGAACAGATACTCAAACAATTGGTCAGTATAAACTTGGTGTTAATACTGTAGCACGTTCACGTCATACTGCACATGCAAATGCATTTGTTTCTAATGAAACAGATCCACGTGCTAACTTGGATGTTGTTGGTACTACACATATAAGTGGTCATTTAATTAATGATTATAATAACACATCTAATGCTAATATTGTTAAGACTGAGACTCCTGTAGATCATGCATTGTTAGTTGGTTTCCAAGGTGCTCAAGGCAACTTTGATCCAGATGATGCTGCAACATTCAGAGTTTCTACTACTCAGAGTACTCCTGGACAACCTGGCGGTAGGGTTGGTGTTAATGCAACTCTAGTAGAGATGATCACTAACTTTAATGTTATTGGAACATCTTACTTCTCTAATACTGCCATATTCCAGAACGATATAGCAGTTAATGGTCTTGGTGCTGGTAGTGCTCGTCATGCTGATATTACAACTACTATTACTGACGGAACATTTAATTTTGTAATGGATACTGGGTTCCTAGGTCTTACAACTGGAACACGTCCTGCACAAGGTCTTAAGATTGGTGGATCAGTTCAGAATATTGAAATTGGTGACGTAACTCAACTTATACAAGACATTAAGATTGGTAATAAGAGTGTTAATAGTAACATCTATGTTGGTGATACTCCTGATGGTACTGGTAATAATATATCAAGAACTTGGCTTGGTGGTGCATATGAATCTAATGAAGATAATTCATTCATTAATATTGGTACTGCCAGCTTTAGAATGGATGGTGATGCATGGTTAGGATTTAGAAGACAGTTTGGTACTGCACGTCTATCTTCTCAAGCATCTAAGATTGAATTCTTTGCTAATAGTGGTGGTCCATCTATCATTGATTTTGCTACATTTGCATCTGAAATTAATATTGCTGGTTCTGGTGGTAGAACTAAGGTTAACAACCAACTTGAGGTTGTTGCATCTGCTAAGTTCCATGCTGATATTCATCTATGTGGTGGTACATCTGCATTTGAATTTACTGGTACTAGAGGACAATTAGGATCTGCTATTGCTGCACATACTGCTGGTGGTGGTGCTACACCTCCTAAAGATGTTGACATATTAAATGTTATTACTAAGAGTAGTGGTGAAGATGGATACAATGAAATTGATGCTTGGGGTGGTAATGAATGGGGTACTTCATATTATCAGAATCCTCAAACAGGTTTAGGTGGTAATCCTATTACTTCACCACAAGATCTTCCTGCATTGACAGGTGATGAATACTGGTTACCATTACAATCTGCACCAAATAATTATTTCGCAACAAATGACTATATTATCATTAATAGTGCTGTTGAGGCAACACCAAGACATCCAGAAATAGTTCAGATTGTTGAATTAACAAGAACTACTGTATTCCCATATGTTCTTAAAGTTAAGCGTCAACCATTTGGTACATTTACTGCTGCATTAGATAACCATAAAGATAATACTCCTATCTACAAAGTTGATGTACAGTTTGATGCCACATGGATAACAGATGATCTTGATGATGATAATTCTGCAACAGATAACATTGACCTAGCAGAATTTGGTGGTGGATTGAATACAGGTGATTATATCATTGTTGATCGTGATCCTGCTACACCAAGTGTAGGTGAAGTTATTGGAGTTCAACAACTTCTTTCTCTAATAGAACAGAAGTTTAGAGTTTCTAATTGTGATACTCCAGATGTTGACATGTTTGTTGTTAACTCTGTTACTGGTGATACTTATATTGGTGGTGACACCATTATGAATGGTGCATTTAGACTTGATGGTGGATGTGATGTTAGACCGAAAGGATCAAGATTTGAAAATGGTATTGTAATTACTGGTGATATAGCACCTGATAATGCTACTTCAGGTACAACAACTAAGATTACTGGTATTTCTGATACTTCTAATCTTAGGGTTGGTGATGTAGTTCATTTAAATACTTACTCAGATAGTCAATCAATCATAGTATATACTGATACTAGGATAACTGAGGTTGATAATGATTCTATTAAACTCAGTAGATTTATTAATTTACCTGCTGAAGTACTTGATGTCCAGTTTAGGATTAGTAGTAATGAAACTTTTGTTATTAATGATGGTCATGGTGGAAATACATTAGAGTTTGATACATGTATAGGTTCTTTAGAATTAAATAATCAAAATAGAAGAATTGAAGTAAAGAGAGTTCTTCCTTCTACAGAAACTGTTGCTAATACAGTTGGTAGATATGAGACATTGACGGATGATATTAGGGTTTATTCTTATTGGTTAGATCCTAAGACAATAAATCCAAGTAATTCTACTACTGATGCTGGTCCAAATACTACATTAACAGCATTACCAGTAGCAGGTACTGGATCAATGCTTGGAGAAGTACATCTTATAGTTGAAAGTCTTGGTAGAGAAGATGGTAAGTTTGCTACTGATGACTTAATTGTTGTTGGAGTAACAGCAGATATTGTTGGTAAAGGTCTAACAGGTCAGAAGTTTGAGATAATGAAGGTAGTTGCTGTTGAGGATACTACTAAGAAAATCAGAGCAATTCCTGCACAAGAAGGGACAACAGCACGTCCATTAACTGATTATCCAGCAGTTACTTCTTCTGTAATGAGAATACTCAAACACCCTGAGACATCTGGTATTACGGATATTGCTAATAGAACTAGAGTTCTTAGTGGGGTTAATACAGAATATGTTTCATTAATTATTGATAGGGGATATATTGTACAGCAGAAGCAAGATTATACTGGTTTCTTGAGATTTGTTGATACTAGAAATATTGCTGGTAAACTTGATGATCAATTGTTCTTTGTTGTTGATAGTTTATTTGGTAATGCTCATCAATTAAACATGAATGAGTTTACTCATGTTGGAACATTAGGTGGATCTGGTGATCTTACAATTGGTAGAAATTTTGAAATGATTGGTGGTGGTCTAACCATCTATGATTCAGTTAGAAATACCAAATTATTATCATTTACCAATGATGATGGTCACGCAGATCATTTAGGTTTGCTTTATCTACAAGGTGACTTAACTGCCAGAGGTAATATGAGCTGGTACTCTGCTGGTGATCCAGAGTCAATAGGTGCTTATGGTGTATTACCAACATTATCAGTTAATTCACTTGGTGAAGTAGTTGCTGGAACTAGTGTTACAATTCGTGGTGAAGGATCTACAGCACCAGGTGCTGTTCCGCAACTTTCTTTAACAAATCTTGGTGTTAATGGTGTATACACATATGACATTAACAAAGATGCATCAATTAATGCATATGGCATTGATAATTTTATAACTAGAACAGGTGGTACTCATACAAGATACATAGCAACTGGTGCAGAAGAATCAGCAACATACTTGATTCCAAATATAACTTATATGGTTAATGTTGAAACAAGTGATGAATTTGTTGTTTATCTACCTGCTAATCCAATTACAGGTGATACAGTAAATATTATTGATGTTGGTGGTAACCTAACATATAATACTTCACTTATTGTTAGAGCACAAGGTATTGGAACAAGAGTTCAGGGTGATAGTACAGGAACAATATTGGGTGGATTAACTGTTCAGTATCCATCTGGTGAGTTGGTAGTACAGACTCCTAATGCTGCATTTACTTTAATATACCTTGGTGGTGTGGATAGTAATGGTGGAGTTGTTGGAGGTTCTGCTTCAGGTTGGTGGCTCAAGGAGGTGTAATATTGGCACATTATAATCGTATTAAATCACAAAAGATTGCACCTATTGGTACAATCATGGCATGGGCAGGTAGTTCTTTAAATATTGATTCATTAGAAGGAATACCTTCTGGATGGATTATATGTAATGCTACTAATCAAAGTTTACTTGCTGCTGATTATCCTATCCTTGCTAGGATAATTGGAAATACATATGGACCATTTTCTGACAATGCTTCTTTTACTCTAGGAGTAAATTATGGTATTGTTAATCCATATCCATATAATAAAGATGTTACGAGAGGTCATGTTGATACCTTTCAAATACCTAATTTAAATCAACGTCCTTTAGTTGATATTGAATCTACTAGGATAGGTTCTCTTGATTCTGATTCTTATTATGCTACAGGAGATTCTAGATATAATGATCTTGTAGATATTGATAAATATATTAGTAAAAATGGTACAGAAGGAACAGAAGCAAAGGTTCTTAATAAGAGTAATGTTAGTATTACTTTCCAAGTTGAAGCTGCTGATAATTTAGCAGGTAGAATAACTGGAATTGTTATGGATGATCCTATTTACTATACCACAGTTCATACTTTACCTAGAAAATTAGGTATTGATCATACCAAAGATCATGCTCATAGAGCTGCTAGTGATAATGATGTTGATCAGATTTGGACAACTGTTAGGGATGGAAGTTATGCTTTAGAATTCCAACCACCCCTTGTCCAAAGAGGACCAACTGATGCTCAAACAACATCAGCTTCATTGACGGGAAATAGAGGTGGTGATTCTTTTGCTCATAGATTTCTACCAGGAACTTTAGATATTACATGGAGTAGTGAACAAGATCAAACTTTAGTTAGTGGTTCGTCAAAACAGAATATTGCTAATGTTGCTGCAAAACAATTAGTACCACAACCCATAACTGGTGGTAGAGCAGTGGATCAGTGTGCTGGTTGTGTTGATAGTTATACTGATGATAACAGTGCTGTTAGTGCTATACAACAGAGTGCTCATGTCGGATCATTTCCACCACCTGGATATTATGGTGGTAGAAAGAATTACTATGCATCACCAGATATTCCTGATGCTCATAGAGGATCTGGTATGGGGAATGATTATGTTGACGATATGGTATATGATCCTAGTACTGAAAGTCAACCAGTAAATACAAATGGACCTTTTGATCCTGATACAAATACTGGTAATACATACAGTACAACATTAAATCATGAAGCAGAAAGATGGGCTGATTTATCATTACAAGCACACAGACATGAAGCAATGGAGGTAACAATGGGGTCAGGATTAAAAATACCAGGAACAGTATTGGTAAATAATATTCAAACTGGAACTACAGATCCATTTGATATCGCTAGTGCATTAACAGTTAATGTCAATTCCAATACTCCTTCATTAACAATGATATACATTATGAGGGCATTCTAATGGCGGTATTTTATAACAGAGAAAAAGGAAAGCATGGTTCATTAACGGGAACTATTATCAATTTTCCAAAACGTATAGTAAGTGATGATCCTGCTAGTTCTGTTAATATGGAGTTAATACCACCAGGATATCTTACTTGTGATGGTAGAATTTTATCAGCAACAGATTATCCAATGCTTGCAATGGTTCTTGGTGTTGGAGATGAATGTAAGTTTAGGAAAGAAGATCAAGCGTTGTCTGATACTCAATTTCAGCTTCCAGATCTTAGGATGAAACATATTAGAGCAACTTCATCTGCTAATATAGGACAATATGTTGACTTGGTTGTTACTAATAAGAATGTTGATCCTGAACGTGATGTTATTAAATCTGGTGTTGGGTTAGATGTTATTCAGAATATTCCTAGTCCTTATGAGTTAACATATGATGGATCATTTTATGTTCCACCACAAGAACTTCCTTTAGTTGGTGAACCTAGGTTTGCTGTTGATAGTGGTAACTACACATATTATGCTGAAGTAAGTGAGAAGCAATATCAACCACATATGCATAGGTCAAATACTTTTAGAGCAAGACAATTTGATAAAAATGGAAATCATTTTTCAGGTAGACAAACTAACTCAACTAACACAAAAAGTAGTTTAAGTGTTTGTCTGTGGTGGGCAGTTGCTGAACAGGATGCGTGTTATTGGTACTGGACTGGTCTTTCCACCCAACATAGTTCAAATAGACCAGGACATAATGGAGCTCCTGCTAACTATTATAATTCTTATGGTGCTTGTTGGAATGGTGTTTGTAATTCATTTGTAACACAACAATATTGTTTATGGCCAGATGAAGTAACTTGTCCTAACATGGCATTAGAGAATGAATATGTTCAAGTTATTTTAGACGATGGTGGTCAAGGTAGTAGGAAGTGTAACCACACTAATAAAGATCCTGCACAGCCACCTGCTGGAAATTTTACCAATATTTTTGGTGAACATACTTTACCAAGTAATACAAATGTTTATTATGAACCAACATTCACAACTGAGTGTATTTGTAGGAATATTCCTTTGATTGGGTGGTGTTGGGCTGGTACTGATGGACCTACTGTTGTTGACCCATTTAGTAAAACTGCCGAAACTGATTTACAACAATACGACAAACCAAAAAATCTTCCATTTGCTCCATATGATGAAAATGTTACTATTAGTCCAACGGCTGTTCAAAATATAACATCGGATACTGGACTTACAGGTGATAGTAATAATCACAGACATATTCTTGAAATGGATACCGATGAACCTCATACATATATTATGAGAACTAGAGCATCTAGTGCAAGAGCAGATTCTGGATTGCAGTCTAGTATTACTATTTCAAAGAATGATGAACCAAAAGCTGATAAATATATACAGCCTTACATTGTCCAAGAGTACTTGATAAAGACCTGATGGCATTTTACAGACCTAACAATACCATAGACAGGAATGGAGTCCAATTAACTGAGACTCATACACCTAATTGGTACAGTGATAAATCTGGATCTTATACTCAGATAGGTGCTATTGTACCTACATTAGTTAATGCTTATACTGATACCACTGATGTTCCAGATCAATCTTGGACATCTATTGAGTATGATCATCATTATGCTCAAAGAGGTTTCTTGTATTGTGATGGTGCTGAATATAAAATTAAAGATTATCCATTATTATATGATATTATACGTAATGATTATTTAAGTAATACAGATTTATTAACTGCAAATTCTTATATATGGGAAACTCCTGGTACAGAAGGAACGATATTTAGAACATTTATTAATCAAGCTGACTTATATGCAGAGATTTATAAAGATACATTTGTACATCCTAATGGTACTACAATAAGGTCACGTTTCTATCCAAATGAATCTATATTAAGATTTGTTGGTGCTATGAAAGATTATCCAGATGGAAGTACAACACCACCAACATTTGTGCCAGATACAGATTATAAGTTAGAATATAATGAATCTTATCAGAATTTAGCATCAAGAAATGATACTAATGTTTATAGATTCCTTGTTGGTGATGCTGCTACTAGTGAAACAACAACAACAGTTGCATGGTTATTAAATTCTACAGCTTTAATTAGTGTGCCTGGTGAAGATAATCCAATAATAACAGAACAATATTACGGTACAGTTCCTGAATGTGAGCCATCAAGTTCAACACCTGCCGTTTGTTATCCATCAGGATATGATAGTTATGGTGATGCAGAGAATTGGAGTCCAGATTTAAATTGGGGAAATATCGCTGGAATACCTGAGAGTGTTGATGTTGTGAGTTGGGAAATATGTTTAGAGAATTTATCAAAAGATACTTCAACTGATAATTATATCCAGTGGCATATAAAGAATATTCCAGCAAATGTAACAGCTATAGCTGCTAATGGAGCAGTTCCAACAGGTGCTGCGATTCAATCTAATACAGTTGACCAGTCTAGTATTCTTCCAGGATACGGACAGTTTAAAACATGGGTTAGAGATAATGGATATTCAGGTCCACAACCTGATGACGGAGAGAAACATCTTTATAGATTTCATGTAGTATGTAATCTTAGCAATAATCAAACTTTAGTTAATCATTTAGATTTTACAGCAGGTGCAGGGGCTCTTGTAACTCCACCAGCAAATTCTACTCCAGAGTACACTGATAATTTTGTTATTGATGGAGTCAGTGGCAATATTACTGAAACTGCTTTTAATGTTGAGATGTCAACTTTGGCTGATCATCCTAAAATTAGAATCAGAAAAGCATTTAGATGGGAGGATTATCCACATTTTGTTGGTAAATTTAAAGTACCTGATTATAGAGATAGAAAGATTGTAGGGTATGGAGAAGGTGTTGAAGGAGCAGGAACACCCCTTGTTGGAAATAGACCAACGATTAAAGTTGGTGATGTTGGTGGTGAATGGGAGATTAGTAGAGATAAAATTGATGATCCTCAAGAATTTTTCACTATCAGTGATGTATTAACAACAGGTTATGATGATGTTAATGCAACAATTTCTCCATATTTGACAGGATCAAAGAAAATTACAATTGGACCTATTGTTGATTATATTGCAAACAGACCACCAGAGCATAGACATCAGTTATTAACGAGTCAACCAGATGAAACACGTCAGTCTTCAATGGGTGGTATTGATAGTTTTACTAGTGGTTATCAGAGAATAAAGGGAAATGTTGAGACTTTTGTACCATCCACATCTGATGGATTTCCATTAGGACATTCACATGGTCTTGTGGAAAATGCACCACAAAGTTCTTTAACTGCAACATATGGTAACTCTGAGGGTATAGGTGATAAGATTGAAGATACCAATAATCCTGGTTGTTTTCTTTATAAGATTACAGAACCACCAACTCAACCTCTTACATCTATTACAAGTGATGGTACTAAATTAACTGTTGTTACAGTAGAGGATCATGGATTTTCTATTGGTGATTGGATTGTAATTGCTGGAGCTGGAACAGGATATGATGGTAATTGGCAAGTTGAATCTGGTGGATTTAGTGCTAATGGATTTGAAATAATTCCAACAGATGCTGATGGTACTAATATAGCACCAGTAGCAGGTACTGGTACAGCAGGTGCGACAGTTAGACAAGCGGCTGGATATTTTGAAGATGTTACAGGTATACCAGATCCAAAAGTATGGGTAGTTGATGATAATGCTAAGATTGGTGGTAAACCAATATATTCATATGATCCAGGTGATTATGAAGAAAAATATACTCATGAACAAACATCTCCTGGAAATTTTACCAAAAGTGCTGAAGAAGCAACAGAAAGAGTAAGAATATATGATGTTACCTTAGTTTCTCCAGGTGGAGGAGGAGCTAGTTATAGTAATAATGGTAGTAATGGTGGTACTGCTGCTATCACATTTATGTTGGATAATGTACAATATACTGTTAGTTGTAGTGGTGGCAGTGGAGGAACAGCAGGTATATCAGGTGGAGATGGTGGAGATGGTGGAACAGTAAGTATTCCTGCTGCATTATTAACAAATAGTAAATTCCAAGTAACATTTAATAATGCTGGTAATGATGGAGGAGATGCACCGTCTGGTGGTAGCAGTGCAAATCCTGCTGGTGGAAATGGTTGGACTGGAGCAGGTAATTCTGATTATGAATGTGGTGCTGGAGGAGATGGTGGATATAGTTCAACTCCTAGTTCTGGATCTTGGAACAAGACTTATACTAGCAATGGTAGTTACACTCCATCTCAAGATTCCCAATTAGATGCTAATTCAACTATTGATTCTATTGAATTAGATGTTTCGGGTGGTGCTGGAGGAGATGGAAACCAAACTACTTCATCTGGTTGTGATGTTAACTATAAACCAGAGAGTATTGGTGATGGATTAGGTGGTGATGGTGGACGTGGTAGAAGAATAAAAGTAACAACAGGAGATTTGGGAGAATATAATTTTTTAATTGGTACTAAAGGTGGTGATGGATTTGACAATGCATGGGGACAGAATCAGGTAGAAGTTGCTAATAATAACGTAGGAACTGGTGCTGCTTCTGGTGGAACTGGTGGTGCTGGTGCATTAGGTGCTGGTGCAACTGCTGGTGCTGGTGGTGGTGCAACAGGTGTTTATGTAACAGGTGCTCTTGGTTACATCGTTGGAGCTGGTGGAGGCGGCGGTGGTGGTGCTGGTGGAGGTGGTAATAACTGGGGAGGTATTGAAGACCTATGTTGGACAGGAGGTCCAGGTCAGAATCCTGCATCTGCTGCTTACAGTTTAACTACTGTTGGATTTGATGGTGGTGTTGGTGGAGAAGCAAGAGGATGTACCGCTGGAGGCGGTGGCGGTGGCGGCGGTGGAGCTGGACAAGGTGGTGATGGTGGTGCTGGTGGTGATGCTGGTGCTGGTCACAGTGCTACTGGTTCTGGAACAGGAGGTTATGCTGGTCGTTGTGCTTGGAAAAGTGGTGCTGCTAACTTTGTATTTGAGGGAGAAGGAGCAACAGGTGATGGGTATGTAATTTTTAAAGTTAATTATTCAGGTAATGTAACTAATCCCTCTGGTGGAGGTGGTGGTTCTGGTGCTAGTGTTAGTTTTCAAATACAAGGTGAAAATATACAAACTTCTATGAGTGGAGTACTTGGATCACCTGGACAACCTGGTGCTGGTGGTGTTGGTTCTGATGAATTAGCAACTGCTGGAGAAGAAGGATATATTCAAGTTGTAGCTAATGCTATAATACCTGGTGCAGAAACAGTTCTTGATTATACAACTCCAGCAGGACGTGTGTATGATGTACCTGGATATCCAGATAGTCCAACATGGCCAACAACTGCTGGTACTGTTGGTGGTGCTGTATGGCATAGTTCTAGTGACGATGTAAATATATTTCCAGCAGGTACTGGTGCTGGAAATAGTGGTGGTTTTGTTGCTGCTTCAACTCAAGCAACTAAACATGTTCTCTTTAGAGGTGATGATGATAGATGGATACAAATAGGTCCATTAAATATGAAAGCAGCAGAGAAGTTAGTATTTAATGTTATTAAAGGTAATGGTAGCAATGGTGGAGAATCTCCTGGTGGTGGACAAGATTTACAATTGTTCTATAAAACTAATCCTGCACCTGAAATAACTCCAACACTTATACAACAAATTGCCCCAACAAGTGTTAGTGCTAGTGGTTGGGATGAGTATGAAATAGATTTAGATGAAAGTCATCCTGCTAGACAAGGTAGTGTATATCTTTATATTATGCAGGATAGGTCAGGTAGTATGGATTCTGATGATTGGGGATTAGCAGAATTTGGTATAGTATATGGTGAAGTTAGTAATAGGGTATTCACACCAGCATCTAATGCTACATTACCAGGAAATCAAGGATCATGTGGTCCTAATAGTGGTATAGATGTTGTGAAAAAGACGATAACAGCATCACAATCTAATATTAGATTTGATCAGGGTACTCTTACTTTATCAACATCAACACCAATATCTGTATCTGGTACTGCAACTGTTGAAGATGTTATACCATTAATTACTAGGTATCATAGAGCTAAATACCTTATAAAAGCATTCTAAAAACTATTATGGCAACGACTTCGTTTGGAAATGTGGAATTATATTTGAATGCGTTAGATAAAACGATTCAATATAAAAACATTCGTAAAGAAATTAATGATGCTTATTGGAATAGTGATATAATTCCATTGCTTTATCCTTTATGGGATGATGCTAAAGATAGGTTAGAAACATTTGTTTATAGAGAAGATGATTCTTATAGTGTAGCAAGGTGTAAGTATAAGAAGAACTTCAAGACAAATGAATTTAATTGGGTATCATATGATTTTGATCCTAAAGCTATTGATGAGAATGCTGCTACTACATTAAAAGATGCTCTTAAGTTAAAGTTTATAGAATATAAAGATATCGTAGAGAGTGATTATCAAAGGGCAGTCTCAGCAGAATATGCTAGAACCAATGCTATTACATGGAAAAGAGTTAAAATTATTAGACGGTTCTTACTTCAAGATAGTGATTATACACAAATGCCAGATGCACCTGGAAGTGATGAATTAAAAGCATTGTGGAAACAGTACAGACAATATATTAGAGATCTTCCTGAGTTACAACCACTTGATTCTCCATATAATGTCATCTATCCAATTACACCAGATGAATATCTTGAGAGAAAAACAATGTCAATTGATCCTGATATTAAAGAAAAACTTGGTGATCAAGGAACTGAAACTGAATATCTTAAAAGTTCCTATCATTTCTGGAAGATGCAAGACGCTAATTTAGGAAAGTATACACAGAGAATGGCATTTTATGTTGCATCTAGAATTGCAGTGTCATCAACAGAAGGTGATGATATGGCACATCGCATTATGGTCAGTCCATTTGTTACAAGATGGAGTTATAGTGTACTTACTATAGAAGAGGAAGCAGCTAAAATTAAGGCAGAGAATGACAAGGAAGGTGTTGATTATCTTGATGATCTTATTAGTAAGATTGAAACTGGAGAAATATAATGTTAGTAGCACTTAATTCATATAATATACAAGAAGTTGTTACTGAGTATGCTAAGAGCACACAGAAATATGTTATGGTTGTTGATAATTCTAAATGGTTTACTCTTGATGCTAGTAAACAAGCAACAATTAAAACATACTATGAAGATGTTATTCCTACTGATGAATTAGTAGAAATATATAGAGAAAAGTATATATTTTATACATTTGACACTCAAGTAACAGCAGTTGATAAAGCAAATGATTGGTTTCCTCAAAATACTGACTTAACTGATCAAGATTATTTTATTGATGTTTACGTAGTTACTCCTGCTGGTAGTATCCCATACACGAACTACATTCCATCCAAGGAGTGACCACATTAAGAACTGTCACAAGCCCCCTATACAGGGGGTTTTTTAATGCTATTATATAAATGTTGAGGGATCACTAGGTTCCTAACTACTAAGACATCAACGCAAGGCACGGGTAGCGGACACCTTCAATTAAGTTTTGTAGAACACGCTTTTAATTTGAACCTCTTGTACTCATTGCGAGTTTTGAAGTTGTAAATCTTAGACATGACGTTAGGGTAATTGACTGCCCCTAGTCCCTCAACTGCTCTAGTTCCCTTTGATGGTTTCAGAACTAGGGGCGATAGGAAACCATCACTATACTATACTAAACAGTCATGCTCTCACAATTAAGTAAGGACATTGAATACTGCATCCAACAACTAGGATGCACTAATGAGCAGACTGATGAACTAATCGGTGCTGCTACTACTCTCGGTGTAAATGCTGAGTATTTTTGCGAAGAATTCATTGTAGCACCTGAAGGTGAAAATGCAATGAAGTACCAACGTGAAGATTTCATGGATTTAGATGTGTTCAACACATATCATGGTATCTATTTTGAGGAGGAAGTTTAATGTATTCATCTGAATTCTTTGGCAGACTCTTCTGGGTTGATGATGATCTTGAATTTAGATCATGCCCACAATATATTGATGGCACAGGAGATTTTGATAACTCTGATTATGTGTCAGAATGGTGTGACTGGGAAGGAGTAAACTTTGAGTTACTCTTTGACATTCACAAGACATGCTTAAACACTAAGCAAAACTATCACAATTCATTATCATTACAAGGTGCGTAACAATGGCAACTCTACAAGAATGGGATACATCTTATGCACCTAAAGGTGTAGAACTAGAAGATGTGACTGATGACTGGTATGATGAGGATGGTAACTTAATTCCATAATAATATGTTCTCAACTAAGTTATTAAAACTTGCTGTTGATCGTTCGTTGGGTAAACCAACTAAGAATCAAGGTGAACTGTTTGAAGAACTGTACAATGAGTACATGTCTGATCCAAACAGTTCATCTTTGCGTGAGCAGATAACTGCTGCTGTTGCTGGTTGTAAAACAATACCAGGCAAATTAGGTAGAGATGCTATTGATATCAATGGTATTGAGAAAGAAATTAAACCTAAGAACTATACTGGTAAGAGAACCAATGGTGGTGGATGCTTCAACGATTATACTAGAAATAGGTATGAAAGAGATGTAAGTGTTAATTTACCTATCATTGCTTCCCTTTTTGCCGAAGGTATGTTAATATATGTTGTAGAGTTTAGGTTTGAATCTATTGCTCAAAGACTCAATGATCAGATCATACGTATCTGTGAAGAACAACGGAACAGATATGTCCGTTCTTGCTCTTGGACTTATAGTAATTGGATTGATAATCCAGATCTTGTAGTCCACTACATAAACAAGGATCTGCTTAAAGAACATGCTCATTATGGTGAGGGTGTTGTAGTAGGTCCATTTTATAAGAAACTAATGAACTTATAATGAAACCATATCAGAATGCTATCCCACATGAGGATATAAAGCATAGAGAAACATTGCTCAATTTATTGAAAGAAAGAGCGTACCGTCACGGACAGTATACTCTATCATCAGGAAAAGAGTCAGAACATTATGTCAATTGTAAACCTGTCACACTATCATGTGAAGGTAATGCACTGTTATCGCATCTCATGATCAAATTGATTGAGAAGGAAGCAGTTGCAGTTGGTGGACTGACATTAGGTGCAGATCCATTAGTATGTGGAGTTGCTCAAAAAGCATATTATACAGGTAATAGACACATTGATGCTCTTATCATACGGAAGAATCCAAAAGGATATGGTACTAAAGAGGTCATTGAGGGTAATAAACCACCTAAAGGATCAGTAGTAACTGTACTTGAGGATGTCACAACTACTGGTGGTAGTGCCATGACTGCTGTTAATGTACTGCGTGATGCTGGATACACAGTGAATCGTGTTGTTACCATTGTTGATAGAATGGATAACCATGCTATCTGGTATAATAATAAGATTGAATTTCAATCACTATTCTTATTAAATGAATTGACTAATGACTGAACCATATGATTTTAATACTGGTGTCCATACTAATGTACAAATCACAATTGATCTTAATGAATTAGTATGGGCAAGAGGTGAGCATCTTAAGCAAGAGATGTCTGTTAATCAAGCAGAGTACCTAGCAGAAACACTGCGTAGGACATTGACTTGGGACACTATGTATGGTATGATTGATCAGGCTATACTTGAGTTCTTTGAAAATCATGAGCACCCAGAGATATGGGATCCTCACTACGGTGAGATACAACCTGAACCTGGTCGTGAGAAAGAACTACAGAACCTAGAGAAGGCAGCGAAGGATAGAGAGAAAGCA
>Ga0209404_10000679_pt1 | contig 25980 bp, 22 predicted proteins | sample TroAtlMetagenome_2_FD_187447 | JGI IMG/M metagenome (GOLD analysis project Ga0209404, IMG submission 187447) | Marine eukaryotic phytoplankton communities from Atlantic Ocean - Tropical Atlantic ANT8 Metagenome (SPAdes) (version 2) | ecosystem: Environmental > Aquatic > Marine > Oceanic...
AATAATGCGAACCTTCTTACATCCCATTTAAGTTCCATAAGTCTGTTATTTCTTGCAGCCTCATCACCTTCAGTTTCTGTAAGTATTGTACTAATAAATGCAGGGGTTCTTTGTATATGAGCATCAGCGTCATTATTTTTATTAGCTGTATGAGCAGATATATCATAATTACTAGGATTAGTATCTGGCTGTACTAATAAATTCTGCCAAGCACCTCTATTTTTATCTGCCTCTTTACCAAAACCTAGATATGCTGCATGACCAGCCTCTAATTGAGCATAAATATAATCCCAAGCAAATTTCTGTCTATCATCTGGCCTCATCTTTTGTAGACCAGGATTATTTTGAAGATTGACAACAGTATAAGCTACTAGTCTTGAGTAATGACCTATCTTGTTTTCGTTGTCAGTAGCCTCCTTATTAAAACCTAAATATGTTTTTAGTTTTGGGTCAATAAAGTCTAAATTTGCCATTATATGTTTAGTTGCAGCCGTTATCTGTTCTGGTGATGGTGGTTCTATAGCCGTTATTGTTACCGTTGGCTCTGGATTATAGGGACTTCCTTGTAGATTAATGGGTCTATCTATTATATGTCCGTTTGCATCATAAAAAATACCTCTTGCATGCTCTTGTGTAGTTGTTTGATTACCTGATGTAAATGTAGATTTATTAATATATTTAGAATTTTCAAACATCTTGCCTTGAATAGTTCCGTCAGCCATGCCAGCCCTAATACTAAGTAATAAGGCATCGTGTTCACCACTCCTTTCACCTTTCTGTCTTTCATATTCTTCAACAGCTTCAACCCATTCGTAAAACTCATCTCCTACAGGAGTTCCTCTTAATAAGTCTGATTGTTTAGTTCCGTTCCATTTAAGAGTTTCTTCATCATGTGAACCCATAAATCTTCTAACTCCTTTCTTAACTTGTCCAAAAACATCAGTAGGATTCTTTCTTGCATTATATATATCAAATTCTTGTAGTAGAGTCGCTTGGTCAGGAACATCTAAAGATTCCTCATACATTTTTTCATAAGCAGGTAATAACCTTACAGCTTCTTTGTCTGCGTAATCCTTTACCAAAGCTGAATAATTATTAAAATCTAAATGTGCAAAGGGACCTTCTGGATTGTTAAAGTCAGCTCTTGCTTCTTCAAAAATTTTAGCCTGTAAAGCTATTAAATCTACCTTGCCATCTTTAGTTAATGTAGCTTCAACACCTTCTCTTGTTCTAGTTTGACCACTATAGAAATTCTCAATCCAAGCTCTTTGAGGAACATTGTTCTGTTGTAAGGCCTCTCCTTTCTCCTTAGCTATACTCTCAACTCCTTTTAGTAGATAGTCTAACCCTATCAAGTTTTTAGAAAAATCATCTTCTCTTTTTGCCTGCTTTTCCTTATAAGCTCTTGCGTCTGCAAACTTTTCTTCAGCAAATTCTACACCACCATCATCATATAGTCCCATTTTATTGTCCTCTTTCTAATAAACTTTGAGGTTCTTCCTCAATAGAGTTCTCTTGTTTATCTAATAAATTAATCTCAGGTATATCTTCTAGTTTAGCTACTACTTCTGTAGGTAGAACCCCAGCAGGTACCCTACCTGTATTCTTTTCTTTCTTTTCTTTAACCATCTGTGCAGCTACTTTAGCTTTTTCTACAAGTATGGACTCCTCTTCATCCATATCCCCATCTTGCATATCAAAGATATTCTCATCGTCTTCATCATCTATTCTATATTTAATACCTGCCTTTTCCGCTAAAGACATAAGTAAATACATTATAGGCTCCATAAGCATCATCATTAAATCAGGATTCCATTTACCTTCTCTAAAACCTACATACCCTATTTGCATAGCTAAGTCTGTAATAGTTACTCCATCACCTATAGCTAATACCATAGGAGTATAAGCTTCTTCTTCTAGTAATTCTAAAGCAACAAAGTTTAAAGCTTCTCTAAAATCTGTGAAATCAGGAGCTGACTCAAAAGGTCTTCTTTGCTCAGGGTCTGATGTTAAAGATTGCCCAGGAATAGGATGTTGTCTATTTCCAAAAGCTTCTACTGCTTGAGGATTCATCTCCTCGCCTATCATTTGTTTCATTATTTATCTCCCTAATCCTGTATCTAAACTACCAGCCATAGTATTCATATACGATTGCCATGCAGGTACTCCTGGATTTAAAATATCACTTGTATATGCTGAAGTTAGCATTCCAGTTGCTTGCCAACTATTACCTTTTTTAGAATGGAATAAGTCTACTTCATTAAAAATATTAGCATTAGACTGTCTTCCTATATCCATAATATTAGGTATATTAGTAGTATAGTAATTAGGTGTATCAGGACCTCCTGTTATTGCATGACTGAGTAAATCTCTTGTGCCTGTCTGTAATCCTTGAGTTGCACCTACTTGAATTTGATTCTTACTCCAATCATATAAATCAAACTCTTTCCAATCTTTTTTCATCTTATCTAAAAGTCCTAAATCACCAACATCAGTTAAATTCTTTTTAGAACTTAACTCAGTAAGATACTTATTATGGTCAAGTTCAAAGCCTTGTGTTAGACTTCCTTTATCAAAAGGTTTATACGAAGTGTCAGGCATTCCTACAGTATCTAAATTTAGTTTTACTGTCATATTACTATCACCTGCTAGTTGCTTCATACGGTTCATATACTGCTCACCAGTAGCTTCCCCTCCTAATTTATCAATCCATTTACCATCTTCTAATTTAGCACTTTGGAAATCAAAGTCTTTACCAGGAAGTTGTCCTGAACCAATCCATCCACCATCAGGTGTTGGAGTCCAACCACGACCTTTAAGAAAGTTACCTGCTGAATCTATAGCACCACTTATTTGACTACTAACATTCGTATAAGTTTTTCCAACCCAAGTTCCTGCTTTATTGATAGCATCTAAAGACCTACCTAAAGCATCCTTAAAGAAACCTGAATTAGGACCCATTAATTTTGAACTCCAAGTAGATAATTTACCTGCCGTGCCAAATAATGAACCTATACCTTGCATAGCATAGGGCATTAGAAACATCATTCCTACTTGTCCTACTATACCTAACTTACCTACGGCTTTCATTACTTTACCAAAGACTTTCTTAATGCCTTTGCCTATTTTCTTAACGCCTTTTTTGACGCCTTTCCATATTTTACTTAAAAATCCCATATCTTAACTACTCCCAAATAATCTATTTACAACATTTGATGCTTTATCAAAGTTGGAGGACCATGTTTTTGCAGCATCTCCTTCTGCCTGTGCAGCAGACATCATTGCTTGAAGCTTTCTATTAGCAGTATCTGTAGCCCATCTGAAATCATAATCAGCTTGGTCTCTTAATTCCTGCCATAAGAAAGATTGTGCGGCCTGTGTAAGACCAAAAGCATTCTGTGCATTCTGTTGATTGATTGCATTCTGTGCAGCAGTATCTGCTGTATTTGCTTTTCTTCTCCAATCATAATTAGAATTTATAACAGCTTGCTCATTCGCAGCATTCCATTGCTGTCTATTATAATTGAGTTGCTCATTAAATTGTTCAACTTGATTCATAATAGCAGAATTAGCTTTATTAACATCAGCTATTCTTTGAACATCTCTAGCTTCTGCAGCATTAGCCTGTTGCGAATTATATTGTTTTACTAAGTTAATCTGTCCTGCATTATACTGTTTAATCTGTGTTTCTATCTGAGACATAAACTGTTGAGCCTGTTGGTCAGAAGTTGCATTAAACTGTCTTGCAGCATTTTGAGCAGATTGATTACTTAATAATCTTTGTTGCTCATTCTGAGCTTTAATTACATTTGCAGCTTGTTGGTTACTTAAATTAGCCATATCTGTTTGTAAAAAAGCTTGAGCATTTTGTATCTGAGTTTTCTGATAGAAGTCAGCGTCTGCTAAATTTTCTTGAGCTTTCATAGCAGCATTCTGAATAGCACTTTGCTGTTCATTACTAGCTTCTGTTAAACTTACTGTTTGAAAGAATTTACTATCAGCCATTGCTTTTTGTTGGTCAGAAGTAAACTGAGCCATGTCTAAATTAAATACATTCTGTGCATTTGATAAAACTGTTTGCTGTCTTCTTTGAGCATTAGCTTCTGATTCAGCAGCTTCAATTCCTCTTTGCTGAGCAACACTAGCTTGAATAGCTTGTGCATTAGCCTGAGCTATAGGAAGTGATGATTGAATAATAGTATTAACTAAAGCATCTCTAGCAATAGATGAAGCTTCTAAACCTCTCTTAGCTAACATAGTTTCTACACTAGCTACAGCAGGTCTTGCCCAAACAGGAATCTCTCCTTCTTCTACTCCTTTTAATAAGGTATCAATTTGATTAGATACTAAAGCTTCTTCAGGTAATCCTTCTATAACTCCTCTTTCTCTTTCAGTAAAAGATGTTAATCTATCTTCTAAAGCTTGAGGGTCATTTCCTAACTCTTCAATAGCTCCTTCTTCTAAGCCTGCATTTCTTAACTGCTTCTTAGCTCTAGTAATTTTAGCTAAAGAACTTCCTACATTTTCTACAATAGGAGCTAAGGCATTTTCTGATAATTTTCCTACGACTCTTTCTGCAACTGCTCCTTTTTGTATAACAACATCTACATCATTAATAATAGGAGCATTAGCTACATTAGCAGCTTTTGCTAAATTAACATCTGCTTCATCAGCTATTGCAGCTTCTGCTTCAGCAGCTTTATTTATTTTACTACCATCTCCCATTCCTGTAGTAACTACTTCTCTAGCAGGGTCAACTTGTTGAAGAGTAGATGTGTCAATAGTATCAACCTCTTCAGCTCTAGTTTGGTCTATTCCATATCCTAGAACTTGTCCTGCATCTGGAGCAACTACTGTAGGAGCTTCTGTACCTACTCTTCCTATCTTAGCAAAATTAGGCACAGGTACAGTTCCTTCAGGTATATTTCCTGTAGCTATATTTCTAGCTTTAGCACCTGTATCGCTTACTCTTCCTCGTCTTTGGTCTTCAAACCAATCTTTCTTCTGAGCATCTGTCATAGTGTCCCAGTTTGGAGGTAAGTCTGAAGGAATAGCTGGGCCTGTAGGTCCTGTTCCTCCTTCTCCTGGTCCTGAAGGTCCTCCGGGTCCACCTGGTCCTCCGGGTCCTTGTATAGGTCCTTTTGGTGGTGGTGGCGGAACTCTAGGAGGTCTAGGAGGAAATTTTCCGCCTCTTCCTTTTCCTGTTCCATCCCAATCAACAGGGTCATCATTTCCATCTGCTGGTCCTTCATAAAAATTAAAGCCTTGTCCAGTTGTAAATCCTGGTCCTGTACTTACTACATCTGAGGAAGGTCCTGTAGGTGTAGAGGGAGAAAATTTAATAGAGGATTCATTAGGTAATAAACTAACCTTATTATCTCTATCTTCTTGAGGCTTAGGTCTGTAGCTACCTCCTTTAATAAAGTTTTCTCTTTTAGCTACTGCTCTTTTACGATTACTATTTCTTTTTCGTTTTTTTGACATTTTTCTTTCCCATGCGTTTTTTTAATTTCATAAAAAGTTTTGGACTTTTAATTTCTGATATGGAGATAACTATAGCTTTTTGTTCGTCTTTCTTCACTACTTCACCTCAAATAATTTATCTACCTTTTCATGTAGTTTTTCTAATCTTTCCATTAAAACATTCATATCGTTCTTTACTTCCCTTTTTGTTATATATTCTCTAGCTAGTTCTTCTCTTGTTTTATTTAAGAGTATATCAATTCGTTTAGCTTCTCCTTCATTCTTACGCATTGAAAAAATGATAGGAGCAATTACTAAAGTTATTATTACATTCCAAAATAAATGTGCCTCTTCCATTATATTGAGTCTCCTGGATATCTGTTCGACCAAATAGTTAAACTATATTTAGTTCCCGAGATAAGAGGTACACATTCATGTCCGTGTGTTACTTGTCCTGGAAATAAAATCATTTTGCCTACAGGTATATTTTTATTACTTATATTCTGTTTAGGATATACCAAGTCAGCTCCTTCATAATCATCATTTAGTTTAATACTTCCTGTAACTAAACTAGCATCGTGATGTAAAGGTAAATCTTTTTGAGTATCTAAATTATATCTCATTACAAAGGCATCTCTAAGTCCATACATCTCTATTGGTTTCCAGTATTTCTCTACAATAGGAACAACCTTTGCATTCCAAACTTCTTCTAACTCTTCCCATAACCCTAATTCTTTCAATCTTATTTCTTGAGCAGGGAATTTATCATACTTTAAACTATCCCATTTTCCGTTAATATCTGCTAATTCCATTAACCTCTCACATTGTTCTTGGGTCATAAAATCAATAACAATCATATTATCTTCTATAATCTCATACTCAGAAGATTCATTAGACTCAAAGTAATTTTCTGTTTGAGGAAAAAATCTATTATATAACTGCTCAAACTTTTTCTTTGTTCTTTCTCCACCGTTACCGTGGTATATACAAGGACAACAATTAGTTTCAGGATTAAATAATTGTCCTGATATACTATTTATAGTAGTAGAAGATTCATGTGTTTGAAATATATAACATTCATAATCTAACTTAATATCAAACTTATTACTTAAAAATAATTTCTGATAATATAATTGGTCATCTCCATCATCAGATACACTATCTTCAGAAAGCATTTTATTTAACTCTCCTACTTCTCCTATGAAAGTTCCACTATTTAAAAATCTATATTTAGTAGCGGCCATTGGAAAATCATGCTCTATATTTGCATCAGGCCAACAAAACTGTTCTGCTGAAAATAAAATTTTACAATTAAAATCTAAAAATCTTTCTACTATAGTTTCTAAATTATCTGCATAGAAAACATCATAAGCATCTGTAAATAAAACAATATCAGTAGATGGTAAATTTTTTATATAATCTCTTAAAAGATTAACTTTCATTCCACCGCCTGGTCCTGACATATCTGTTCCTAACCAAACTACATTAGTACCTAAGTTCTTTACATTTATTCCTACTTTACTAGCACTTGTATTTAACTTACTGCACTTCTTCCTGTCTGTCCCTATAGTTAAAGGATGAACCTTAAACTCTCTAAAAACATTACTTGACTCTATATCACTAGAACTTTCTTCTCTTGATAACTGATTACACGCATCTTCTTTTAAAGCAACGGCATCTATATAGTTATATGTAGTTATCATTTCAGGTAAATATTCATCTACTGGTATCATGTCTTGTATATTAACATGTTCGAGTAAAATTCTAGCAGTCTTTGGTTTAATAACATAGGCTGTTAAGTTATAAGGATAAAAAGGTTTTTCAATTTTATCATTTATATTTATAACTTTAGTAGGTTCATTTTCATTTCGTTGTAAATAAACAAAGTCATATGTATCTATTAAACTTCTATAATACTCTTCATCCCAAGTATTATTAATAACGGCATCATCTTCTAAAATAATAATTGGTTCATCTAGTCTTATACATTCTTCCCAAGCTTTTGCATGAGAAAGAAAACAAGCAATTTCACTTTTTAAAAGAGGTCTATTATTAAAAGGCCCTACCCAATTTTCTCTTGCCTTTATAGTTCTAGAAAAATCTTCTAGTTTATAATCTATTGCTTCTAAATATCTATAATTCTTTAAACTGTTTTTATTAAAATTTTGTTTTCTATCTGTTCTTCTCTTTAAACTTATTACTACCTTTTTCATGTTATAATACCTCTTTATAGATTATAACATTTAGTTATAAGTTTGTAAATCTTATCTTATAGAGACAAAAGTATTAGATTCCAAACCACTTAATGCAGTAGTGTCCCATGCAATTTTAGCTACATCTGATATGCTTACATCCCATGTATATACTATATTACTATATTGAGAAGCAACTGTAGCAGAACTTCTAGCATAAGTGAAACCTTCCTGTCCACCAGACACATCAGTTCCTCCTGAGCTACCTGTAAGGTCCATCTTCAAATAAAGATTATCCCAGTCTGAATCTCCAGTCCCTGCGTTACTACCTGCAAAACATAATGCAACCTTTGTACTGCCTATAGGGCCAAAATATCCTATAAAAGTAATATTTTTATTTGACTCGAATCCTGAATCAAGTCCGCTTACAGCTAAACCACTAGATGTATAACTTGAGCTTCCATCATATGCTGTGCCTAATTGAGTCGAACTACCGTTATTAGTAGCCCCTTGAACCCCAGAAGAAGTTCCCCATCCTGACGCTGAATGGTTTACTGCACTTTTACCTGAACCTACTTGCCAAGTAGTAGCTCCAGCTTTAAAAGCAAAAGTTGACCTTGCATCTGCATATTGTTTAGTAGCGGTGTCACTTGTTGTAGCACTTGTGTTAGCACTACCATTTATTCTAGTAAATCTATCTGAGATATAATCACCATTTATAGGTACAGCATCTCCACCACCATTACTATTAAGGTCTTCCATGACATCTCTAATGCCGTCAGCCGAAGGACTTTGACTTAAAGTTGTCATTTGAAGTTATATGTTAATTTTTTCATTGTTGTTCCTGTTGAGTCTGTATGATTTGTTACAGCTACACTACTAGCGTCTATAATATATTGTCCTGTCTCGCTATAAGATGCTGACTTTTCTAAGATTTTAAGAAGTTCTCCATCAGGAGTACAATATGAATGTAGTTTATTAGCACCTAAGCTTTTATAAAAATCATATTTAACATTGTTAGCTTCATTCATAAATAAATAAGCTTTACTTCCTGTTGATTGGTCTCCCCTTGCTATACCAAAAACATCATTATATGAAGTATCAGTAGAATCATAATGACCTAAAGATATATAAACTAAATAATTATTTTGAAATAATCCAATACAATAATGGTCATAATCTTCACCTTCAGCATTCTTTACTGTGCAAGGAGTAGCATAACTCATAACTCTATCTTGCCAATGATTTAGTTTTTGTTCGTCAGTCAAACCTTCTACAGGATAATCATAATTAGAATCTGTATCAAACCCGGCTTTAGATGAGTCATATAAACTCTTAAAAGTTCCATCAACTATAAAGTTTTTAACTTCATTTTCTGTTAAACTCTTAGCTAACCAAGACATATTATTCCTCTAACTTTTCTACTCTTTCTAATAGCTCCTCATATCCTTCCATGTCTTCTAAACATTTAGGAGGATGCGAATTTTCAGCCAATTCTTTTATAGCTTCAACTAATAGAGGTACTAACTTCTCATACCAGACTGTTAGATAATTATCATCAATCGGAGCTTCTGTAACTACCTCTGGTAGAACAGCTTGAACTTCTTGAGCATTAAGACCAACTTGTCTTTCATCATTATCATATCCTAACTCTTTAGCTACTTCATTTTCTCGGAAGTAGTAACCGCCTAATTGTAATACTTTTTCTAAAGCATTCTCAATAGGTCCTTCAAAGTCTTTTAATCTTTCATCTGAGTAATAAGCAGTAATGTTATTAGTTGCTCTAATTTCACCTGCTGTTCCTGATGCACCTGTATTAACACCTAAACTATTTAGTTGTGTATTTGAACTTGTTGAGATTCCTGGGCCTGTAGGTCCTGTAGGTCCTGTTGGTCCAGTAGGTCCACTTGGGCCTGTAGGTCCTGTTCCACCATTACTACCGTTACTTCCTGCTGGGCCTGTAGGTCCTGTAGGTCCTGTACCACCAGTTGAACCAGTAGGTCCTGTTGAACCACCTGCACCTTTTTGTCCTTTCGAGCCTGCTGAACCGCCGGGTCCAGTAGGTCCTGTTGAACCAGTTGAACCAGTAGAGCCTGTAGGTCCTGCAGGTCCTGTAGGTCCTGTTCCACCATTACTACCTGCTGCACCTTTTTGTCCTTTAGAACCAGCTGAGCCTCCTGGGCCTGTTGGGCCTGTTGGACCAGTTCCGCCTCCTGGGCCTGTAGGTCCTGTTGGACCTCCTGCTCCTACTTCACCCTTCTGTCCTTTAGAACCAGTTGAGCCTCCTGGGCCTGTAGGTCCTGTTGAACCAGTAGAGCCTCCTGCACCAACTTCACCCTTCTGTCCTTTAGAACCATTCGAACCACTAGGTCCTGTAGGTCCTGTAGGTCCTGTTGAACCAGTAGAGCCTCCAGCTCCTACCTCACCTTTCTGTCCCTTAGAGCCTGCGGAACCAGTTGAGCCTCCTGGGCCTGTAGGTCCTGTTGGGCCTGTAGGTCCTGCTGAACCAGTTGAGCCTCCAGCTCCTACTTCACCTTTCTGTCCTTTCGAGCCTGTGGAACCAGTTGAGCCTCCTGGGCCTGTAGGTCCTGTAGGTCCTGTTGGGCCTGTAGGTCCTGTACCACCTGTGGAGCCTGTTGCTCCTGTAGGTCCTTGAATAGAACCACCACTCACCCAAGATGAACCATTCCATATATGTAAACTATCATCGGCTTGTACTATATAAGCATCACCTTTTGTATTTCCACTACTAGGAAGATTTGGTGTATTTGCTACACTTCCTTCCATAGTAATACCAGTTCCTGTTGTTCCTGTAGGACCTGTTGGGCCTGTAGGACCTGTTCCTCCAGTTGAACCGCTAGGGCCTGTTGCACCCACTTCACCTTTTTGACCTTTCGAGCCTGCTGAACCAGTTGAGCCTCCGGGTCCTGTTGGACCTGTTGGACCTGTAGGTCCTGTGCCACCAGTTGAACCGTTAGGGCCTGTTGCACCCACTTCACCTTTTTGACCTTTCGAGCCTGCACTTCCACCGGGTCCTGTAGGTCCTGTTGAACCAGTAGAACCACCTGCTCCTACTTCACCTTTCTGTCCCTTAGAGCCTGCACTTCCACCGGGTCCTGTAGGTCCTGAAGGTCCTGTTGAACCTCCTGCTCCTACTTCACCTTTCTGTCCCTTAGAGCCTGCTGAACCACCGGGTCCTGTTGGACCAGTTGAGCCTCCGGGTCCTGTAGGTCCTGTAGGTCCTGTTGAACCTCCTGCTCCTACTTCACCCTTTTGTCCTTTAGTACCATCTGAAGCAGCACCATCTGTACCTGCTTCACCTTTTTGTCCTTTAGAACCAGTTGGGCCTGTTGGGCCTGTAGGTCCTGTAGAGCCAGTAGAACCACCCGCTCCTACTTCACCTTTTTGTCCTTTACTTCCATTACTTCCTGTTGGGCCTGTAGGTCCTGTAGGTCCTGTTGAACCTCCTGCACCTGTAGGTCCGCTTGGTCCTGTTGGACCTCCTGCTCCTGTATTACCTACTTCACCTTTCTGTCCTTTATTACCTTGTAATGCTACATTTGCTATTGTACCTTTTTCCCATGCTCCTGCAGTTACATCATAGTATGGAATTAAGTCAGAACTAGCAGCATCTGTTGCAGTACTGAATGCTGTTAAAGCAGTTCCTACATTTGTAGCGTCTGTAACATCAGCACTTGCTTCTATTGCATTTAATTTACTATGGTCTGCGTCTGTGAATACATTTGAATCAGTAGCACTTTCTACTAATGTTCTTACTTCAGCAGCTGTTTGGTCTGCTGTAGCACTTGCTTCTATACCATCTAATTTAGTACCATCAGTAGCTACATCTCTTCCATCTACTGTTCCTGATACTGTAATATTAGTTGCAGAAAGAGCAGCAGTTTGTAAATTACCCGCAGCTATTGTTAAATTACCTGTAGAACTTCCTGTTGCTGTTGTTGTACCTAAAATAAATCCATCAGCACTTTCATCCCAACCCATAAAGGCATTATCACCTGTTGAGCCTCTTTCTATAACAATACCTGAATCATTAGAATTAGAACTTACTCCATTGTTTAGTTCTAATAAGTTATCACTAACAGTTGTATTAGTAGAACTAACTGTAGAAGTAGCTCCATTAACTGTTAAGTCTCCTGATAAAGTTAAATTACCAAAAGATACATTACTTGATGTTCCTACTGCTTGTCCTATGCTTATTGCACCACTAGATATAGCTACACCTGTGCCTGCACTTATATGAGACCTTACTTCTGAAGCACTTGGTCCTGTATAAGTTATTACACCTGTTGAATTATTATATGCTAGAGAACCATCTCCGCCTGAATCTGTAACTGATACCTTACCTCTAATAGTTGCATCAGTAATAGCTAAATCTACAGCTCCATCTCCTGCATCATCATAAGTAGCAGTTATATTAGTATGAGAACCGTTGGTTGCAAGTTGTCCACCTACTGTATCTTGTACTACTTCACTTAAATCTATATTACTTGTACCATCAAAAGAAACACCATGTATTGTTCTTGCAGTTTCTAATGCTGTAGCTGTGGCTGCATTACCTGTAGTATCTTGGTTTAATGTACCAACTACTAAATCTATTGTGCCATCGGAATCTTGATATGTTGCTGTAATACCTGTTTCAGTATTGCTAGATACCATAGCTCCTACTGTATCTTGTACTACTTCTGTTAAATCTATATTTGCACTACCATCAAAACTTACACCATGAATAGTTCTAGCTGTTTCAAGAGCAGTTGCTGTGGCCGCATTACCTGTTGTATCTTGGTTAAGTGTGCCTACTGTTAAATCTACAGTACCATCAGCATCTTGATAAGTTACTGTAATTCCTGACTCAGTATTAGAACTAAACATAGCTCCAACAATATCTTGTATTTCTTCGTCTGTCTGGTCTGCAGTAGCATTAGCTTCTATACCATCTAGTTTTGCATGGTCAGCAGTTGTAAAGTTTTCATCTGTTTGAGAAGCTACAACAAAATCTAATGTACCATCTCCATCTTCATAAGTTACTGTAATGCCTGTTTCAGTATTACTAGCTATCATGGCTCCAACTGTGTCTTGCACAACTTCACTTAAATCTATATTCGCTGTGCCATCAAAACTTACGCCATGAATAGTTCTAGCAGTCTCTAAAGCTGTCGCAGTAGCAGCATTTCCTGTAGTATCTTGATTAAGTGTTCCTACTGTAAAGTCTAGTGTATTGTCTGAATCATCATAGGCAACAGTTATACCTGACTCAGTATTGCTTGATACCATAGCTCCTACAGTATCACTAATTGTTTCTGCTAATGTAACACCACCAATAGTAATTGCATCGGCTTCTAATGTTCCATCAATATAAGCATTTCTCCATTGTTGCGTAGAACTACCTAAGTCATAAGTATCATCATCATCTGGAATCATATGTGAATCTATATCAGCTCCAAAAGAAACTGTATCAGTAGCAGCATCACCAAATGTAAGATTGCCTGAAATCGTAGCGTTACCAGTAACAGTTAAGTTTCCTCCTACAGCTACATTTCCTGTTGTAGTAACTGAGTCTATGTAAGCATTTTTCCAATATAATGAAGAGGTACCTAAATCCACATCACTATCTGTAACAGGAGCTAATACTCCGTCTGCAAAATATGCTTGCTGAACTGAACTAGAAGATACTTCTATCCAAAATTCTATATGGTCATTTGAAGTATCTATTAAAACTTTATTTAAAGGAGTAACAACTCCTGCATCTCCAATAACACCAATTACAGGTCCTTCAGCAGCTGTGCCGTCATGCTTATGTCCTGTTTGATTATGGAAAGAATTTACAATCTGGTTATATTCATTATTAAATATAGCAGCTGTAATAGTATCTCCATCTGAAAATGTGCTTTGCCTGGTATATCCTGCCATCTTTATCTCCTACCTGATGGTATGTAATCTATAAAAAATCCATTAACTGTATATGGAGTTCTTACATCATCACTTCTTATTTTAAAAAAATTACTATGTCCACTTCCTTGTAACTGCTGTCTAACTAAAGGTTTTTCAGAAGCTCCAAAAACTCCTGCTCCAAATTTAGCTTCTCCCAATAACGAAGGGGGTGGTATTCTATCTAATGTATAATCCTCTGGTTGAGGATGGTTAGGGTCATCATAATTATATCTAACCCTTAAAACTGGTTGTACTTCTCCTTCAGGACCAAAAGAAATCTTTATAAAATGTAAAGTCTTTAGTGTTCCTAAATCTCCATAGTCTATATCAGGAGTTTGATATTCTGCTACAACATTAGCTCCATTAAAACTATTCCCAGTATCATGTAAAAAAACTTGTCCTGCAAAATCTCCATGATAATATTTTTCTAAACCTAAACTATCAAACCCTGCTGTAATAGCAGGAGCTTGTATGCCTAAAGTTTCTGACCATTGAAATCCTGCTGTAGGATTAGATGTTGAGCCTGGTCTTAAAGTTCCTATTATTCCTCTTGAAGTAGCTGTCGTATCTCCTTCTAAGGCATAGAATAATCTATACTGAGACCTATCTCCTATAACAACACTACTGATTGTAAAAGTATTTATCTTCTCAGCTATCTTTTGTATAAGAGGCTGAATCTGTTTACTAATACTACTTAATTCAATATCGCCAATTCTTGATGTACCAGCAACTGTTCTAAAACCATCAGGTGCTAAGAATATCAAATCACCTGCTATCTCCTGAATACTTTGGCCATCTAAACAACCAACATTGTCCGTAACTGGAACAATAGCTATATTACTTGAATCATTTATATTAATAAGTTTATGAATACTGTTTTTACAAAATATAAATAATTCATTACGGAAACTCTTTAATCCTATTACAGCATCTTCTAAAGCTATATTACCTGCGGTACCTGCACTAAAGTTTGTAATATCATTAACACCACTATAATAAATTACATTCTTATTACTAGCATCTCCTGATACAACATAATGCTTATCATGGATAGTTCCGACAGTAGGAGATATAGTTCCTGATACAGTAACTTCTTTAGCATAAAAAGTACGAGTGTTTAAATCACCTGTACCAGTCATCTTAAAATAAAAAGGTTTATTAGCTCCGTCAGTTATTAAAACTTCACCGTAATCACTTGTACCTTCATATATATCAAAATGAGTTTGGCCTTGCGATGTTCTAGCATCTACACTTCTACTTCCAAATGTAGAATAATTATCTCCACTTGAAGATACACTTGCTTTATTTATTTGTAACCAACTTGTTCCGTCTTGACTAAAATAGATTCCAGTTCCTGAACAAGCTATTACTCCATCTGCATAAACTATTAATCCTAATATAGCATTAGTACTATTAGGATTAACAGCGTCATCTCCACCAAATCTTGTAAAACCACTTATACGCCTATATCCACCTTCAGTACCAACTTCAAAATTCTTTAACTTAGTAGCATATCCTGGAGTTCTTAATAATGCTAATGAGTTTGTAGATTTAATTAATCCACCATCACAAGCTACGGTAAACGGCTGAGATGCAGGCATTAGAAATAAGTCCTATCGTCTGTCATTGATTTTGGTTGAGGATTTATTAAATTAGATTTCATATGTCTCATATGCTTCTTATAATCCTCTAATGCAAAAGCGGCCTGTTGCGGACTTTCTTTAAACTGCCACACATAGTATCTTACTCTTGCTGTAATTGTATTTGTATATTGCTCAGGAAAGACTACAGTATCTCCGTGAGCTGATAATTTTGTAGGAGGATTAAAAGCATAAAAATGTACATTATATACTTTATCAGGTATAGGGCTTAATCCAAATTTTCTATTATCAGAACTTCTAATGACTCTTACAGGTTCTCCATATACTTGGTCTGTAGCATCATCTTCATTCTCACTATCTCTATGATAGGTTTTCCATTCATCTAGTGTTGTAAACTTTAAACTTTTAGAAACATAAGGAGCGGATTCTCCACTTACATTTATTGTTGTTAAATAAAAATCATCCCAATCTATTGAAGCATAGTCTGTAGTTATACTTGAACTACCTGCTTTTAATAAATACCATCTAGTCCCGGCTACACTAGCTACTGTAACATTACCATAGAAAGGGTCTGTACTTCCACTAACTCCTGCTGAGAAAAAGGGTAGTTGTGGTTCTTCGTTAGCTATATCAAAAATGGCTTTGTTTACAGAATCTTTAACAAATTGTTGAAGACCTACTGCACTTGCAAAGTTAGCAGATGTAAGAGGTACTTCATTTAATTCTCTTAATGCTTCATTGGTTAATTGTAAATATGTTGTTGCCATTTATATTTCCTAAAAAGTGGAGAGGTCCGTTAAGACCCCTCCGAGTTTGACATTAGTCAATTACATAGAATGCACTACATAAAGCTTCATCTCTAAGTACTTTCGCACCGTAAACATGTAAGCCTCTTACTATATCACCAAAAGATGATGGGTCTCTCAACACTTCAGTTGAAAGAATAGTATTAGCAGTAGCAGTTGAACTCATATGTCCAGCCATAACTTTACCAGTAGCATTAGATGTGCTAGCAATGTTATTAGACTTGTACATATCAAATCCTCTAAGTTTTCCACTTGAAACTAAACCGTTTCTTATAGAACCTTGGCCTGCATTAAAGTCAACAGACATTAATTTAGAGCCTGATTTTCCTAATTCTTCATAGAATGTAGGAGGTGCTACAAACCATCTACCTTCTTCAGGTACATTTTGAGCATCCAATAATCTAGCCATTCTAGCCATAAGGTCTAAAGCGTCTACACCAGTTCCATCTGAACCAAGTAGGTCTACAGAATTAGTTGCGTGAGCCATAGTAGCGTCAGCAGTAGAACTGTCAGAACCAATGATATGGTCAGGTGCTGATGCAGAACAACCAGCAAACATAGTTGCTAAGATAGCAGCGTCATATGAATCTTTAAGAGCATATGCAGCTGAGCTTGAAGCAACTTCTTTAAAGTTGACATGTGACATATTTGTTTCAATATCATCTACGATGAATTTGAAAGCTTTAGCACTATCAACAACCAAGTTTAATTCTTGGTCAGTTAGTTTAGTTGCAGTTGTGTCAGAACCTCTAGTATAATCTGATACTGAGATTACTGGTTCTTTGATAATCTTTACTGAGTCTCCAAAAGCGGATATTTCACCAGCGTAGTCGGTGTTTGTAATAGCTTCAATAACACTCGCTTTTCTAAAGAAGTTTAAAACCTTTTTAGAGTAAACGGATGGTAAGAAATAACTATTAGTTTGTCCACTTACGGAGTTTGCAAAGTTAGCATTTGTATCGGTTGAGGGTTCAAAATATTGAGCCATGATACTTCTCCTTTGTTAATAATTAATTAATTCGATATTGAGCCATTTTGCCAAGCTTCTGAGATTTCACTTTCGTATTTATCAAATTCGTCTAAGCTCATGGCGTCTATCTCCCGTTTTGTCCAGACCTTCGGCTCTTTGGTTTCTACTGTTGTTGTCTTAGTAGATACAATATCTGCAGCATTAGTCTTAGACTTAGAAGTTGACTTGTCCTGTATTGGAAGTTCTAGTCCTATATCCTTTTTAAATAAATCTAAAGCACGGGAAGCTAAGTCAGCATCATCAGAATTATTATAAATCCATTCTTGAATAGAATTATGTTGTTCTTTTGCCCAACTATGGAAATCTTCGCTGTTTCTAATTTCTTCGAAATCAGGATGTCTTTCCACTAATCTTTGTTCTGCATCAATTCTTCGTTTCTTTTGCTCTTTAATCTGCAAATCGCTAAGTTGTTCTTCTAATACTTTAGTTTTAGAATCACTTTGCTCATGAGCTACTGTTTCAATAACTTTATAAAAGTCAGGATATTCTTTAGCAAACTGTTGGAGTTCTTCAGGAGATTTAAGTTCTGGTAATGCGGGCATGGCCTGCTTTAATAACTCTTGTTTCTCTTTCTCGAAGTCTCTCCTCATCTGTTCCATCTGTCTTCTGCCGTCATCATGTCTCTTCTTCCAATCTGTTCTTTTATAAGGAGCATCTCCTTTTACAGTTTCCAGTTCTTCAGTATTAACACTTCCTTCAGCTTCAACTTCAGTTATATCATTACTCTTAAAAAGTTTATTTTTTTCAGAAGGCTCTTCAAAAAACATACTCTCTGATGAGACAAAGGGTTTATCTTCTCCTTTGTGCCAAGCTTTTTTTTGGTTATAAGGATTTGCTTGTTCCTCTTGGACTTGTTCAGTCATCTTCTTCTCCTACTAGGGGCTTTATATTTGACAAGGTAGCTCTATGTCGACTAGAGGGCTTGTGCTTGCAAAGGTAGCCGTTTGGTTATTAAAATATAGGGGGCTTATAAAAAGGTTGCCCTATTGTATTATCGGATTGGTACTCCACCTGTTATCATCTTGTCGTTAATCCTATTATTAGTATCTTCGACTTCTGCTTTATCAAGGTCGTAAGTCTTCTCAGGGGCCACAGTCATACCTTCTCTAAGGTCTTCTGTCATATACCCACCACTCCTTCTCGCTTGTCTCATAGGTTCTTCGTCAGCTTGCATTTCTGCTGTTTCCATCATCTGTTGAAGATTATCAACTCCGATTTCTTCAACTGCCTTAGCCGTAAAGACAAATTCTCCATCCGATAGCCTTGCAGGTATCGAATCGGAGACTCCTGTTCCCGGTCCTTCAATAGGACCAGACCCAGCAAATTCTGAGGCAACTTCTAAAACTTTGTCAAATATGACACTAAGTTGTTCATCGCCTTCTAATTTTTGATATAGATAATCCTCTTCATCTTCATCGAGGGATTCATCTACAATAAAATCTATATAGTTATCTTCCATAGCTTCATCACTTTCTAACGGTGCTGAAGTATCTTCAGGTAACATTTCTTGTTCATACTCTTCATGTGTTGCACCCGGCATTATAGTACCGTCAGGCATCATGTGAGTTTCTTCTGGATTTTCCATAGGCATATCATCTGATAATAGCCCACCAGTATTAGCAGTTCTTCTAGCTTTAACACGCTTTTCAAACTCCATTACTTTTTCTTGAGCTTTAATCTCATCATCTGTAAGTTCACTCTTAGGTCTTTTAGATTTTGCAATTTCTATTGCGGCCTCTATCTTACCTTCAGATAACAAAAGTTGTACTGAGTCATCATCTAATATACTTTTATCTGCCATTATTTATCCTTAGCTTTACCTACATTAAGAGCAAACCAATCAAGAACTTTATATAACTTACCTACCCATTTGTCATCTGCGGGTGTAGGTGTTAATGAAGCTACTAATGATGCTCCTGCTACTATCCAAGGTACTATCTGTACCAAATTTAAAAACATTCCAATTAAATCAAATGTATTTTCCATATTAATTTTCCCCTTTTCTGTTTATTGCTTCTTTTACTTGAGCTTCTAGACTATTCAACTGTGCCAGAAAACTCAGTCTCCCCTGGATTCGGTACAACGCCTGTTCCGATTGTGCCGTCACCAGTGCCTGTACTTCCAACTCCTTGAGGTTGTTCAGGTGTTCCTTCAGGTCCTCCCATTGTGGGTTGTTGATTAGAGGAAGGAGCTTCTTCGCCATTATTTTGTCCAGCATTTTGCATTCCTATTATTTGAGCCATCATTGCAGCTTCTTCTGGGTCATTGAGTATTTCATCAGGGTCCAAATCTAAGCTGTAGGCTAGTTCACTTATGAGTTTAGAAATTTTAACAAATGGTGCAATAGTTGGATTTTGTGCAGTTTGTAAGAACATAGTAAGTCTTTGACTTCTAACTTCTTTCTGCATCAAACTATTTGTTCCAGTTGCTCTAACTTCTAAATCACCTTCAATATCTAAATCACCTTCATGGAACTGCATGTTCCATTGATAATAAGATTCCCCTAAAGGTTTTAATAAAAAGTCATCAAGATTTTTGATAACTGTTTTAATATTTAAACTAGATGCACCAAGTAACATTGACATGCCTGAAGCAGTCCTTGTCATACTTTGAACTCCAGTTTGACCGTGTGAGTAACTAGGTATTCCAGTTTGCTCATCGGCTAGCTGTCTGAATTTATCAAACATCATCATATTTTCTGTTGCAGTATTTGGAAATTTCAAACCGTGTATGGCTTGACCAGGCATTCCTGCTTGTCTTCTAAATACTTTACCAGGATATATGTCCATTGACTGACCTCCTACTAATGCAGATTCATCTACATCAAATATTAAAGAGCCACTCAATGCTAAATTGTCTATAGCCATTCTTGCATGGCCATTCATAATCTGTTGTGAGTCATCCATATTTTCTGCAACTCCTATACCAAAGAAATTATAAGGATTTCTTTCATATGGGAAAGCATTGTATGGAAGTCTAAATGGTTTAAATGGATTTATAACTACTCGTAATAGTTCATTACCACATATCCAAGCATTAATTTGTACTTCATCTAAATCATCTATATCATCATCTAGTTCAATTCCTACTTCTTTTGCGTACTCGGCATCCATAATGCCCCAATATTCTAGTACTTCAAAGTTACTGTGTATCTCATCATCAGCTCTATCATCATCTTTTAAATGAGCTTCATATCCTCTATCTACATAATTAGGACCATATTGAATACATTTCCTTATAGCATCATCATTAAAGTAAGGCATACTTCTTAATGCTCTTAATTGACTACGGTTCATTCTATGTCTGTGAACTATATATTCACATTCATCCATGTTAGTAGCAGCAGGGTCAGGATAAAAATCCCAACAACTAACAAACTCTATTCTAGGAACTCTAACTTCTATAGGGTTATAAGTTCTTCCACCTTCAGGATTATTTTCCCATTTGTTTAATGTCTTATTAAAATTAAATGGTCCTTTAACAATACCTGTTCCTAGCAAAGCAGATTCTAGTAAAGCGTTTCTTATTTCTGAAGAACCGCTAGATTCTTCTATTTGGTCATGGATAAGTTTTTCCATGCGTCTTGCAGCTTCTTGAGCTGGATTAACTTCTGGAACTTGAGGAATTGATTGGTCGCCTTCAATTAAAGATATCTTATCTTCTAAAGGCTGAGAAGTTTCTCCACGGAAAAAAGTGGAGCCTGCTCCTAGTTCTCTTCCATCTCCCTCATATCCTACATCATAAGGATTATCTATTCTATTTCCTATATCATCAGGAATAGAAGATTCTATATCAGGTATAGGATTGCTAACATCAAGATGAGCTTTTGCTAATTCGCCTTCAGGAATCTTTGTTTCTGCTATACCTATAGGGAATCTACCTGTGCCAAAGATAACATCAACTAACTGACCAAAGGCCGCAAGTACTTTAGTCTTAGTAACTTTTACAAATACTCTAGACTTTTCGGATTCTCTAAACTTAACAGATTTTTTATATAGTCCCCTATAGTTTTCAAAAGCTTTAAGCCAACGAGTTTCATCAACCCTTCTTGAGTCTTCAGCTTGTTGAAATCTTGATTTGATTATACCTACTAGGTTTTGTCTTTGGTTATCTTCTAACTTTAATTCTTTAGCAACTTCGCCATCTACCTCGGTGTAGATTTCATCCGCATTTAAAAATGTGTTGTCCGAGTCTGCCATATTTTAATAACCAAAAGTGGAATCTAAAGGCTGGTATAAATCCTTTTTAATTCCTCTTATTCTATCTAATGGGCTTTCCATTCTAGGTCGGCTCATTATCATATACCTTAACGCATCATAAGCATGGTCTGAAGCGTGAGTGTCCACATCTTCAGGGTTCGTTTTAGAAAGAGGGATAGATTGTAATTCTCTTATTAAGTTCGGACATGTATTAAATATCTGTAACTTAGGTCTTCCGCTTTCTCTAACTTTTAAATACTCATGGATTTGTATTTTGCCTTGTATTCTATTCTTATCTGCTCTCCTTAACTTGTGGCCTGCTCTAACAAGAGCTTCACCAACAGTAGGACCAGTAGTACCTGTGTTAGCCCAGGCTGCAGTATCTAATACACCAGCAACTGAGAAAGGGTCTTCCATTTCTCTTTCTGTTATTATACTCCCTAATTCCTCACCTGTCAAGCCTTTTTGATATAATTCCCTATAAATTATTAAAGTTCCGTCATTTATATCTACAGTTCCCCATAAACAGCATGATTCTGAGGCATATCCATAGTCAATACCTTTAAGTCTTTCCCAATGTAAAGGTAGCTTAAAAGGGGATATTATGTGCATTTCAGGCTGAAATTCTACAAATGCGGCACCTTCGGCAACATCCCAGTTACCTTCTAGTAATTGTCTTCTTTGAATTGGAGGTAGTGATTTAAGCATTTGCTCATATACACCATCTTCACATAGGAAAGGATTGTCTTGCAGTTTAGCAGGAATAAACTTACGACTTAAACCATCTCCTCCAAGAAAGCTTGTGTTCTCTTCGGCAGGTTCAATGTATCTTTTTTTAACCCAATGAGAACCAACGCCACCCGGGTTAGCTGTACATCTTAGATAAGTTTGTATATCTGGGTCTGTGGTCCTTAAACGAGATGCCAGGTAGTTCCAACTAAATTCTGTTGGTAGATGTGTGATTTCATCAAAGCCAATCCAAGAATAAGCTTGTCCTTGATATCGATAAACATCAGCATCTCGTTCCAAGAAGCCAAACTCTACTTTAGCACCACTTGGGAAATTCCATAATTTTTCTACTTCTTTAAACTTAGCACCCGGAAATGCTTGTGGGTATAACTCTCTAGACTTATCAATCATCTCCCTAAGTTCTGGCATAGACCTTCTTAGTATTAAAGCTCTATGGTCTTTCTTATGAGCATATCTTAATGGGTCCACTATCATCGCATATGATTTACCACCACCCGCAGCTCCACCATATAGAACATCCTTTTCGCCTGCGGCCAAGAAATCAGTCTGAGGTCCTTCATTCGGATGAAAGATTATCGGTTTATCTTTTAAACTTTCTCTAACGCTTGTTGTTGTTTCTTTAAGTTCTTCTTCCGTATAAACATTAGGAGTCTTCGACTTTGTTGATTTCTGAATAATGCCTTCTTCTGTGCGTATCTTCTGCTCTTGTTTGGCAATTTTCCGTTTCTCCTTTTGGATTTTCTTTTTCTTCTTAGCTAAGGTAAGTTTCCTTTGATGCTCAGGAGAATAAGAATATTTAGAAGTAGCTCCTTTAGGCCTACCAGTTATTTTTTTAGGTTTACCTGTAGCTGTTAATATAAAAGAACCATCTTCGTTCTTTTGATATTCATCAGGGAATATTTCCCATGCAGGTCTTGTGAGTTGTTTCTGTAAGCCGACATGACTTATCTTTCTACCAGTTTCATTAGATAAAAGTTCTGCGGCTTCTCTTAAAGAATAAGCTTTATCAACAACACCTTGTAGATATTTGTTTAAAGCTTCTAGTTGTTCAGGGATTGGCTCAAGATATCCTTTAATAGTACTTATCTTATAACCAAAAGGGATGGTTGAGCTTCTCTTTTTAATATACCCAGGAGGAATATCAGCCATTGTATTTTCTTCTAGCTAATTCGTTGCGTATCTTCTGTTTAAGCTTCTTACTTATAAAATCAGAGTCTAGTAACTTTAATAATTCTTCTATACTTGCTTGTTTCATAAAAAAATGTTCTATCCGTGTAGCTCCTGTCTTTCTATCTGTATGCTTAATAGAAGGTTTAATCTTGATTGGCATGGAAACTAAGCCTTTTTCTTAGGCCTTCCCCTAGGTTTGGGTTTAGCCTTAGATACTTTAGTCTTTGGCTTTCTTTTTGGTTTAGGTTCTTCTATAACAACAAACTTTCTTACTACCTTGTTTAATCTACAAGATTTCATTAGCCTGTGGAACCTGTCATATAATTTATTCATAATTCTTTCTCTAAAAAGCAGGGCTTCCTAGACAACTTACCCTAGATGAAAGTAAGCATCCTATTCTAGGAAACCTCTTACGCATAACTCAGTCTTTCGACTTGGTTTGTACCTTCTTTTTCTTCTTCTTTGAACCAAATATAGCATCCCAGTTATCTCTATACTGTTTAGTATTAGTATTAAACCTAGGTGCTGCTCCTTTACCGCCATCAGATGGACCAAATAACCTACCTTTGTTCTTCTTATTTGTCATAAGAACAGGTTTGTCATTACTTCCTAGCTGATTGCCCATTATTTAGAATTTATTTTAATTTCTTTACTTATTGAGACTTTGGCGTAAGGATTGTCTCCTTCTAAGTCTGAAGATAATTCATTTCCGAAACCAATATCTACAGTTACTCCGTTATCTTTATAACGAACTCCTGTAAATAGAATATCTGTTGAGGTTTCTGCCTTTGAATTAAAAGGTTTACCGTAAGTTACGCTTGATATGTGTTCGTATTCTACAAAAGTATATAAACTACTGCATCCTGAAAGGATAAAGAACCCTAATAGGAAACTAATAGCTATAGTCTTGTTATTCTTAATGTACAACTTTCTCTTCTTTTACGATTGTTTCATGGATAAGTTCTGTCAACTCTCCTATTATTATTAAACCATAGTATTCCGCTATGGATTCTGCTTGACTTATAGATTCTGCTTTAATCATAGGCCCCATTATAATATGAGGGTCTTCGATTTCAAACTCCGTAGCAAAAACTCTAGTATTCTTAACTATTCCCATTAGTTTATCAAGGAATATTTAATTGTCAAGCCTAAATAGTAACCGCAAAGAAAAAAAGCAACCGCCCACCAGGGGTAAGCTTTACAGAACTCCCATATTTCAATCCAGTAGTTCTTCATAATCGCCTTCTTCCGCAGATAAATCTACAGTTTCCTTCTGAGGCAATATGAAAATTCCTCCTGAGACATTGTGATTGATATCGAGCTTGTCTTGTTTAACAACTCCTACTCTATCTAGTAGAGTTTGGGCCGCTTGCAACTTCACATTTGCTTGAGGTACAGCATCATCGCTGTTCATAATTTCTACGAGCTTAAAAGCCGCAGAAGGTGCTTCCCTCGCAAGTACATTCGAGGCTAAATCTACTACTTCTTCTTTTAATGATTTTAATACTTGATAGTGATTTCCTGAGTAGCCTGCAAGTTCGGCTGAAAGTTTTAAGTTACCTTTAGTTTCAATCAGATTTTCCAAGAATTTCTCTTGTTTGTCTGTGAGTTTTCTTGTTGAAGGTAAGTTGTTCATTCTTTTATTATAATGATTTTGAAGAATTTGTCAAGTTTTTAAATTCCCTCTTGACAAAACTCAATCTCAACTATATAATGGTATTAAGGCCGCAGGGTTATATAGTATATATCACATACCTGCTCTCAAGTCTACTCCCCCCAACTAATCCTACCGTAGTTACGGGCCTTAAAAGCTACAACTTAACACTTCAAAATCCTATAAAATGTATGACATTGTGCATATATCCCTCCGGGTGCCACCGGGTCCCTGCCCCTGCCTTTATATAATCAAGACTTCTTAAACCTAAGCAACCTTTAGAAACTTTACAGAGCTTTTTAATCTATCAAGACCTCTTTATTAAGAATCTAATATTAAAAAGTCTTAGAGGTTTACAAAGTTTTAAAAAATATAAGCCTCTAATTAATAATTCATTAGCTCCCTAAATTACTTTTAAGATTTCACAGTCTTGGCAGGGCTTAAGAGTTTTATAAATTTAAAAGGGCTTAGGGCCTCTCTTATTAAAACTAATGTCTTATATAAGCTGTAAAGCTGTCCTATATATATTGTATTAGTTCCGGGCAAGTCTTAAAGCGGCCTTAAAAATACTATTAAATTTTAGTCCTTTTATTTTTACCAGGTAGAAATCAGCCCGGAAGAAATTAAGAAAATTTAATTTTTTATTAGCTCGCAACTTTTGGAGTTTTGAATCTTGCAGCTTTTTTAGATACAATTAACCTAACTTAAACAAAACAGCCCAAAAGGGCTAAGGAAAAATAGAATGAAAAATATGAAAAAGAACGGAGCGAATAAGATAACCAAAGTAAACGATATCCTTATCAATTACAGAGGGTTTTATTTCACGACTCACAGAGGACACACATTTAATGGTGTTGCTAAGTCTTGGGATTACTCAGGAGTTAGTAAGGGGATGAAAATCCATGCTTGGAGTAGAGAGGAGCTAAAGCGTAAAGTAGATAGAAGAATTAATAACGCTATAGATGTCTACTTGGAACATACAGGAATGGGTAAAGATGAACATAGGAACCTTCAAGCTTGGTTAGAGACACCACCTTATAAAAGAAATTCAAGAGGGAAGGTTATAGCAAGCTAAAAACTAACCACCAATAATAAGCTCTTTAATTAGGGCTTTTGGTGGTATAAAAACATGCCTTTAAAGGCAAGGAGTAAAATAGAATGGAAAA
>Ga0209404_10000682_pt1 | contig 25868 bp, 8 predicted proteins | sample TroAtlMetagenome_2_FD_187447 | JGI IMG/M metagenome (GOLD analysis project Ga0209404, IMG submission 187447) | Marine eukaryotic phytoplankton communities from Atlantic Ocean - Tropical Atlantic ANT8 Metagenome (SPAdes) (version 2) | ecosystem: Environmental > Aquatic > Marine > Oceanic | place...
AGATGACTTCCGTAAGAACGGTGGTGTTATGAACCACGAAACCGTAGAGACTATCTCTAAGCGTAAGAAGCCTTTCACAGTAGACTATACAGGTTTCGGTTGGGTTATGATTAAGAACGGTGTCTTCGAAGATAAGAAGATTTCCTATCCTTGGTTTGCCCCTAAGATGCAAGTCTTTGAAAGTGGTGCGGTACAGGACATGTGTGGAGAGGACGTTAGTTTCTGTTTAGATGCTATCGAAGCTGGATATGATATCTGGTGCGATCCTCGGATACGTGTAGGACATGAGAAGACGAGGGTACTTTAAGTTATGGCAAAATCCACTGGAGTACTCGGTAACGAGATTAAGGAGGCACGTCCGAAGAAAACTCGGCAAGGAAAAGGCAAGCACACCAAATATGCGGCCTCGTCTCGAAACAAAGCACCTAAGAGGAATAGAGGACAAGGATGATAGATTATGAACTAATCAATGAGAAACTATCAAGCGGATTAACACTCCGCTTTGATGTTGGTCTCTCTTTTAATATGCCCAACGCTAGTAAATGGTTAAGTGATGACTCAAACGTCTATGTTATTGGAATCGAACCACATCCTGGTAACTTTAAATCTTGTTGCTCGCACTTGGAGACTCACCATGCGGGGAATAGATGTTACCTTATTGAAGCTGCTATTTCTGATGTCGGTGAATCCAGAGAGCAAGATTTCTACGGACTTAGTGGAGATCCTGGCACTAGTTCTCTTTGTCGCCCAATTGGACGATTTGAAAACCTCGTTGACAGGGTATATTCCGTCGAAACAATTAGTTTAGCATCAATTTTAGATAATTTAAATTACGAAAAGGTAGATGTACTCAAGTCTGACACTCAGGGTAATGATTTAAAGGTAATGAAAAGTGCTGGAGAGCACTTAAAGAAGGTAGATTTCATCTATGCAGAGTATGATGAGTCTGATGACTATGAAGGTGGTAACACTGGAGAGGAGTTAGATGCCTATCTGGAGGAGATGGGGTTTGAATGCTATGATCGCATATATGTACCAGAAAGAAATAACAAATTAGTTGACTGCGAATACAGAAATGTAAATAGTACTGCGGATAAACTTGGACCACGTTGGAATTCTAACTAAAATGGAAGCTCAAAACGATTTTTTAGACAATTTAGCAGCTGATCAGCATGAAAAAATGCTTCGTGAGATATGGGAAGACGATTTAACCCCTAGAAAGAAGAGGATTAATGATGGAGAACTGCATGAAAGGGCGATAATTCAAGATTTAGAGAGTGAAGACCCCTATACAAATGATGGAGAACTGTGGAATCCAAATAAACGTGTCTAAATAAAAGAAAATCATAGTATAAATGCCCGTCGAACGAGTGTCACGGGCTTTTAAGGACATTTCCCTGTCCTTTAAGCCTCATCCTATTACAAGAGATGTAATTCCTCTCAAAAATGAGAGAGCAATCGCTCGGTCTGTTAAAAATTTAATACTTACACAACTTCAAGAACGTCCTTTTCAACCTGGATTGGGTTCTAATGTAAGTGGAAGTCTTTTTGAACTAATGGATGCAGGTTCTGCTGCTGTTATTTCTAGTGAAATAGAAAATACTATTGATAATTTTGAGCCTAGAGTGGAATTGCAGGATGTAGAGGTAACTCCTTACTACGATTCGAATTCATTTGATATAACTATTGTATATAACATAATAGGAATTGATATTCCAGCTCAAAAATTTAGTTTTGTATTAGAATCATTCAGATAAATGCCTCTTACACAGTTTACAAACCTCGATTTTGAGGATATTAAGACTCAGATTAAGGATTATCTGAGAGCAAACAGTAATTTTACTGATTTTGACTTTGAAGGATCGAATATGTCGGTCCTAATAGACACTTTAGCGTATAATTCTTACATTACTGCTTACAATAGCAACATGGTTGCTAATGAAGTCTTTATTGATAGTGCAACATTGAGAGAAAACGTTGCTGCACTAGCAAGAAACGTTGGATATGTACCTAGAAGTAAGAAATCATCAAAAGCAAAGGTAAGTTTCTTCGTTGATACTTCAAGTTATTCAGTTGCACCTCTTACATTAACGTTAAAATCAGGAATCGTAGCTGTTTCTAACACTTTTTCAAGTGAAAACTACAGTTTTGCCATAATGAATGACATTACTGTACCAGTTGTGAATAATATTGCAGAATTTACTGATATTGACATCTATGAAGGCTCATATTTGACTAAAACTTTCACATATAGGGAAACTGGAGACAATGTTCCTATAGAAAAGTTCATTTTACCTAATGATGGCATTGATACATCAACAATTAACGTTACAGTGTCCCCAAATAGCACTGCAACTAATTTAAAAACAGTTTATAAGCTAACTGACAACATTATTGATGTAACTAACAACTCATTAATCTTCCTTTTACAGGAAGCAGCTGATGAAAAGTATGAAATTCTCTTTGGAGACGGTAAATTTGGTAAAAAACTCGAAGATTCTAATTTTATCAATGTACGTTACATTTCAACTAACGGAAAAGACGCAAATGGCGTAAATTCCTTTACATTTACTGGAAATATCCAAGATAACTCTGGAGTTACAGTAACTGAAGGAATTTCTCTATTAACAACAATTGATGCTGCAAGAAATGGCGCAGATATTGAAACTGTGCAGTCAATTAAGAAATATGCACCTTTAGTTTACTCTGCTCAGAACCGTGCGGTGACTGCAGATGACTATAAAGCGATTGTTACCAAAATTTACTCTAATACTGAGTCAGTTTCTGTTTATGGTGGTGAAGATACAGAACCACCTCAATATGGAAAGGTTTTTATTAGTATAAAACCAAGAAATGGTAAATATCTCTCTTCAATTGAAAAAATTGAACTTAAGAACAAATTAAAGAGATATACAGTCGCTGGGATCCTTCCTAACATTATAGATCTTAAATATCTGTATGTTGAGATGGATAGTAGTGTATATTACAATGCTAACGCTGTGAATAGTGTAAATGCTCTTAAAACGGCGGTTGTTAACACTTTAGATACTTATTCTAGGTCAACTGAATTAAACACCTTTGGAGCGAGATTTAAGTTCTCTAAGGCACTCCGTTTAATTGATCAAACTGACACTGCTATTACTTCTAACATCACTAGAATATCTATGAGGAGGGATTTAAGGCCTGCCTTAGCAGATTTAGCAACATATGAACTTTGTTATGGTAATGCCTTTAATGTTAACTCATTAAATGGATATAATATTAAATCTTCTGGATTTACCATTAGTGGTGTAAGTGGAACTGTTTATCTTTCAGATATACCTAATGCAGATAGAAAAACAGGAAGATTGATTGTATTTAAATTATTAGCATCAAATCAAGTTGCTGTAATTAGGAATAATGTTGGAACAATTGATTATACTAGAGGTGAAATATTAATCAACGCATTAATAATTAACTCAACAACTATTAGTACTGATCAACCAATTATTCAAATTAGTGGTACACCTAAGTCATATGACGTTATCGGATTACAGGATCTTTATTTGCAACTAGATAATAGTAACAGTCTCGTTACTATGGTTTCTGATACTATTTCTTCTGGTGCTGATATATCTGGTTCTAACTATGTCGTTAGTTCTAGTTTCCCTAACGGAAGAGATGATCGTGAATCTCCTTTAGTAAGGGGTGTCCCACAATATACATCAATAACTGGAACTGAATCGTCTACAGTACAAGAAGTTGATACTTCTTATGCTACGACATATACAACATCTACATCATTCAACTCACAAAAAGTAACAGGCAACCAAACTAGCGGCGGTTATTCATACTAATGATAGAAACTAGAGCCAAAACCTATTCTGTAGTCTCTAACCAGATTCCAGAAATGATTCAGGATGAATCTCCTTTGTTTGGAGAATTCTTGGAGCAATATTATAAATCGCAAGAATTCCAAGGTGGACCAATAGACCTTGCTGAGAATATTGATCAATATATCAAAAATGATTCTTTTCGTCAATCAGATCTTGTTACATCTACTAATTTAGATGGAGCAATTACTGCATATGATACAACCATTGCAGTTAACTCTACTGTAGGTTTTCCTGAGAGATATGGATACTTAAAGATTGGTAGTGAGATAATAACTTATACAAGTAAAGATAAAAGACAGTTTTTTGGATGTGCTCGTGGATTTAGTGCGATAACATCTTTATTCAATAGTGCTGAAAGTGATAAACTTGTATTTTCTACATCATCTTCAGCAGAACATGCAGATGATGCTACAGTAACTAATTTAAGTAATCTCTTCCTTGCTGAGTTTTTCAAAAAATATAAAGAACTTTATGTTCCTGGTTTAGAAGATAGAAGTTTTGTTAAAGGACTTGATCAAGCTTTATTTGCAAAACAAGCAAAAGATCTCTATGTAACGAAAGGTACTGATGATTCTTTTGAAATATTGTTCCGTGCTCTATATGGTTCAAAGGCATCGATTATAAAACCATTTGAACAGACTATTAAACCATCTGATGCTGATTACAGAATTACAGAGGATTTAGTTGTTGTTGCATTGTCTGGTAATCCTTCTAAATTAAGAGGGCAGACATTATACCAAGATGCTGTTGATGGTGTTCTTAACTATTCATATGGTTCAATTGCTGATGTAATTTCATATGATCGTGATGGTAATAAGTATTATCAAATAAGTCTTGATGCTGGTTCTGATAAAGATATTAGTGAATCTGGTTCTATCTACGGTAAGTTTAGTGTTACTCCAACAACCAGAGCAGTAACAGATGAAGTTGCTAGTGTTAATACAATATATGTTGACTCCACAATAGGTTTTCCTGAATCAGGAACATTAATTATTGGTTCTGTTGAAGTTACTTATACTAATAAAACTACAAACCAATTTTTAGGATTATCTGGTAATAGTAATGCTGTCAGTAGAAATGATTTAATAAGATTAAAATCTAGTATCTATGGATATGATGTTGATGGTAATAAAATAACTGTAAGAATAACTGGTGTTGTTACTGACTTTGTAATTCCAGGACCAAGTAAGCAAATGGTTACTGGTGATTTAATCGATGTTCAGAACCTTGGTATTTTAGAAGATACAAATAAATCTTTTACAGAATGGATTTATAATGTACCTAATGTTTTTAATGTAGAGACTGTTGATGATATTGGTAATGGAAACCATAAAATCACATGTCCAGAAGTTCATCTTTTATATGTTGGTGATAAAGTAACTCTTATTAACCAAGATAATAGTGCAGAGAATAGTGCTGAAGTTGTTGATATACCTTCTAATAAGATTGCAATTCTTAGTGGATTGGGATCTATAGATTTAACAGCAATATTTAAAGCAAGAAATGATTTAATTAGGGCAGAAGTACTTCCTGCTGTTAAACAACCAACTTATAAATTTAGTGCAAACGTTTCTAATGCATATAACTTAGATGTAGTTGGTATTGTTAGTGGAGTTCCATATGCTGGTCCATATCATACTCATAATGGGAAAAAGATGGTGGGACCAAAGCATACTGCTGCTCCCCATGATTTTATTGAAGGTGAACCATCACAACAAACATATGTTACATCTGCATCTATACCATATTATGCAAATCAACAACTTAATGCTGATTTAAGAGGTATTTCAGTAAAGATTGCTGCTACTTTTGCTGGTGAAACGATTTCAACATCCAGAAGTCATGATTTTATCACTGGTGACGAAGTTTATTATATTCCAGGTACTGTAACTACATCTTCGTTGATTGATGGAGTTGTTTCTACTTCTACAACTGCAAAAACTTTAGATCCTTTAACAGAAGGTTCATATTATGCTTATAAAGTTGATGACCAATCATTTAAATTAGCATATTCTCGTGCAAACATCGACGCTGGTAAATTTATTGATTTGACGGGTAATGTAGCTGGTATTACTACACATGAATTTGCAAGTAGACTTAAAGATAAAGCAATTGACTCCCAGAGACTTGTAAGAAGGTTTTCTGAACCAGTATTTGATTCTTCTGGAGATGAATTTACAACAACACCTGGTGAAAAAACAGGTATGTTCGTAAATGGTGTTGAACTTGCTAATTATAAGTCAAGAGATTCCATTTATTATGGAGAATTGGAGTCAGTTAGAGTTCTAAATGGTGGAAGTGGACATGATATCATAAATCCACCAGAATTGCTTATTACTGATAATGCTGGTGTTGGTGCAACTGGGCATGTTAACGTAAAAGGTTCTTTTGAGAGGATAGATGTAAAATATGCTGGATTTGATTACCTAGAAAAACCACAAATTACAATTTCTGGTGGTAATGGCGCAGATGCTAAGGCAGAAGCTAAAATGAAGCAAGGGACACATTCTTCTTCCCTTGACGTACAGGTTGGTATTAATACAAGTGATAATTTAGTCGGATTCACCACATATCATCTTTTCAATGCTGGTGAAAGAGTATTTTACCGTCAAAACAAAGGTACAGCAGTTGGTACTGGAACAACCACTTTAGGTGACGGTGCAATCTACTTTGTAGGACTTTCTAGCAATACAGCTATTACATTACACTCTGATTTTGATGATGCTATTGCTGGAATCAATACAGTTGACTTATCTGAAAAGGGATCAGGTACTCAGACTTTTGAAAGTGTCAAAAAGAAAAATGTTGTTGATAAAATCTTTATAACCAATCCTGGAAGTGGTTATGAGTATAAAAAGAGAACTGTTATTAGTACTGGTATTAATACTGCTCAAAATACTATTAATATTAAAGATCATGGATATAAGAACGGAGAAATCTTAACTTATGAGACAACTGGGACTGTAATTAGTGGATTAGTAACAACAACACAATATAAAGCTCTTGTTGTTGATAATGATAACTTTAGAGTAGCAACTGCTGGTGTTGCAGGTACTATTACTGAATCATATGATAATGGAACTTATGTGAGGTTTACTGGTGTTGGTGTTGGAACTCATATCTTTAATTATCAACCTATATCAGTTTCAATAAGTGGAGAACTTGGTATTTCATCTTCTTTGGGTGATTATCATGCAACTATGATTCCAGTTGTAAGAGGTTCTGTAACTTCTATTGATTTAACTCAAAAGGGTAGTGGATATGGTAATGCTTCTATTGTAAGTTATGATAGAACACCAAATATCGATTTTCTTGCTGGCTCTGGTGCTGAACTTCGTCCAGTTGTTCAAGATGGTAAAATTGATCAGGTTATTGTTACTAGAGGAGGAACTGGATATAATGCACCTCCAGAAATCATTACATCTGGTATTGGTACATACGCAACATTAACACCTGTTATAGAAGGCGGTGTAATCACCTCTGTAACCGTTGTTAATGGTGGTGTTGGATTTGTTACTGATAGATCTTTCTTAAGCGTAGAGACTGCTGTAGATGCCTCTGGAAGAGCACCTGTAGTTAAACCAGAAATTAAGAGATGGGAACTCGATAATGTAACTCGTTATAAGAAACTCATCAAACTTGATGATGGATTTATGGAGAATAGTACTGGAACTTATGGTTCTCAGTTTACTCATTTATATGCTCCTAGAAAACTAAGAGAGATGCTTCCTTCTCTCAAATTAGATGGAAATAAAGATTATGGTACATATGATTTAAACTATGAAAATGCAGAAGAAGTCTCTGATAACCATTCACCAATCATTGGATTTGCATATGATGGTAACCCAATATATGGACCATATGGATTCAATAGGATAGATGGTGGTACTATCAGGAGAATGATTCCTGGATATGAACTTAATGCTACTAGACAACTTGGACCTACTGTTGGTGATTGGCCTTTAGGTTCATTTACTAATGACTATACATTTACCAATAAAGGTGATTTAGACAAGTATAATGGACGTTTCTGTAAGACTCCTGATTATCCATCAGGTACTTATGCATACTTTACAACTATTGATAGTTCTTCCCAACAAGATGCTACTTTTGATAAGTACTTTACTCCAGTATTCCCATACGTAGTTGGAGAGTCATTTAAATCTAAACCAGATTCTTATAACTTTAGTCCTAACTCAATAACAGATAAAGTTGATCTAGAAAATGGTGGATATGTAAGAAATATCTATCCATATAAACTTTCATTTAATGCTAGTGATTATCCTTACGTTGCACGTCCTGATAAGACTATTGACGACTTTGCTTCTATAGTTTATGCACAAACGGGTGAAGTAGAATCTGTTAAGATTGAAAATGGTGGTTATGAATATAAAGTTAATGATAGAGTTGTATTTGATGATGTTGGTACAGGTGGAATTAACGCATCTTCCAAAGTAAGTAAGATTACAGGAAAGAATATAGTTAAAATTTCTTCTTCTACTACCAAAAAGGATAATGTTACTTTTGAGGTATTAAAAGATGAGAGAAAAATTCTTGCAAGAACTCCAGCACCTCATGACTTTAAAGACGGGGATTATGTTAGTGTTTCTGGAATATCTTCTCAATCTATAGTTAATCTTGATGGTGTTTATACCATTGGTGTTAATACGTCTACCTTTAAATCTTCTGCTGGTATTGGAAGTACTGGTAGCACAGGTATTGTTACATTTATACCTATTAATGGTGATGTAGACGTTCTTCAACCAACTGATGTTATTGGAATATCTACAGAAAAACTTTTTGTTGTTAACGTTGATTCATATAATTCTAGAGTTAGAGTTATACGTGAATATGGTGGAACAGTTGGTACAGCATATACTGCTGGAATTATTATTGAAGAAAAACCACGTGAATTAACAATTAACGTTGGTGTAAACACTGATGCAGAAATTAAATTACAGAAGAGTGTTTATTTCAATCCTTTAGATGTTGTTGGACTAGGAACTACTTCTGGTGTTGGTATTAACAGTACTATATCAGTTATTGCACCTGGATTAGCATCCACAGATATTGCTATCCCAACAAGGTCAATTTATCTTCCTAATCATAAATTTACGACTGGAGAATCTTTAACCTACTCTTCCGGTGGTGGAACTGTTGTTTCAGTATCTACTGATGGTGTTAATAACTTCAATCTTCCCTCTCAGGTGTATTCAGTTAAATTAGGACAGAATACCATTGGATTGACTTCAATGCCTGTTGGAATGGGTTCTGAGGGTGTTCTAGTAGGTGTTGCATCTACTGCTGCAGAACAACTCTATTTCCATAGTGTTGGTACTGGAGTAACTCATTCATTAACAACTCAAGATACTGAATTGACTGGTAGTTTAGAGAAAGTTGTTGTTACTGCAACTGCAACTACTGCTCATGGACTTGGAGTTGGTGATACTGTATTCTTAGATGTATTACCTGGAATTACTAGTGCATATACTGTAAAATATAATGAGTACAATAGAAAATTCTCGGTAGGGTTCTCAACCTTTACTCAATCTGGTGTTAATATATCTTCAAATATTATATCCATTACTAATCATGGATATTCAACAGGTGATAAGATTATATACGAATCAGCAGGACCAGTTGGTGGTCTAATAGACAATACCGCATATTTTGTAATTAAAGATAGTAATGATTCAATTAAGTTAGCAACTAATTATCATAATGCAACTATTCAATATCCTCTTCCAGTAGGACTAACTTCTACTGCTGGTGCTGATATAGTTCATTACATTAATCCAATTAACCCACTTATTAATCTAACTAGAGGACAAAAGTTAGAACTTAATGTTGCTGATAGTACTTTAGCTAATGTTTCTGGTGGTACAACTTATTCTGCATATGCAGTTAATTTCTTTAGAGATAAAGATTTTAAACATGAGTTTCTTACTGTAACTCCTGATCAATTTGATGTCACAACAAGTGGTAGTGTTGGTATAACTGGAGGAAAGATATTTTTACAAACTAACGCTAAAACTCCTGAATTATTATATTATAACTTAACTCCAGTAAATCCAGATAGAATTACTACTGTTCAGTCTGAAATAGTTGTTGATAAGACTGTTAAGAATTATAGTACTATTAAATTAGTTGATTCTCTATATGATGGAAAATTTAAGTTATCTTCTATTGGTTCAACTACATTTAGTTTTAATATTCCTAATGAACCAGAATGTGCTTCATATACTGATGTAACATCTAGAATGTCTTATGAGACAACATCTGCTGCTGCTTTAGGTGGAATTGCAGATGTTAAGATAACCAATAAGGGTTATGGATATTCATCTATTCCTGGAATATCTACAATTAGTAGAAGTTATACAGGTACTGCTGCTACCACCTATGGTAATGGTTCTATCTTAAGAGTTGAAAGTAATTCAATTGGTAATGTTAAAACAACTCATATTACCAATCCTGGTTATGAGTTCCCATATGATAAGACATTACGTCCAAGTGCTGCATTACCAAGTCTCTTTAAAGTTGATAGATTTAGAACACTAGATCATATTGGACTTAGTTCTGGTGGACATAATTATTCTATCGCACCTAAGTTAATTGTTAAAGATAGGGTAAGTGGATTAATATTAGATGAATGTGAAATTAAAACTGAAATTAGTGGTTCAGTTGGAGTTTCGACAGTTATTATTGAAGAAAATACTAAGAGATTACAAGATCCTAAACCAACCATAATACCTATCCATAACTCAAATGGAGTTGGTATTGAAACTGTTGGATTTACAACTACAACTGCAACTGTAGAACTTACTCTTGATACTGATTTTTCTGTGGGACAAGATTTCCCATTTGCTGTTGGAGATAAAGTTCTAGTTGAAGGTGTTGGTATTGCTACTACTGGATTTGGATATAATTCTAGTGAATATGATTATAACCTCTTTACTTTAAATTCTATAACACCAAATCTTGGTGGTGTTAATCCTAAGGTTAGTTTTATTCTAGAAAATGATAATCCAGGTGAATTTAGTCCTGATAATTCAGCAGGACGGATAATACCTGAAAAACATTTTCCTGGTTTTATACCAGTTACTAGAAAGGGTGATTTTAATATTAAAGAGAAGATTACCCAAGAAACACTTACTGGAACTAAAACTGGTACGGTAATTGGGTGGAATAGAAATAATAATACTTTAAGAATTGCAACTAGTGATGTATTTGAGTCTGGTAAGCAAATTGAAGGTGGTTCATCTAATCAGGTTGGTTCTGTACAGTCAATAGAATCCTTTGAATCAACATTTGATGTTGGACCTCTTGTAGAGCAAAGAAAAGGTTTCCATGAGGTAACTGGATTCTTAAATGACTCTAGACAAAGAATTCCTGATAATGATTATTACCAATCATTCTCATATTCGATTAAGTCACCAGTTCAGTATTCTGATTGGAAAGATGTAGTTAGTGAAATAACTCATACTAGTGGATTTAAAAAGTTCTCTGATATGGAAATTGAATCCTTTGATGGAAGGCCTTCTACTGCAGACGAACAAGGTGCAGGTTCATATGGAACAGGTGGAAGTGGATTCCCTAATGCTGGTATTGGTGCTGCATCTGCAAGTACCCCTAATACACAAGAAGTTTCAATTACAGTTGATTTAATTTCTAATAAAAGTGTTGATACATTATTGGATTATGATAATGCTTCTGAATTAACCGTTGAGGTTGCTGGTATAAGCACTGCAAACCAAATAACAGTATCTAAAGAGATTGTTTTAGATAATAGAATTCTTACTGATTATGAAGAAGCAAGAACTAATAGGGTTCTTTCAATTGATGATGTTGGAGATTTATTCTCCAGTAAGCCTAGAACTGACCCCTTTGAGAAGTTTGATTTTGTAAACAAAGAAACCTTCTCTGCCCACAGATACTTCTATCATGTAAAAGATACACGTTATGTCGGAGAAACTCAAACTGGATTCTTCAATGTTGTCCAAGATGGTTCTTATGCCTATATCAGTCAGTATAGCATAGACAGTCAAGGATTCTTAGGACATTTTGATTATGTCTTTAGTGGTGCATTTGCTAATGTTAATTTCTATCCAACTAAGTATGAATTAAACAATTATGTTATTGATTTCATCTCTGTTGACTTCAATAGAATGACAGGTGTTGGAACTGGTGCCGTTACTGGAATTGGTTCAACTTCTATAGGAGATCTTGTTACAGTTACTGGATTTACTACAACAACTGCTATTGGAGCAGCAAGTACTATTCTTGGTATTAGTTCTACTAATTCTGCTGCTAATAAAGTACTAGTTGAAGTTGTACAAACTACTGCTGGTATCGATACTCACCAGTTTGCAGAAGTTAATATTGTTCATGATAATAGTGGTAATGATTCTGGTACTGGATTTGTTGATTATGGTACTTTCTGTAGTGGTGGGATGATTGGAACATTTGGAGTTGAAACAAATGGACCAACTAATTTGAATTTCTATCCAAATGCTGGTATTAATACGACTTGTGCAGTTAAGATTGTTGATTATGAATTTAATTCTAATGCTACTGGAGTTGGTTCTACAACATTGATAGAAGGAATGATGGAATCATTCTACACTTCTATCTCTGCTTCTGGAACTCCTGGTGAGAATAAGATTTGTGGATTCACAAGTACAGAATATGAAGGTGCTCATTTTATAATCAATATTGAAGATACTACTAATAGTAAGGCATCTCTTCATGAAATGCTAGTTTCACATTCAAGTGATGGTATTACTGCTCAAGCTTACTCTGCAGAGTATGGTGAAGTTCTTACATACGATCCTGATGGTAATGGATTAGATGTTGGATTAGGAACTGTTGGTGCTGGATTCTCAGGTAGTGATTTCTGTGTTTACTTTACACCAAATGCTAGTATAGCAACTAAGGTAAGAGTATATGGAGAAACTGTAGAAAATCAAATATCTGGAGGAATTTCTACTCTTGGAATAGGAGATGGCAATTCGGTTGGACAATTCCGTACAGGAGAAGGTACTTATAGTGGTACTCTTTCTGTTGTTAAACGTAACTTTAATCTTACTCATAGAAACAGACCAATCTTTAGAAAGGTATGGGATCCTGAGGTTGATACTTCAGTTGTTAGCATCGATGCTAATACTATTCAACTTGCAGATCACTTCTTAGTTACTGGTGAGAAACTTACTTATGCTTATGATGGAGCTGGTATTGCTACATCAGGTGGTGTAATTGGAACTAGTGTATATGCTGTAAAAGTTAGTGAAGATTTAATTAGGTTATCACCTACTGCATCCGATGCTCTTGCAACACCTCCAACAGTTCTTGGATTTACTACAGTTGGAACTGGTAACAGTCATTCTATTACATCTTATAAGCAAGATACTAAGTGTCTAATTGCTCTTGATAATAATATTCAGTCACCAATAGTTTCTACTGGTGTTACTGTTGGATTGACTAGCACCATGAATGCATCACAGGTAAATGCTCGTATTACAAGCATTGCTTCAATGGTTGGTGGTGATATTATTAAGATTGATGATGAATATATGAGAGTTAAGTCTACTGGTTATGGTGGAGTTGCAAATCAACTTTTAGTGGATAGAGGATGGTTAGGTAGTGATTTAGGTGTTCATACAGTATCTTCAGGTAATAATGCTGTAGTTACTAAGTATGATGGTAATTACACTATATTAGGTAATTCATTAAACTTTGTAGAACCTCCTTATGGTGAAGAAGGTTATACTGGATTAACAACTCGTTCTACTTTCCAAGGAAGAACCTTTATCAGAACTGCTGAATCAGATGATTCGGAAGCATATAAAGATAACCTTATCTTTGATTCAATATCTAAAGACTTTACAGGTATTGCTAAGACATTTACATTAACAAGTGAAAGTGGTAGTGTTGCTGGATTCTCTACTAATAATGGAGTATTCCTCTTAAATGAGATATTCCAAGGTCCAACAGTTGATTATGATTTAAGTGAAGATGTTAGTGGAATTTCTTCTATTACATTTACAGGAACTGCTTCATCTGTAACAGCAGATTTGAATGTTGGTACTCTTCCTAGAGGTGGAGTTATTGTTAATGTTGGTTCTTCAGAAGGGTTAGGTTATCAACCATTAGTTGCTGCTGGTGGTACTGCTAATGTTTCTGGATTGGGAACTATTTCATCTATATCAATTGGTAACAGTGGTAGTGGATATAGAATTGGTATTCAAACAGTATTTGTTGGAGTGGGAACCTCTGGTGGTTCTAAGTATCCAAATATTACTGCTATTGGTACTGCTGTTGTAGAGAATGGTTATATTGTAAGTATTGGAGTTACAAATGGTGTTGCTGCTGGATATACATTCACAAATCCACCTAAAGTCTTTATTGATGCTCCCACAGGATATGAGAATATTCCATTAGTTGCTGCTGGTGGTTCTACAACTAGTGGTGTTGATGCTACGATTGATATCACTGTTGGGTTAGGTAATAGTGTAACTCAATTTAGGATTGGTGACACTGGACGTGATTATGCTGTTGGGGATGTATTAACTGTTCCTGCTAATACATCTAATTTTGCGGGAATTCCTACAACTGGTACTTCTGCAAACTTTAAGGATTTCCGTATTATCGTAGAATCAGTTCATGATGATAAATTTGCTGGTTGGACATTTGGACAATTAGAAGTACTTGATAACTTTAGTGAATTCTTTAATGGAGTTACTAAATCCTTTACAATTAAAAAAGCAGGAATTCCTGTTTCACTTAGATCTGCTAAAGGTTCTCCAATTAGAATTCAAGATAATCTACTTATCTTTATTAATGATATTCTACAAGATCCTGGAGTTTCTTATGAGTTTAAAGGTGGTAGTGTTATCGACTTCCTTGAAGCACCTAAAGCAGGTGATACTTTAAAGGTATATTACTTTAAAGGATCTGCTTCAGACTCTGTATTTGTTGATATTATTGAAACTATCAAGAAAGGTGATAAGATTCGTCTTCGTGATGAAGCTACTAAATCTTCAACCTTTGGATTCGATCAGACTGAACGTATTGTTAGTGGAATTCAAACTTCTGACAAATTCAGTACTGTTCAGTACTTTGGACCTGGAATCACAACTAATACAGCACTTAAGCGTCCTTTGACTTGGACTAAACAGAAAGATGATATTGTTGTTGATGGTGTATATGTTTCTAAATCAAGAATCATTAATCAATCAGCAATTACTCCTTCTACTAGAATTATTAGCAATGTTGGAATTGGTTCTACTACCATCTATGTTCAAAGTCTTCGTCCATTATTTGATGATAATGAAGAAGGATTTACTGGTGCTGATTTGAATTTAAATATTGTTGATGAAAATGCACCTAAGATTGCTGCAGCAGCAACTGCTATTGTTTCTGATACAGGAACAATTAGTTTAGATTTAACCAATGCAGGTATGGGTTATACTGAAGCACCTACTGTTTCTATCAGTACATACTTTGGTGTAAGTACTTTAGCAACTGCAAGTGCAACAGTAAGTGCTGCAGGAACAGTTAATACTTTAACTGTTGATAATGCTGGTGTTGGATATACCAATACTTCTACTCCATTAGTATTGATTGGACAACCAACAGGTATTGCTGATACTCTTGGTACTCCTGTAATGACTGGTGACTTTGGATTTATTTCTGGTATTGCTGTTACTACTGTTGGAGTAAGTACTGGACTTGTATTTGATTTATATGTAAATAATTTGTTTAGAGATGCTACTAGAGTTGGTACTGCAGTTACTATATCTTCAATAAGTACAGGTGATATCTTCTATGTTCACAATTCCAATACAGGAATTGGATTAACATCCTACGGAACAGGAACAGGTATTGGTACTGTTGGTATTGGTTCTACATTTATAGATAACATATACGAAGCCATGGCGGTTTCTTATAGTGAGAATTATGTAGTTGGAGTTGGTACAACTGGGGTTCAAAGAGTCACAGTTAGTGTATCCTCTACAGAGAGTGTAACCACTGGAATTAATAGTTTCTTTGGTTCATATACCTTTGGTAAATTGAGTGGAGTTACTAGAGATAGTGATCCTCATTCATTTGATATTGTTAGCGATAATGGAATTACAGGACTTTCAACTGCTCCTGTGATTAGACGAATTAAAAACGTCAAACGTTCTTACTAAATAGAAAAAAAGTCTAAGTAAATGTCTGCGATTATAACAGATCAATTGAGGGTCTTGAATGCTGCTAATTTTGCTGCTGGCATCAAGACTACCACTAATAGCTATTATAGTTTTATAAATCTACCCAATGCTACTGATGTTCAGTCAGATTGGGATACTAATGTTCCTGATCCTAAGGATTCTTTTCATCAAGAAGATAGGTATTGGGATACTATGATTGCACTGAAGAAAATAGGTGCTGGTGACGTAAAAAGAGTTATAAGAAAAATTAGTTGGACATCTGGTACAACTTACGATTATTATAGAGACGATTATAGTAGAGATAATACTGCTGGACAAACTGGTGCATCAAACTTATATGGTGCAAACTATTATGTAATGAACAGTGATTATAGAGTTTATATTTGTATTGCTAACGGTTATGATCCAGATAACTTATTAGGTAAACCGTCTCTTGATGAACCTCTTCACACAGATTTGGAACCAAAGGCTGCTGGTACTAGTGGTGATGGTTATCTTTGGAAGTATCTCTATACTATTAATCCAGGAGATCTTATCAAATTTGAGTCAACTAATTTCATCCCAGTTCCTGATGATTGGATGACTACCACTAATGCAAATATTACTGCTGTAAGGGGTAATGCTGCTCTTAGTGGAAACCAATTAAAGAATATTGTTATTACTAATAGAGGTGCTGGTTATGGTAATGCTGCTACTTACACCAATGTTCCTATTAATGGAAACGGAAACAATGCTAAGTGTTCTGTAACAGTTAATGCTTCTGGACAGATATCTGCTGTTAGTGTTACGCAAGGTGGTGATGGGTATACTTATGGTACTGTTGATTTGGAAACTGGTGGTGTTACTAATACCTCTGGTAGTGTTGATGCAACCTTTAATGTCATTATTCCACCTCAAGGAGGACATGGTGCTGATATATACCGTGAGTTAGGAGCAACTAGAGTTCTAGTTTATTCTCGTATTGAGAATGATGACTCTAACCCAGACTTTGTTACTGGTAATCAATTTGCTAGAGTAGGACTTGTTAAGAACCCAGAAGAAAATGGTTCAACAACAATTGTAAGTTCAACACAGGCAAGTGCAGTATATGCTTTGAGATTGAGTGGTGCTGGTGTAACTGCTGCTACATTTACTGCTGACGCTAGAGTTCGTCAAACAGTTGGTGTAGGTTCTACTGCTGTGGGACAAGTTGTTTCTTGGGATGCAACTACAAGAGTTCTTAAATATTGGCAATCCAGTGCTCTTTCTGGATTTACCACTGCAGGTATTGCAAAAACAAATCCAGAATATGGATTTGAATTACATGATTTCACTGCATCTCCTCCAACTGGAGGTAGTTTAACCGTTAGTGGCGGTTCAGTTGATCTGGGTATTGATACCTCATTTACGGGTATAACCACCGTAATAAATAATAAGACGTATAACCTTGGACAAACCTTTACATTAGGTGTTGCGCCACCAGAAGTTAAAAAATACTCTGGAGAGATTATTTACGTTGATAATAGGGCATCTATCACGAGATCCACTAATCAAAAAGAAGACATCAAAATCATTGTAGAGTTCTAAAAAATGCCACAGGAAACGAACCTAAACGTTAGTCCATATTTTGACGATTTTGATGCGGCTAATGACTTCCATAAAGTCCTATTCAAGCCTGGTTTTCCAGTTCAGGCAAGAGAATTAACGACTCTGCAGTCCATACTGCAAAATCAAGTTGAAAAATTTGGAGACCATATCTTTAGAGAAGGTTCTAAAGTAATACCTGGACAGTTATCATACCAATCTGAATATTATTCAGTACAAGTTGAAGCAGGATATTTCGGTATTCCTGTATCTTTTTATGCAGATAAACTGTTAGGTAAGAGAATTAAGGGTGATGTTTCTGGCGTTACTGCAAAGATTGTTGATTATATAACTGAAGAAGTTTCTGATAATGGAAATTTAACTTTCTATCTTCAATATGAAAAGTCATCTACATCTTTTAGTGGACAAACATTCCAAGATGGAGAAACTCTTTTAACATTATCTTCAATTACATATGCAAATACTGTAATTGCTGGAAATGAAGGATTTGCAAATACTATTCCTGCTGGTTCTACTTCGACAGGTTCTGCTGCTCAGATTACAGAGGGTGTTTATTTCCTTAGAGGTAATTTTGTAAGAGTACCAACTCAGACTTTAATTCTAGATCAGTATACTAATACACCATCATATCGTGTTGGATTAAGTGTAAGGGAAGAAATAATAACTGCAGGTGCAGATGAATCTCTATACGATAATGCAAAGGGATTTAATAACTTTGCTGCTCCTGGTGCTGATAGGCTTAAAATATCTGCTGTTTTAGCAAAGAAAGAAATTGATGAACTCAACGATGAGAATTTCGTTGAAATCATGCGTCTTAATGAGGGTGCTAAAGAGTTTTTCCAAGATGATTCTCAACATTCTATCATCAGAGATGCATTAGCTAAAAGAACTTTTGATGAATCTGGTAATTATTATGTAAAACCATTTAATGTTAAAGTAAAAGAGTCTTTAAACGATAGGCAAGGAAATAAAGGAATTTATTTACCAGGACAAACCACTCAAGATGGAAATACTCCATCTTCAGATTTGATGATATATCAAATCTCTCCAGGTAAAGCATATGTACGTGGGTATGATATTCAAACAATTAGTAATACAAATCTAGATGTTCCTAAGGCTAGAGAGACTAAAGAAGTAAAAGATATTGGTTTAGATTTTAATACTGGTACACAGTTTATTGTTAATAGAGCATTTGGTGCTCCTAATGTTGGATTAGGAACAACATCATATGTTTCTTTAAGAAGTCAAAGAGTTGGTGTGACTAGTGCAACTGCTGCTGGCACAGAAATTGGTAAGGCAAAGGTATATAATTTTACTGCAGAATCAGTAAATCTTAAATCATCTAATCAAGATGAAAATGAATGGGATTTACGTTTATTTGATATTCAAACATATACAACTTTAGGAATTAGTACTGATATCAATATTTCCCTTCCTGCTCGTATTACGGGCGATTCTAGCGGTGCTGAGGGGTATCTGGTGAGTGCTGTGACTGGTGGCACAGAATTAACTCTTTATGGTAATAATGGTAGTTTTGTTAAAGATGAGTCATTTAAGGTTAATGGTAATGATGTTGGTCCTATCGTTAAGACAATTAGGGATTATGGATTAAATGATGTATTCTCTGTTTATTCAAATCCTGGAGTAGGACAAACATTTAATGCTGACTTTAAGTTAACTCATGCATCTACACCTAGAAATAAAACGTTTATTGGTAATAATCCAACATTTACAATTACACCTGGAAATCAAGGAATTTCTACAGTAACAAGTCCTGGTAATAACTTTGCAGGTATAGTCACAACTGGTGATTATGTTTCGTATGGTGGAACTACTAGTGATGCTTCTCTTAATAGAATTACTGCTGTTTCTGCAGACGGTTCAAATATAACAGTAGCAGCTGCTACATCAGTTTCTGGTATATTCAATGGCCAACTTCCTGGTGTTAATGAAGTCGTAACCAATTCTTTACAGATTCGTTATCTTGATAGTAGTTTAAAGGATGATAATAGTTTCCTTACAAGATTACCAAAAACAAATATAAGTGATATTAATATACTTGACTCAGATATTATTGTTAAAAAGCAATTTAGAAATGTAACTGTATCAGGTAGTGAAATTTCTGATTCTCAGTTTAGTATAGGTGCAGACTTTACGTTTATGCCATTTACTCCACAGAGATATGTTGTCTCTTATGGAGATGGTTCTCATGAACCTCTTACTGCTGATCAAGTTCAGATTAATAATTCTAGTAAAACTTTGAATTTTGTTAATCTTTCAGTAGGTGCAGACACTCAAACTAGAGTTGATGTAACACTTAAGAAAGTAAATCCATCTTCAAAAGAGAAGAGATGGACTACAGGAACAACAGTCATTACTAGATCTAATTTAGAAGGCTCTGGTAGTACAGATCAAACTCTTCAAAATGGATTAACATATGGAAATCTATATGGAACTCGTGTAGAAGACAAAGAAATTTGTTTAAACGTACCTGACGTTGAAAGAGTTATAGGAATATATGAATCAAATGATATGACAGATCCAGATCTGCCATCTATTACATTATCTTCTTTGTCAGGTCCTAATGGAACTACTGCAGATTTAACTGTAGGTGAAGAAATAATATCTAGTGATGGTGCTGTTGCCATAGTTGCTGAGATAACAAATTCTACACAGATTGGTATTTCATATCTTAATGATACGAAATTCAATATTGGAGATATAGCAACTTTCCAATCTTCTAGTATACAGGGAACTGTAACTGCATTTACTGTAGGTGATAGATTACTTTCATCTAAGTATGAAGTTGATAATGGACAACGTAATTCTTATTATGATTATGCTAGAATTGTTAGAATAGGAAATGAACCAGCACCAACACGTAGATTAAAGGTTGTATATCGTTATTATACTGTTCCTTCAACTGATGAAGGAGATATCTTTAGCATTAATAGTTACAATGCAGATCGTTTTGATACCGATATTCCATTTCTTGATGCTGATGGAAGAGAAAGATTGACTGATTATATTGATATACGTCCTAGAGTTTCTACTTACGATCCATCTAGTGCAACTAAATCACCTTTTGAGTTTGATTCAAGAACATTTACAGGAACAGGACAAGCACCTCCAAATATTCTTTCTGATGATGAGACTCTAAACATAACATTTAGTTATTACCTTGCAAGGATTGATAGGATATTCTTAACTACTAATGGTTCTTTCCAGATACAGACTGGACAATCATCAGAGACTCCAACTCCTCCAGAAACTATAAGTGGTGCTCTTGATGTAGGAACTCTATATGTTCCTGCTTATACTTTTGAAGCTCAGCAAGTTAAGTCTTTTCTGAAGCAGTATAAGAGATATCAAATGAAAGATATTGGTAGACTTGATAATAGGGTTAAGAATCTTGAGTATCATACTGCCTTAACATTACTTGAAAGTGATACTAAAAATATGTCCATTAAGGATGCTGATGGATTAGATAGATTTAAGTGTGGATTCTTAGTAGATAACTTTAAGAATTCTACTGCTCAAAGTAAGAATGATCCAGATTTTAATGCTTCGATAGATCAAGATCTTGGTGAGTGCCGTCCATCACATTATACAACAGCTGTTGATTTATTATTGGGAACAAATTCAATTATTGGTGTTGGGCAAACTGCAGATCCATCACAAGATTTTGCTTTTGCAAATGATTTAATTGGAAGTGGATGCCGTAGAACAGGTGATTTAATCACTCTTGATTATACTGAACTTGCTGCTATTCAAAACTCATATGCATCTAGAACAGAAAATGTTCAGCCTTTTGCTGTAGTCTTCTGGAATGGTGATATGGAGTTAAATCCATCCTCTGATGTTTGGGTTGATACTAGAAGGATTGAAACCCGTAATGTTAATATTGAAGGTAATTTTGAAGATGTTATGGAGGAGAATGGTGCTGATCCAAATACAGGACTAATCTCTACTCAATGGAATTCATGGCAAACTGATTGGGTTGGTGTTGATGTACAAGGAGAAATTACTACTGAAATAGAATCTAGATGGGTTAATACTCCTCAATTCGTTATACAACGAAGGAGGGTTCCTGGAAATCGTATCGAGAGAACGACCAGAAGAGTTAATGCATTAATGAGGGATATAGAAGTACGAGTAGAAAATACTACCACTACTACCACTACTAACCAATCTAGAACTGGACTTGCAACAAGAGTTGTTGAAAGATTAGATTCTGAATCTTTAGGAGATAGGGTTGTTAATCGTCAGAATATTCCTATAATGCGTTCTAGGAATATTGAATTTATTGTTACAAAGGTAAAACCAAGAACTCAGTTATTCTCATTCTTTGATGGAGAAGATGTATCTAAATTTACCTTCCCTAAACTTTTGGAAATAACCATGTCAAATGGTACATTCCAAGTTGGAGAAACCATTATAGCAACTCCTTCAATTTTAGATGAAGGAGCAAGAATTGCAACTACACCTTACATTCAGTTTAGAGCAGCAGTACCAAATCATAAGTATGGTCCTTATAATGCTCCAACTGATACTTATTCAGTAAACCCATATCTTGACGATCAAGGAATACCCGAAGTTTATACTTCAACAGCGAGTATATTAAATGTTGATACATTTAGTTTACAACTACAACCTCAAGGACAATATTATGGATTCCTTAATGGAAGTATGACACTTAGAGGGCAGACTAGTGGTGCTGAGGCAACTATTTCAGGTACTCGTCTTATAACTGATAATGTTGGTACTTTAATAGGTTCCTTCTTTATTCCAGATTCTACTATTAATGAGAATCCAGAATTTGCTACGGGTACAAAAACACTTCGTTTATCGTCTTCTGCAGTTAATTCTTTAGTTCCTGGAACTGTTACATCATCTGTAGAGAAGAATTATGAATCTTCTGGTATTATTGAAACTCTTCAAGAGACTATTATTAATACAAGAAATGCTGAAATTGTTACTGAGAACTTAACTGATAATAGAGTTCTTACAGATGTTCAAAGAAGAGTTAATCAAAGAACAGATGTATCGGTTATTAGAGAAAGAGTTGAAAATTTCCAACAACTAATACAAACTACTTGGTACGATCCTCTTGCTCAATCATTTGATATAGGAGATCCAAATGGGGTATTCATTACTTCTGTTGACATATATTTCTCAACAAAAGATGAAGAACTACCATGTAGTGTAGAACTTAGAACATGTAAGATGGGTACACCAACAACTACCATCATACCATTAAGTAAGAAAGAACTTCTACCTGCTTCTATCAATACATCTGTTGATGCATCTGTACCTACTAAATTTACTTTTGATTCTCCAATATATTTGGAAGGGGGTTCTGAATATGCATTAGTTGTTGTTTCTCCATCTACAGAGTATAATATCTGGATTTCTAGATTAGGTGAAGAAGATATCTCAACAACTGGATTAGGTGAGTCTCAGAAGGTAATTATTACCCAACAACCATATCTTGGTTCATTATTCAAGTCACAAAACGCTTCTACTTGGACAGCTTCTCAGTTAGAAGATATGAAGTTTACTCTGTATAAAGCAGAGTTTACTGCTGGTACTACAGGAACAGTTAACTTCTTTAATCCAGAATTGAATGTTGGAAACAATGAATTTGTAGAACTTAATCCTAACCCAATTGAAGTTGTATCTAAGAGAGTTACACTTGGATTAACTTCTTCAATTGCTGATAGTATCGATACTCTAGGTATTGCTACAGGTGTTGCAATTGCTCAAACTGGTTCTGGTTTATCTGGTGGTGTTGGAAATATTATTGCTATCGGTGGTTCTGTTGTAAGTAGTGGTTCTACTGATGGATTATTAGCAGTTAATGCTGGTTCTGGATATACTGTTGCAACTACAGAAGGAATACAACCATTTACTATTACAGGTAGTGGTTCTGGAATGGAAGTAACAGTTCAAGTATCAGTTGCTGGTTCTGTTTATCAAGATCCTAATAATAAAGCAGGAACTGTTGGACTTGTTAGTGTTACTAATGGTGGTAGAGGATATAAGATTGGTGATGTAGTTGGTATTCCAACTGCTTCTATGAACGGTATTGGTACAGGAGCACAACTATCTGTTGTTGCAATTGGATTTACTAATACACTATTCTTGGATAATGTTCAAGGAGACTTTGTTGCTGCTGGTTCCAGCATGACTTATGTTACCAATACTGGTATCAGGTCTGAAATTAATGGTTCAGGTTCTAATGTAACCATTCTTTCTGGACAAGCAATTGCAGATCCTTATTATGATGGTAAATCTATTAAGGTTCGTCATAGAAATCATGCTATGCATGAATCTAACAACCTTGTTAAGATTGAGGGTATTGTAAGTGATATTGCTCCATCTTCTCTAACTGCTGCTTATGGTAGAGATAATACAGGTGATTTGATAGTTAATTCGGGTACTGGATTTACTTCCTTTGAGGGTGTGGGTGTTGGTACAACTAACCCTGGATATCTTAAGATTGGAAATGAGATTATTAAGTACACATCAGTTAGTACTAATACTCTTACTGGTATAACTAGGGCACAAGATTCAAGTCTTGCATTTACTCATCCAGTAAACCAGTTGGTTTATAAGTATGAATTCAATGGAGTCTCATTGAGAAGAATCAATAAGACACATAATATGTCTGAGGTTGCTAATCAAGGGGTTCATCCAATTACGATGGATACTTATTATGTGGCTATTGATACTGATGGAACAGCATCTGATGGTGTTGGGGTTGGTGTGAGTAGAACTGCGAGTGCCAATGGATTCCCAAGTCTATACTTTAAGGATGTTAAGAGTGGTGGAGAATCAAGGGTTACTGCATCTCAAAATATTCAGTTTGAGGCATTAACACCTAATATACAAACATTACTTCCTAAAGGTACTAACATTAATTCTAGAGTTAGAACTGTTAGTGCTAGAAGTGTAAGTGGTATTGAAACATCTTTTGAAGATAAAGGATTTGAATCTATTGTTCTCAATGAGACTAATTTCTACAATAATCCACGTATGATTGCTTCTAAGGTTAATGAGGATAGTAAACTAACTTCATTACCTGGATCTAAATCATTGAATATACAATGTGATTTCAATAGTAACGATTCTAATATATCACCTGTGATTGATATAGATAGAGTTAGTGCAATTCTTACAACTAATAGAGTTGATGATACGGTTGGTATTTTCGCAACGGATCCTAAAGTTAAGATTCCTGGTGAAGATCCTACTTCAGCAACTTACGTTACTAAGAATGTAGGACTCACAGTTCCTGCTACAGGAATTAGGGTTATGTTCTCTGCTAATAGAGCAAGTACTGCTGATATTAGAGTTGCATATGCTCTCTTTAGAAAGGATGATGCTGAGAATGAAATACGTTATCAGTTATTCCCAGGATATGATAATCGTGATGAAAATGGTGCAATTATTGATCCAAAGAACAACTCTGGACTCTCTGATACATTTGTTGCTCCTACATTTGAAAGAGATAATTTCCGTGAGTATGAGTTCACCATTGATTCTCTCAAAGAATTTGATGGATTTAAGATTAAAGTTATGATGACTGCAACCAATCAGGCCCATCCACCAAGGATTTCTGAATTCAGAGCAATTGCATTATCATGATACCTGTAAAAGACAATCACGCCCTTTACAGGGATCCTAATTCAAACGCAATTGTTTCTACTGATTTGAGTGAACATCAAAAGTATATTGATGCAAGGAAACGTAAAAAGTCTGAGAGGGCTGAATTAGATGAACTTAAAGGTGAACTCAAAGAGATTAAGGAAATGTTAAGGAGTATCGTAAATGGCAACTAGAACCTTTACATTTGATTCAACATCTGACTATCCATCAGTATCTGATCTGGTAGTTAACGTTGGTGCATCATTTACTTGTACGTTTACAGTTAATGATACGTCTGGTACTGCAATAGATTTTACTAACTATACTGCAGAATCTTCTCAGATGGCAAAGTATGTTGGTGCTGGTGTAACTGCAACATTCTCAGTTGGGTTTTCCAGTGCTTATGATGGCAAAATGTTTATTGGGTTAACCACAACTCAGACATCAGAATTGAAAGAAGGAAGACATGTATATGATGTTAATGTGAAGACAGGAGATACCGTTTATCGGATAGTTGAGGGGCAAATAATGGTTAGGGGTGGTATAT
>Ga0209404_10000683_pt1 | contig 25854 bp, 34 predicted proteins | sample TroAtlMetagenome_2_FD_187447 | JGI IMG/M metagenome (GOLD analysis project Ga0209404, IMG submission 187447) | Marine eukaryotic phytoplankton communities from Atlantic Ocean - Tropical Atlantic ANT8 Metagenome (SPAdes) (version 2) | ecosystem: Environmental > Aquatic > Marine > Oceanic...
GTATGTATTCTCATATTCACTATAATCTTTTTCAGTCAATGATTCGAAAGTCTCTTCGCTGTCATCATAATAAAACTTTCTGAACATTCTAAAGGGGTTTTGTATGTATTCCAGCTCTCTTGTCTCTGTATCAAAGATATGAAACCCCCTGGGGTCTTTATAATCACTCCATGTTATTTCATAGGGATTCCCCAAATAGTAAACTGTTCCATTATCCGATTTGTGGTGAAAGTGTCCACTCATGGCCATATCAAATTTTTCAAATATTTTTGCTTCTACACCATCATGACTCCATGAACCAATATGTTGTTCAAACCCCTTTACTTCAAGATGACCCATAAGGATTTGACATTGTGTATTTTTAATGGCTTTCATACACTCCCCATAATTGTCTTCATTTATCCACGGCATCATTAAAATACCCAAACCATCAAAGTCCACTTCCTTTGGAGAAGAATACATCCACGGCTCAACTTTCCCCTCATGTGTAGTAAAAATTTCTTGGAGAGAGTTTAGTTCATTGGTGTTCTTGTGGAAGGTATCATGATTACCAATAATTATGTGAGTATCTACCCCCATTTTCCACAAACGTTCAACAAAATTTGTTCGTAGATCATTCAATATCTTAAAGTTGATAAACTTTCTGCGATCAACTACATCACCTAAATGGATTAAAGTCTTGATATTGTGTTCTTCCAAATAAGGAAAAAACACCTCATCATAAAACTTTCGAAAGTAGGTTAGGAATGTGAGGGAATCTCCCCTAGCGCCCCAATGAGTGTCCGTTATAAGAGCAATCTTCATAATGTAACACCCATAAACAATTCTAGTTTTGTTGGTTCTTTTTTAACCGCTTTTTTCTTTTTACTCTTTTCAAAATTATCGACAAACTCATCAACCACTATTTTAAATTCTGAATTTTTGTAATCTCCTGTAGGATCGGGAACATCATTCGTTTTTTCTTGATCCATATAGTTTGGCATTATATCATAATTTTGCATGCTCTTATATTTAATATACAACTGTTTCTTTTCTTTTTGTATTCTTCTAATAAAAGCATAGTAAATTATTTGGGTAAAATATGCAAATGGATTGTTTGATTTTTCGGGATTGAAATTGTGGATATAATGTAGACAGTTTTCTATTCCATCAGATATCATATCATTCTTAAATGCGTAATTTATGAAATTAGGCCGGAAGGATAATCTTTGTGCTATCTTCAAAAATACTGAACCTAGATACTCAGAAATTTGTGGAAGGTCTTTTTCATTTTTAACTGCGGTGTCATATTCCTTTTTATATACGATCATCGCTTCTAGAAACTTTGCATTATCTACGTAATGAGCCTTATTTTTAATATTCTTTCTTCGTGCCATAATTTTACATCTTTTTGGTTAGATTAAACTTAATTACTATACTCATTATATCATAAAATTCATAGATGTCAAGTGGGGTGCTGGGGTCTTGACATTTGAAAAAAAGATGTTATAATTAGGTGTTAAACCGAAAAGGTAAGTTTAATTCATTAATCCTTTTGGTTCATAATCTGCTAAGATTTTAGACATTTTATCTAATTCTTGATCTTTATCTAATACTTTATCCTCTTCTACAGAATTTATATAAAAGTCTTGAAAATCCTTGCCTAATTCTGAAACAGACATAATACTTCTTGCTGATAAAGGAACATGTGTGGTATCCGTGAAGGGAAGCCATTTAAGTAATGCTAATTGTGTCTCTTTTTTGTCATCATTAAATTTCATCATCACTTTCATCGGCCAATGTAATTCTAAATATCCACTACTTTTACTTCTATCAGTTACATTTACCTTCGCAAAAATAATCTCACCATTTTCTAATCTTATAACTTTTAAGTTTTCTTTGGTTAATTCTTCCATTCATGCCTTAAGTGGTATGTTGTGAATCTTATATGGAAATTTCTCTTCATCATATATTTTCATTCTATCTTCATGATGTCGATAAGCATAATTCTTTCTGTTCTTCCACCTCAAATCATCCGCAATATCATATAGTACAGTTTCTTGGTTATTGTCCGACAATCTCAGACCCCTACCTATAGACTGTAAGTTCCTAATACGAGATTTAGAAGGACTAGCGAACACAATGTTATGAAGATTCCTAATGTTGATGCCGGTACTGAATACACCATAACTGGCCACGATGATCGCGTCAGTTTCTTTTTCAGCAATGGCTCGTATTTGTTCTCTTGTATCGGTTTCTGTTCCACCATGTACAAAGAAGACTTTTCTAGATCCAACATCTATTTTCTCCCAAAGTAAATCATATAAAATACGTCCATGTTTTTTGACCAATCTAAACAGGAGCAAAGTATTACCTTCAAGAGATAATACTAAGTTTCGTATATATTTATTTCTTTTCTCATGACCCACTAGAAATTCTATCTCATCTGCATATTTAATTTGTTTAAACTGTTCACATATTACATCAGGATATCTTAATACAATAATTTCTATACGAAATGGAGCCAATTCTTTTTTGTCAATCAATTGTTTAGTGGTTGTAACCTTATAAACCTTACCAAATAGACCTTCAAGTACTAATTTGTGAGTTTGCGTTCCATCTAATGTTCCTGTAGTACCAACTCTGTATTCTGCGTTCACACATTTGGTCATGATGGATGTAAGAGACTTTGACTTGAATCCATGTGCTTCATCACCTATAACTAACTTATATGGTTCAAAAAGTTTCTTATTAAGTTTATAAATGGATTGCCACGTAGAGATAACCACCTTTTTATCTGACACTTTATCTTGACCTGCGTAGACTTGGTGACAAAATTTTGCGGAATCCCATCCATATTCTTGAAAGTCTGAATACAACTGAGAAACAAGTGAAGTGGTAGGTACGATTATGAGAGTCTTAACGTTAAGTGCTCGTACAATTAGATAGATGATTAGGGATTTTCCACTTGCGGTAGGAGATACCAACAGACATTTTTTATATGACAAAGCATGGTGAAATCCTTCGAGTTGATAATCTCTAGGTTCAAAAGGTAACTTTAAGTCATCAAGGAAAGCTTGATTTTTTGCTATTTTTCTAGGTTTCCAATCAAAACCTATCGGGGCTACTCGATAATTTCGGGGCTCAGCAAAGATAAACACGTACTCAAGTAATCCACTATACAGTAACCTATTGTGAATATTGAATAATCTTATCTTTCCATCCCAAATCTTCATACGATATGCTGGCATGAATGTGTGGCCCGGAACAGTAAATGTGAAATAATCACAAATTTCTTGCGCTACGCCAGCTTCACAGCTTATCTTGAGATATACTTCATCTTTCTTAGTAACCTCAATGACCTCAATGACCTTCTGTGAATCGTTTCCAATCGATTGCATTTTTAATTAAATAACCTCTGTTAGACAAACTTTTCACTATAGATTCAAGATAATCAGTTTTTTCTTCTTGAAGTGTGAGTTTTTTCTTCAGTTCTATTATATCTTCATCAGCATCAATGTATTCTTGTACATCTGCCTTGAGTAGTTTGAATTGAAATGGCTCCCAATCAAGAGCCTCCATTTCTTCTGCACTCATCCTCCCCGAATAGTATTCCCTTTTTAGTTTCAAGAGTTTACTATTTTCGAATTTCATAGTACGGAGTCTTATACGTTCATCGTGAAAGTATATTAAGTATTTGTTGTGTAATTGTGGAATTTTTATTGATTCTTTGGAGAGCTCAGTTTCATCCATTTCACAATCGATTGTCCATTGATATTGTATTTCTTCAAACTTCATTCTCATAATCTTTCAATTTTTTGAGTGCAACCATTGTACCCGCTTGTTCGATTATTTCGGCATAACCCTCTTCGATCCATTCATCTATAAATTGTGTCACACCCTCACAAGTTGGATCAGTATAATCATGTGCTAGACACGGACCATTCAAATAATTCCAATGATGTATGAAATCTTTTTTAACACCTTCATACGAATGATCACCATCTACAAATAACAATGATATTGGGAAGTTTTTCATTCCCCACGAATTATCTACTCTAATATCTATTCGTTCTTTTTCTTCGTAATTATTCAACCAATCATCCACATCAGGATCATGGCATCCTTCAACAACATCAACTGAAACTATTTTTACCTTAGTATCATGGGTAGCCAATGCGAGTAAAACTGTTGATCCTGCCCAATACCTACCAATCTCTAATATAATATTACCCGTATTATCTTTGGGCATCTTTATCCATTGTTGTGATGCATACTTATACAATAAACCGGCTTCATGTAAATCTAATCGGATTATATTTCTTGTTTCTCTAGGGGAATTAAATAACCATAATAAATTAACAAAATCTGATTCCGTATAATCATTCATAATATTTCTTTCAATTTAGGTATATATTTTTCTATAGTGTTAAAGGGGGTATCTTCATCAATTAGCCATCTATAAGTAGGTATTAATCTCCTTACAACTTTTTTCTTTTTGTTATCATCTTCATCATACTGTACAACTTCTGAATGAAAAGTAAAATCTACACCATCTGGGGGATCGCCTATAGTTGTCTCTAAGTATTCATAAAAATCAGCTACTAATTTTTTCATAGGCCAATCTTTTTTATCATAAGAACACAACCATTTAGGTGTATAAGTGTCTCCATCTTCAACATATTCTAACTTATCTTCTATTCTAGAAAATGTGTGTTTATGATTTTTATAAGATCCAATTCCTAATACATTATAATTTGTCGCGTGTAATATATGGGATTCGGTGCACAAGCCGTCAAGGTGTATATCTTGTTGAGACATTTCATCCCAATCTATTTCTTTTTTATACATCTTCAATTCTTTTCTACACTTTCTTCCCGTTTCATCACGAAAATAATCTTCTTGTTGTACGCCTTCCATACCTCCCACACAATATTGACTATTATCATTCAAAAATTTGTTAACTAATTTACAAACTATAGGATCGTATTTTCCCAATTCATCAAAAATTGTTTGGACACTTATTTCTGATATATCATGATCTATTAATTTTTGTATATCTGAAGAAAGTCTATCTAAGTCTTTTTGTAAATCTCCCGTATCAAAAAAGATAACATCTGACATTGTAAATAATCCTAGTGAATTTGCATAGTCTATGAATTCAAAAATAACATCATCATTTTTTGGTGCTCTTCGTTTTTGTTGTTTTACTACTTCTCTATCAAAACTCTGTACACAAGCTATTACTGTATTAAAGTTATATTCTTTTAGAACATCTAATTGTTCCTTATGTAATCTGGAATCTGCCATGTGAAATTCCATTAATTTTCTTGGACACTCTTTGAAATTGGGGATGAGATCAAATATATTTCTCATTATTTCTGGAGTCATTAATGAGGGAGTACCACCACCCCAAAAATAATTACGAATGAGACCTGAACTTAATACAGGCTCATAAAATTTAATCATGTGGGGGAGATATTCTGAATAATAACGTTGGAAGGCATTCTTTTCAAACATTGAACCCTTAAAAGTACAATAACTACATTGCTCTTTACAAAAGGGACTATGTATGTAAACTCCCGTTTTAAGTTCTGTATTACTCCATGCCGTTAAAATATCTTCAGAGGTAAGGTCTTTCATTTTAATTATTCCCAAAAAAATACTTGTGATATTCTATCGGTAATATTATTCGGCTTGTCACTTTTTAGTACCGGATAATGTAGCATACCCCCAAAATAAGTTACCATTGAATTATACTTACCTTGAGATTGATATATTATTTCCCAATTATCAATGTCAGTTGATACATCTTTTATAGGCGGGACCTTTTTCATATATTCCTCATATTTACTTACTTTATTCAAATAAGTATTAGGTTCTAAACCTTCAATATCGGTAATCCAGTCCACATGAAGAGGGTGGCGAGGATACACACAAATATCTGATAACTTGTGCCTGCAAATAGCACTTCCCAAATTATCATCTGGAGGCTTATTTAAATAGATCACACTCGAAAGTATACTACGATCACTATGAGGATTCCTTTCAGGGGACTCAACATCAAAATTACTAAAAATATTACACATAAATTGATTGTGTACATTTAAATTTTCAAGATCAATATAATTACTAATACCCAATTTTAATAATAACACTCCTTTTAATTGATCTACGATACCTTCTATATTGAGCAAATCACTTCTTTGATATCTATGATATCCAAATTCTTTATAAGTAGGAAATTCGGGGAGAGGTGACTGTAGTATAAAATCTCTCACTATATCTGGATTTTCATAAAAATTATCAATAATAACTACTGGGTATTTTCCTTCTATTAAAGTAGTATGAATCTCCATGTCTAGATTTAGTCTAAACATTTCATTATTATCATACGATATCATCAGACTTTTTAAATAAGAAATTTCCCATAATGAGATAATCTATTTTAGTAGATTTAAATGTTTTTAATGCATCTTCGGGTGATTCTACTATAGGTTCACCATTCACGTTGAATGAAGTATTTAATAAAATTGGTACAGAAGTTTGTTTATAAAATTCCTTTAACAATTGAAAAATGGGTTTATTTAGGCGTTCTGTTACAGTTTGTATTCTTGCTGTACCATCTACATGTGTTACTGCGGGAACTTGACCTATTTTATCGGGCCGAAGGTGAGCATTAAAAAGCATATAAGGAGAAGATTTTTTAGGAATATCATACCATTCATAAACATACTCTTCTAACATAATTGGAGCATAAGGTCTCCACTCTTCTCTATGTTTAACTTGTTTATTGATATAATCTTGATTATCTATAATTGTAGGATTAGCTAGTATAGACCTATTTCCCAATGCTCTAGGTCCGTATTCACTGCGACCTTGAAACCAACCGATAATCTTATTTTCTATTAAATAATTAACAACTTGTTCACATAATATATTAAAATTTTCATACTCTTTATAAGTTATCATAAATTTAACCTTTACCAATTGAGTCCCAAAATATCATTTGATTGATTCGTTTAAAGTTTTTATCTTTCATTAAACCTAAATCAGAATGTAATGGACCGTGTAACATTCCTCCCATATAGGAAATCATTTGATTAAACTTTCCTTCCGTTTTATATAATACGTTGTAATTTTTATCATCTTCTAGTATAGAATTTTTACATGAAGGATTACTTTTACGCCAGTCTTCATATCTTTTCACTTTTAATTTATAATCATTAGGTGATATGTTTTCTTTTTTACATACCCAATTAAGCTGAATTTCATTATTGGGATATACACAGATACCAGTTTCTTTATGTTGATAAAACCCGGTACCCATTGTGTCATGATTATTTTTATTTAGATAAATTATTGAGGCCATTACAGAAGTATCACTATGAGGTAAAAAAGAACTGTGTTCATTCATTTTAAACTCTGGATGCATCACATTCATGCAAAAGTTACTATTTTGATTTTCTATATTTAATACATCTTTGATTAAATGAGATAAATCTAATTTTTGCATTACTATTAAAGATATAGTATCTAAAAATGTTTTATTAGCAATAAAGTTACTAATTTCAAGTCTACTACCCACAAATGCATTAGTCTCCACATAATGAGTAGGTATTGGTAGAGATAGAGCGAAATCTCGCACTTCATCCGGATGTTTATATACATCATCAATAATAACTATTGGATATAAATCTGAAATCATGACAACATGTATTGTCGCATTAGGATTATATTCAAACATTGTTTTATTATCATAAACTGTCATATCACGAGTGTTCATCTAATCCTCGTACAAAATCATTAATATCATATTCCATTCCAATACATCCTATATTATGAGGTAAACTTAAGCTGTCCTCAAATTTCCAAGCACATAATATAGCGGCACCAAAATTTAAACCATCATCATTGGGTGCTGTGGGAACAAAAACATCTTCATATACTCCATCCTCTATAATTTTAGAATTGGCAATAATGTTCAATGCACATCCACCCGATAAACATATTTTTTTACTTTTAATATCTTCAGGAATATTTTTTAATAACGAAATTAAATAATGTTCAAAATTATATTGTAACCAAGATGCTAAATCTTCTGCGCAATAATCATGTTCGTTATCGGAAATATAATCTTTGATATGAAAATTAGTACAGATAACAGGCCACTCCTCTCCGTTGCCATATACATTTTCCTTTTTAAACGACAAATAAAATAAATCATCACATTTTATATTTTTATAATCTCCGTATGATGCAAGACCCATTATTTTACCTGCATATTTTTCTCTATCTAAACCTCCACCAACATAATCCTCCGGGTGAATACCAATAAAATTTGTAGCATCTACTTCTGAGTCGGCCGATATTAAATTTAATAATTTTTTCCTCATATTTGTTTTATACTCAACAGACTCCGTATCAGTATACTTAATATCATCTGTTTTTAATCTATAGATATATTCTCCTAATTCAGTATAAGCTCCGCCAAACATATTTTCACCTGAATAGGTACATGTTTTGTTATGAACAGTAATTTTTTTATCTGAAAAATTAAAAGAATAAAAAGAGGTATTATTTAATAGAACTTTAGGTTCAATTCCATCTGACATCAAACAAAAATCACCCGCGCCGTCAAATGTAAACACATTTGATTCGTTGAAACCTGAAGCTAAAAATGTTCCTGCGGCATGAGCAAGATGATGATCTACAAAATATATTTTAGCATTGGGAAAGTTTACCTTTAAAGCTTCGGTGAAATATCCTTGAATTTTTAAATAATGCCCCATAAGAGTTGCATTTGAGACCCATGCTACTATATCAATATCATTTTTTGTTAAATTACTCGATTTTAACAATTTATTTGTGGCCGATTTAGGATATCTTCCATCATGTTTAACTCGCGATAATCTTTCTTCTGATATTGAACCTATTAATTCACCATCAATAAAAAGTGTGGCGCCACTACCATGAACCCAAAAATCTTGGTCTTTCACATATTCTATTCTGCCATCCCACCCAAGAGAACCATTTATTCCAAGTATATTCATTTAAATTTTAATATCTTTTGTTATTACAGAGCTATCATAATCAGGTATTCCAAATGCTCTTTCACATTCATGACAATTATAACATTGAGAACGACAATTCAATAGAATTTTATTAAGTCTTTGTCCTGTATCAGAAAGCCAAAATTCATCTTGTAAAAAATCTTCGGAATATTCTTTAAAATTATCTTCTGTCAAATTATCATCTTTATCAGTAGGTTGGACTATCAACCATCTATCAAAAGGCACGGTATTTAAATCATAACATTTTTGAAAAGAAGAAGAGTATAAACTAAAGCCGTCATCTCCCATAGAATTAGAACGTAAAAGTTTAATATTTTTACTTTTTATATCATCTTCAGTATAGATGTTATATCTGTTTCCATCAAGTCTACCAGAACTTTTTAATATATTAACTGTGTTTAAATATTCATCTAAAAATTCTTTAGTTGATACAACCATATTAATACCATTTCTGGGCAATTTATCTCTTTCATCAGATTTCCAATGGTTACAAGATAATGTTGATAGGGCATTACCCTCTCCCCAATAATTACTACTAATAGTTCCACCAACCGTGTCATGTTCCAATTTAAAAGGGCATCGATATAAACAAGATTCACTTAATAACAATGAAGTTTGTATATCAGGATGACTCTCTGATAAAAACTTATAGATTCTTTTTAATTCTTTAATATTTCTATTTAAAGACCTATCTAATAATATAGTATTAAAACCACAACCAATAGTATCTGCGACCTGTTGCCCATCGGATATTAAATGATTTACTGTATTTTTCCAATGCATATCAGGACATCGCCGTTGTAACTTTCCTGTTCTCATAATATGCATATTACCAATAGTACAACTTCTCAACCCCTTATCATAATATTTTCCTATCCATTCAACAAAATCATCCTGTAATGTTTGATCTAATAGTAGTTCATCTGGATATGTGGTTGAATTCATAGTTAATGAAACACATACTCCAAATTCTTCTTGTATTCTAAGTAAATTTTCAGTTTGTTCGTCTGTGGCTTCTGATCCCATAGCATTACCCACAAACTTCATTCTCCTTTGATATTTGTAATAAAAATTCTTACCAAAGTATATGTCTTCTATTTCATTAAGAATTGATTTTGGAGTATTTTTTATCACTAGATAATAATGATTTGGGTAGCCGTTTTCTAGACCCTTTTCAGGATGGGCAATAGAAAATCTGCGTGTGAAATCCATAATGGTATATCCTTAAATAGTTTTTTTGTATATCATAAAAGCTAACCAACTGTTTTCTATATGATATATTGTTTGTTCATACGTATTCAAAAATAAATCTAATGCTTTTTTTGTTCCAGTGTATCCTGTATTCTTGTAGTCATGCCAAAAGACCAATGCATTATCAACAATATTATTCATAACATTAACACTATCTTTCATTATACCATATACAGAATGATCACCATCAATATATACAAAATCAAATTTTGGAAGATTATTATATGTTGAACCTTTGGTTGAATCGGCATAAATTAAATTCACATCTACTTTTTTATTTTTAAATATTATCCCCACATCTTCTTTTTTTAAAACTTCAGAGGCCTGAGTAGAATCAATATAACCTCGCATACCTTTAAAAATATCAATTGTATATACATTAGATTTTGAAGAAGCTAATTTAAAACTACAAGAAGTATGTCCTGCAAATGTGCCGATTTCTAATACATTTTTTCTATGTTTAGAAGAAAGCATGTCTAACAGAATTTGTAAATCTCTCCTAGGAGTGGCAGACCATTCAAAATCATAATTATTTTTTTCAGCACCCACCATACTATATGCTTCATTAGTACTGATTGTTTTTATACTAGTCATTATATATATTGTCTTTTAAATACCTATACATACTAGGAAACTGAGATACATATTCTTTTTGATACTTGATATACTGACCTATATCTTTATGTATTTTTAAGTTATTCTCTATATAACGTTCATCACTTGTCACTTTATCTACTACAGGATTCATACCAAACCCCGCCATTATATAAGGTGTGCCATCTTCAGGTTTTAAATGTTGCCATTTATTAATATGCTCATCATAAAATTCCGGTATGTATACATGTAAATATTTGGTCCAAGTTTCTTTTATAGATAGATAGTCTATATCTTCCGTTATAGTTTTCCAATACTCGGTATCATTCTTTGTGGCCATAGCATAATGACCAATAACAAATCCAACAAAATATTCAGAACGATGTTGTACACGTTTGTTGAATATTGACTTATCATAACCATTCACAATTCCATCGCGAGCAACTAAAGTATCTACCAGGATCTCTATTGCATCACCTATAAACATTAATCCAGTAGCCTCAAGAGGTTCTATAAACCCATTAGATAATCCTATAGCACATACATTTTTAACCCAGCTTCTTTCATGAAAGCCTGGAGTCATTTGTATGTGACTGTATTGTAATGAATTAATTATTTCTTTTGAACATTTAGTATTATTAATTAAATATTCTTTAAATTCTTTTTCGGCTTCATCTTCTGTCAAAAACTGTGAACTATAAACATAACCTTTACCAATATTAGTCCAAAGAGGTACATTCCATATCCAGCCATTTTTATGTGCGTATGAATCTGTACTTGTCACCATTTCTTGTTCTATATCTGTATATGGAATATGAGTTGCTACAGCCCTATCATTGAGTAAATATTTTTCAAATGAAACAAATGGAGTATTTAATGTTTCTCCTAATAATAAAGATTTAAATCCTGTACAATCTATAAACAAATCGGCATCATATTCAGTACCATTTGATGAGGTTAAACTTTTTATAGTACCATCATAATCTACTATAACATCTTTTATAGTATCTTGTATATAATTTAATCCTCGAGGTAATGCATAATCGTTCTTTAAATAATTAGCGAATAGAGTTGCATCTAACTGAAACCCTGTCATGTCTTTAAAATCAAATCCAATTATATTATCATCATCATGAACAAATTTCTCTTGTCTTAATAACTCTGAGTGTCCCATAGCAAACTGTTCATAACTATAATGATTTTTAATAGTTTTATCTTGTTTGTATATGAACCAATCAATAGGTTTATATTTGTTTAACCATGTCCCTTTACCAAAAGGATATTTAATTGTTTTACCATCTCCAGACCAATTAGTAAAATCTATTGACAATTTATAAGTAGCATTACATTTAGTCATCCATTCTTCATCTTTAAGTCCTATAATGTCTGTATATTGCCGAAATATTTGTACCGTAGATTCACCAACACCTATAGTTGAAATATTTTCAGATTCCACTAACGTTATATCTTTATCTGGAAACTTACCTATCAATGCAGCGGCAGTCATCCACCCTGACGATCCCCCTCCAATAATAAGAATTTTATTAATTTTTTTCATCTATTTTTTCTAAAATATTAGTTACATCTATATCAATAGCAATATCATTATTACAACACAAATGTATATGTTTATTATATCCTATACGTTGAGGTCTTGTTTGGCTTTCATTCCATAATACTATAGTTTTTGTATTTGTCAAGGCAGATAAATGCATTAATGCAGAATCAATAGTTATAACAAATTTAGATTTCTCAATTAAAGGAATTATATTGAGCAAACTATCTGTAGAAGGATCAGAACTAAATGAAATAACACCTTCGGCTTTTGGTTCATTATCATGTCTCAAACATACTACATCTAAATCTAATACATTTTTCAATCTATATATTAATTTTTGTACTAAATCTAAACGATAATCTCTCGGTTCATTAACAGATGCTTCACACCTACCCCCTTTACCACCATTAAATTGTACTACACAATAGTCCTTTTTTGTAAACTCGGAACTAATATCATGTGAAAATTCAATTTCATCAATATTAATATATGGTATGTGCTGGCCTCTATTTACACCATACATATCTGCCCACGCATCTACAATGTGTAAATCATTATCTTTAGTATAATTAGAGAGGTAGGGTTCATAATAAATTATATTATCATATTTTTCTAATTCTTTAAAATATCGGAAATCTGTTGTAGGTTCTACATTGTTCACTTGTTCATTATTTTTAAAGATATAATCCCATGGAGACATTATAGATATTTTGTCTGCATTATCTTTTTCACATAGCCTAGATATTAATGAAGTAAATATAATATTTTTACCTATTCCCCCCATTACTACATGTAAATTATTCATATTTTCCTTTATACATTATTTAATTCATATATCACTTCATCTACTAAGGGCCAACTATCCGGCTTTTCATTTTCGGGTAAAAGACAACAATTAAGATTAGTTCCATCATCTACTATCATACCTCCAAGATCAATACATGATGGTTTTCCACAATGTCTAATTGCCTCTAAATTTACATTATGTTCATGTCCATGTGTTCTGACATAAGAACTACCCCATAAAACAATACCCCGTTTCATTGAATGTAGAGATAGATGTGCTACTATTGAGTCTATGGCTATAAATGTATGTGATATTTCTAATAAATATGCAACTTGTCGAAAATTAATGCTATCACACAAATCTATATTATGGTGTTTTATATCAAAATCGGGCATTATTCTAGATGGTTGTTCCGGTGCAATCTTACTTCCCACTTGATAAACATTATAATCAGATAAGTTAGAAACCAGCTTATACCACCATTCATAATTTGGTGTTTTTCCATAAGGAAATTTATATGAATGTCCAGTATGAATTACTATATTTTTTTTATCATTATGTAGAATTAATTTATCAACTTGGTCTTTTTCTTCACTTGTTAAATTAAATTTAAAAGTAGAATCAAATTTATTTCTATCAATCTTAACTTCAAATTCCTTTTCCATGATATCAAAAAAATGCATATCATTTCGAAAAAATAATGTTATTCCTAATCTTTGAATATCTAAATTATATACTTTGTCAAATTGATGAAAAAGATTATCGATAATTCTTTTATTTCCGGTGTTACTAATAAACTCTATCCAATCATCGATAATATTTTCATTTACAATTAAGGTTTTAATTGCTTTATTAGATGCTAATGTTATGTGATCTTTTTTATGTTTTTTTCGGAGGGATTCTAAGATGGGTAATAATAAATAAAAATCACCATATCCCAATACATCTGGGTAATAATATAATATATTCATGTTTTTTTATATCAAGCGTTATTTTCTTGTTCATAATACAGCCATGTAGTAACTGTAAATCCTGTAGGTATAATTTGAGTCCATGAGGCACTTCCGTTCACAGCAATGGCTGAGCAACTTCCAGAAAATCCTCTGGCAGACCCGTAACCGTATCCAAATCCGTAACCATAACCTGTACGGCCACAATATCTTCCACAGTAATGGGCACAATAACGGGCACAATAGCGAGCACAAAAGTGAGCACAGTATCTAGCACAGTAATGAGCACAGTAACATGCGGTATGGTAATGCCAATATCTGCCGGCAGTACCACTATCTGCACCTCCCTGAGTACCACCATCAGAGCCGGAGAAAGTTCCTCCTTCAGCTCCAGAATCCGCTCCACCTTCTAGACCATCTGCGTGAGTGGCAACATGTCTCGCAGTACTATATTCAATGGCTTCTATTAATTTACAAACACCATGTGCAATCCATGTCGTTCCGGATGGTACACTATCTGATGCAATTGTGGGTAGAGAAGCATTATTAATAGTGGCTTTAAATACTACTCCACCACCTCCTTCTTCACCAATTACTCCTGTCATAGTTTCTCCATTTTACCCGGCATTATTTTCTTCTTCATAATACAGCCATGTAGTAGCTGTAAATCCTGTAGGTATAATTTGAGTCCATGATGAACTACCATTTACTGCTATTGCTGAACAAGACGCACCATAACCTCTTGCAGAGCCGTAACCATATCCAAATCCGTAACCATAACCTGTACGGCCACAATATCTTCCACAATAATGGGCGCAATATCGAGCACAATATCTTGCGCAAAAGTGGGCACAGTATCTAGCACAATAGTGAGCACAGTAACAAGCAGTATGGCCAGACCAATATCGGCCGGAAGTACCACCATCTGCTCCGCTGAATGTACCACCATCAGAACCAGAAAAAGTTCCTCCTTCAGCTCCAGAATCCGCCCCACCTTCTAGACCATCAGCATGGGTAGCAGTAACGCGTGAAGTACTATATTCAATGGCTTCTATTACTTTACAGACACCATGTGCAATCCATGTTTTTCCTGCTGGAACACTATCTGATGCAATTGTGGGGAGAGATGCATTACTAATAGTGGCTTTAAATACTACTCCACCACCAGATTTTGCTTTACCAGTTTTTGTAGCTGAGCCTAGTACACCTGACATAGTTTACCTATTTTTATTTATTGGACTCTTCTTCATAATACAGCCATGAAGTAATTGAGAATCCAGAAGGAATAATTTGAGTCCATGAGGCACTTCCGTTCACAGCAATGGCTGTACAGTCTGCTGCATATCCTCTCGCGGATCCATAACCATATCCAAATCCATAACCATATCCTGCTCGTCCACAATACAGAGCACAATATCTTGCGCAATAGTGAGCACAGTATCTAGCACAGTAATGAGCACAATATCTAGCACAGTAATGAGCACAATAACAAGCAGTATGATGATGCCAATAACTGCCCTGAGCACCACCATCTGCTCCGCCCTGAGTACCACTATCTGCCGCGCCTTCTGTACCTGAATCTGCACCACCCTCGGCCCCTCCTGAGGTTCCATCTGCACCTGTCTCAGAAACAGTCGCGGTACTGTATACAATAGCTTCCGCTGATGTACAAACACCATGAGCAACCCATGTTTTTCCTGCTGGAACACTATCTGTTGCAATTGTAGGAAGAGTGGCACTACTAATAGAACCTTTAAATAGGGTTCCGCCGCCCCCTCCTGCGCCTACTACTCCTGACATATTTTTTTCCTATAAATTAATTTGTATTATTAAATTGGTTATGTTTAACCGGGATTAGGCGCGTCACCATCTCTCTCTGGAACAGAAGAATCATAAGCATCAAACCGATCTTCATGAACTAAAATAGGAGGAAGATCACCTACTGATCTTGTCATAACATACCATCCATCAGGATATGCCGGCCATTGTTCGCCGGATCTTGGTCGTAACAACATTTCAGAATTATAATCAATATGTATTCCATCAATATTACCATGTGCAACTGAAACCCACTCAGACCGGAAATCTTTCCAAGCTTGTACAGTTGCAGCATCAAGTTGGTATGGATTGTCGTCTGCAACTAGGGCATTCGTCAACTCTAACTCACCCATCATTCGCATAAGAAGTTTATATCTTATGTCTGTTATACTATTATTTGCTGGCATTTTTTTCCTTTAATTTACGTAAATTATTATATCAAGTGGACCAATCCTGATCAATATAGGATACGACAATATCTATATCACAGGACGCATTAGCCTTAAATACTAAATGGTCTTTTTCTTGTAGTACAAGTCTATCATTAAATATGAAGGTTTTATTTCCTCCCAACTCAGTATCGGAAAGAATTTCATAATCGGTACTTCCACCATTTTTAGCAATAAATAAATCAAAAGTTTTATCTGCGGCCGCAGTATTACAAATTGTACAACTTAAAAGTGTGTATATATGTTCTTTGCTACCATTTATTATTTTTTCTTCACTTGTCCCAGTAACAGTAAAATATCCTGTTTTTAGGGTTTCGGTTCCAAATCCTGAAGGTATTGCCATAACTTATCCTATTTGTCCTGATCCTGCAATAGCAGTGGTGATCATAATCAATGATGCTCCCAATGTATTTCGCGAAAATGAATGTCTTAATTTAATGTTTGTTGCATGTAATGCACCCTGTACTCTCATGTCATCAGAAGTGGATTTCATTTCATGTGACATGTGACCTGCTTCTAATCTCTCTTCTTCGACAACTGAAACCTGAGCAACAGAAGGGCTCATCATATTTGCTAATTTTCTAGCTCTTGAACGCTTTCTTACCCGTGGCATAATTGTTTTCTCCTATTGTTAATTATTTATAATATTCATTAAATTCTAGACTTCAATTCATCTATCTGTTTTTGTTGTTCTTTAATTGCTTCAAGAAGAACTGCTGTCATTTTAGTATATTGAACTCCATGTACTTCCCCATCTTCATCATGAGTTACCAAATGAGGAAATACTTCGGCTACTTCTTCTGCAATGAATCCATAATTATCTTTTGTACCTTCTTTCCAATCAAATTTTACTCCTTGCATTTGTAGAACTGCAGGAAGTATATTTTCAAGAGGTTCAATATTAGTTTTCATTTCTCTACTAGAAGTTTCAGTAAGTGTTCCTGCGATGGTCAAGGTATCTGCACTTTCATCCCATTCACAATATTTACTAGCGGTTGCACCAAAAAACTTTACATCGTGGCCGGTGTCATTTACACCAACAGTTAAAGTTCCTGTAAGTTGCATATTACCAGTTTGGTCTGAACTTCCGACAATTTTCATTTGATCTGCGGATTCATCCCACAACCAATAACTACTAGCAGTTGCACCGAAAAACTTAACATCATGTCCTGTATCATCTACACCTACAGTTAAAGTTCCTTGTTGTACTACTCCATCTGCTGATTGATCCCACATCCAATATTTACCGGCCGTGTCACCAAATAACTTAACATCATATCCAGTACCATCTACACCAACTGTTACTAATCCAGTTTCATCTATCTTCATTCGTTGTGTACCGGCGGTATAGAAATCTAAATCATCATTATCGGCTCCTGCTGATGTTTCTGCAATGATTTTAGTATCTTGGTCAACATCAATAAGTCCACCAAGTCCTGACCATGTTGATCCACTATAACCTTCAAAAGAACTTGTTGTGGTATTGTATCTAATTCCACCTTGAACCGCCGTTCCTCTTTGGGCGGTTGTTCCAACTGGAATAACAATAGTTGTTTGTGCATCAAATTTTCCTGCAATATGAGGAGCATCTTGTTTTACATAAAGAGGTACTGCGGCTGTTGCTGAGGCGTGATTTTGAATTATACTTACGACATTTCTTGTTCCAGTATCGTCTGAATCTGAATCAATATAAAGAGATGAACCAGTAGTTGCTGAATCATCATAAATGTTTATAACTTTACCTGTAGTAATTGATTCTGCTTGAATATCAAGAATTGTACCGCTTGTTGCTGCTGAAGCTATTTTTGCAACATTTGTTGATGCTTGTTCTGAATCAATTTCAAGTGCATAACCACCAGTCTGTAAATTCGAATCAATGAATACTCCTCGACCCGCATCGGCTTGAACTTGAATTGCAGTAGATCCTGTTGCAAGTGCACTATCGTTTGTAACTTTAAAAAGAGTTCTGGTGCCTGTAGAAGTCGAACTGGAATTTAACATCATCAAAGATCCAGTAGTAAGGGCTCCTGCCGTAACATCAATAGCATTACCAGTAGTTAATGAATTTGCATCAATATCTAAAACATTTGCACTAGATTGTTCTGCATCAACATCTATCGCTATTTGATCTACATCTGCTGAAGTAATTGAAATAGCAGGCTTTCCTGCAGCAGCTCCTTGTTCTACATTTAAATGTCCAGTAAATGTATTAGCCCATCCAAATGTAGTATTACCAAGATCGAAATTCATATCTGCATTAGGAATCATATTGGAATTGATATCGGCAGAAAAAGATACTTGATCTGTTGCCGCATCTCCAAAGACAAGATTACCACTAATAGTTGTATCACCATCAGTTATAACATTACCATGTACTCTTAGGTTTTCACCTATCGTGGCTGATTTTAATACTCCTAGACCACCTGCGGTAATAATAGAACCTGTAGTATTACTCGTTGAGTTTGTAGTATCTAACACCTTAATGAAATTACTCATTCCATCAGTCTGTGTCATTACTATAACTTCGTTAGTCTTGACTCTCCATTGATCAAAACTGTCTGTCAAGGCTACGTTTGCACTCATTGGTTATACTCCATTTTATTTTTTAAAGTGTTCGTTTTCATATATTTATCTATTACTATTTATTCAGGTTAATCTCTTTTATCTTCATCCCATGCTTTTGTATCTTCATTCCAAATATAAAATTGATCATCATCGGTTCCTTTGCCCGGTCGATCAGGCATTGGTGTTGGCGGTTTCCATGTACAAGTATCTTCATCTAATGTCCATGAAGGATAAGGTTGGGGCGCATAAAAAGCATCACGATCTTTATCGTATGTGTAACCTGTAACAGCAAAGTTCTTCCTTAGAGGTGTACCACCATTTGAGTGAACTCCTGCTACTGTATTATATGATGTTTGTACCCATTCACCAGGAAGTGTTTTGATATAATCCTCCTCGGCTACTATTTTTTGTGTAACAATACCATCTTCTATTTTAGCAAAATGTGCCATATTTCCTTTTTAAATTTGGTATCTAAAAATTACAACGCCTGAACCACCACTCCAAGCGGCATTTGATCCTCCATCGGCGCCGCCTCCGCCTCCGCCGCCTGTATTTACTGTACCATTTGAACCATGGGCTCGGGTTATTTTACCGCCTGTTCCGCCGCCGCCATTACCACCTTTTCCTACACCGGTGTTGCTTGTTGTATAAACGCCAGAACCACCGCCGCCGGCATAAAATTTACCACACCATTGTCGTCCATCTCCTCCGTTACCATTATTTCCGTGGCCTTGGCTCGTGGGTTGAATTTGGTTGTGATCGTGGTCACGGCCTTTCTGGCCTGCACCACCGCCTCCGCCTCCGTAGTAAGAGTCTGTCCAAGATTTCCCAACCGAATAGCCGTTTCCTCCATCATTACCTTGGCCCGCAACTCCAGTACCACCACTAGTATAGTCTGCACCACCCGCAGAGCCTCCGTTTTGAGTGTTAGCAGAACCTTCATGTCCAACTCCCCCCGTTCCGCACTCGCCTCCGCCACCTCCTTGAGCAGTGATAGTCAAACTTCCTGCGGTAATAGTTGAGTTGGCTCCACTTTCACCACCTTTGTCATTTCCACCGGCACCGCCAGCTCCTATTACAACTGCATAAGTTTGTGGAGTAACATGTAATGTATCTGTTATCATACCGCCGGCTCCGCCTCCACCGCCAGAAGCAGATGGGCCACCATTTCCGGAACCACCACCGCCACCACCAGCGACACATAGATATTCAACTAATCCTGGAACTGAAGGTACAAAATTACCTGAGGATGTAAAGGTATGATATTTCCAGTTATCAACTGTAGTTATTGTGCCGCCTGTTGCTACGACACCCAACGATCTTCCAATTAATGCCATTATTCTATTTCCTCTAAAACAAATTTAAACATTTTTCCATTTTTATTGTTTCGGATAGAAAGATATTCTTCTTCCTCGATTATTGTCCAATCACCTCTATCATTATTAAGATGTAAGTCAGTAGTATAGATATTTCTCCATCTCTTAGTAGATGAACCTAAATCTGAAGTATCATCGGCAGTTGGTAACATGTGACTTGAAACTGAACCAACAGTAAGAGTGCTTGAAAGTGTAGCAGCACCTGTAAGGGTGGTTGTTCCAGTAACGGCAAGAGTACTTGACAATGTTGCAGCACCTGTAGAAGTAAAAGGTCCTGCAGTAGTTACTGCACCCGTGCTATTAGCAATTGTAACAGATGAAGTACCATCTTTTGCTGCAATAATACCGGATTGCAAAGTCGCGTTTCCAGCTGTCTCTGTTGCTACTATTACACCGTTTATTTTTAAGTTTGCCATTACGTGTTACTCTTTTTATTTATTTTTTCTAGTTTCATGCTGTTGCCTCTATTAAAAATCCTCCATTATCGTTCTGCCAATGGAAATAATTCATACCGGCAGCAAGCTTGCCCGCAAGTTGACAATGATATTGTGTATTCGGAGTAACAGCCATAGTGGTATTAAGCGAGAAAGAGACATACAAATCATGTCTCCCAGAGTCGTAGTTTGGATTATATTGTCCAAGCTCGTGATTTTCAGTAATATCTGCACCTGAAGGTGCTGCTCCGGCAGTTGTAGAATCAGAATGATGTACTAATTTAAAACCACCATTTAGTTGTCCTCCTGCTGCATCATATAGCATAGCTTTACCTGACCACATGATATACAGTTTGTTTGTGTGAGGCCCAGTAACCAGAGAAAAACCTATTCCTGTTGTAACATAAGTGGTACTTACAACTTGATAATGATTCGCCGATACCCCATTTGGATTTGATGTTGACCATGGCTGTATCCCCTGTATATCACCATTTACTTTGCCGATGACACGAGACTTCGATCCTGCTCCGCCAATTTTTCCGCTCATGAGTCTCTCCTATGAGTTATTCTGGTCGATGAAGGTTACCGTAACATCAAATGTAGTACTTGCATGATTAGATACAACCTCAAGTTTTTGTGGAACTGCAGATCCTTGATCTGCGATTGCATTTTGTTTCGTTGCATCATCCATTGCACCCGAAAAATCAACCGGTTCGTAACCATTGAAAGAGAACTTGTCGTTCCAGACAAAGGTTTCATTAACGGCACTAGGTTTAAATTCAAATATGTAAATATCTTGAGCAGTTGTTCCTGCATACGAATCATAAGCTAGTAGTTTACATAGTAAATTATGACCAACAGCATTTAATGTGGAACACCAAACAATTATTGATAATACAGTATAAACATGATGTTGTTCTCCCACAATTATTGGTGTATCTGTAGTTCCCGCAATTGCTTCAAAACTTGCAGTACGAATTATTTCTGTTCCAGCTCCGCGTGCTATGGCCATTCTATCCTCCTAAAATCCATGCTTTATGTAGTGATCGTTTTATGGCAGATGTAGTATTACCTTCATCTTTTAATGCTTCGGTTGTAACAGTATTTGCGGCTGGTGCAGCGGCATTTTGAACAGCTGATGCAATAGTTACTACGCTTCCATTTGAAGTTAGTGCGTCAATTCCTTCTAATGTTATTTTTGCCATAATTTTCCTATTTGTTTTTAACTATTTATTATTATTCTATACTGGCCCGCTGTTATCTTGTAGAACTAAATTGCCGTCTGCGGCTGGTTTAATTATCATGTTTGCCATAGTTTATTATCCTTTTAAATTGCTAATCTAAATCCCATTGCTACTGTATAATTACCGGGCAATACATTTCTAGCTGATCCATGAGAATGGGTACCAGCAAACCAAAAATAATCAGAAGTTCCATTTGCATATTCCATACTTGCTATATCTACACTTTTACCACCAGATGCACTTCCTGGCCTCATATCTCTTTGTCTAACAGGAACACCAGAAACAGCATTTTTAAAGATTCCTGCTGACATATGGACACCATCACCTATATCATCCCATGATATCATAGTATATAACCAGTACCATCCAGCTTTATTAGGTGTAAATTTATATGTTGAAGTACTATAACAATCACCAGCATTAAGTGTTGTTGAATTTGCAAATCCTGCCCATGTACTATTAGCCATTGATAGACTGCCTGAGCGTTGAGCACAAAAACTAGGTTGATTTATCTCAGCTGCAACTCCACTTCCTATAGTTCCTGCCGTCACAGTTCCTATATTTCCACCTGAGAAAGTAGCACCAGAATCAGAAGTAGAAAGTATAGTTGTTCCCGCTTGATTTTCTATTATTAATTGATTACCGGCCCCTGTTGCTGGGCGTATTTTCATATTAGCCATTTATTATCCTTTAGGGTATTTCTTTTTAATTGCTTCAATTGCATCTTCCCATGTAGTAGTACCATCTTTTTTATCATCATATTGCATTTCAAGTTGGTTCAAGGCATCATATTCTGCTTTCCTGTTTCTTGCGTATTCCTGGGAGTCGTATTCTGCCTGTAGTCTTTTTACTTCTGCATCTATTTCTTTTGATGTTGGTTGTTTGTTATCTGGGTCATTCCATTTTATCCTGTCACCAATAACACCAAAAGATGAATTAGGACACAATGATTTAATAGCTTCAGTTATATTCATGTTGCTACCTCAGTTACTTGTAATGTTGACACAGAACGCATAGAATAAGCCGCATCTGCATCTGTATTATACTTATTAATCCAAAGGGTATTCCCTCCACTTGTATAGTGTGATGACATAGCTACCCTATAAGATATAGTGGCACCTTTAGCAATAGATGCTCCTGTATGTTTTAAATTAGCAACTAAAGTTATATTGGCAAATTCTCCAGCTCCATGCCTCATCCACGAGCCTGTCATTACTCTAGTTCTATTACCAGCTTGATTCCCTCTGTCAACTGGATTAGCATAAGTATCAGCAGATGAATAAATATTTACTGCTAGGCCATACCCCCCATCCATATCACTATTCCCAACTTGATCTAAATTTAACAATAAATAAAAATCACTATTAGTTCCTTTAGCAGTAACAGTAATACTTAAATCATCTATAATACTCCCATGTGATTGATTCCCTCTAGTAGTGGCTGTTCCCCAATCCCATGCAGATGAATTAGTATAAGTCCACACGTCTTTCAAATGAGATGTTTGTATTTGTAAAACATGACCAGCAGGGAACACAACTCCACTTGCTAAAGTACCACCTGAAATTGTTCCTAATGAAGCTCCAGAATCAGCAGTTGTGAGGACTGCCCCACCCGCCTGATCTTGTAGGATCAATTTATTACCGGCTCCGCCTTTTCCTTTTATAATTAAATTTCCCATTTATCCTTTATACTGGTCCGCTGTTATCTTTTGGCCATTTGGCTTTAATTGCTACAATAGCGTCTTTATGAGTTGTAGTATCATTAATAGAATCATCTGACATTAATTCAAGTTGATTTAGAGCATTATATTCTGCTTTCCTGTTTCTTGCGTATTCCTGAGAGTCGTATTCGGCCTGTAAGCGTTTAATCTCTGCATCAATTTCTGTTTGAGTTGGTTGAGTTATACCACTTGGAGGGTCACTAGTATCCCAATTAGTAATTACTCCATCTACTGAATCATAACTAGGCCCCATACCAACTAATGAAATTACTGCATTTTTTAAGTTTGGTGTCATACTGCTATCTCCATTACATATCCGTTACTATTCATTGATGACCCCGCTGGTTGACTACTCAAACCTGCCTGGTTTATTTGCCAACTTGCTGCGTTTTGTTTGTAAACCTGCACAGTATAAGCTAGGGCAGTACCCGCAGCTGCTGATGGTGAATCTGTATAGGTGAATACAACGGCGGGTGAACTTTCATAGGTATCATGACCTACAGCAAGACCCTGATTACTGGCAAGAACCTTAGTTCCATTTCTTGCTAGTTGTCCAAAGTTATATGTAGAGTTTGAGGACACATCAACTTCCACACTCGCATCAAAATGATACAGGAATTTGGAGTTTGCTCGTTTGGATGTTATAGTTACAGAAGACGCGGCAATAGTTGTCCAAGTGGTAGCGGAGGCGATATTTGTAGCTGTTGCAGAGGTGAAATGTACTACTTGTAAAATCATCCCTGCTGGAAATGTACAGTTAGCCATACTAGCAATCGTTGGTGCAGTCAAAGAAGCATTTGCAATAGTTGCTCCAGAAGAAGCTGTTGACAATACAGCACCGCCAGCCCTATCTTGTATAAGTAGATTGCCGTCTGCGGCTGGTTTAATTATCATGTTTGCCATTTATTTTTATCCTACAATCTCTGTTATTGTTAATGCCCCAGAAGGCGCGGGATGCCATAAGACCCCAGAACCAAAAGCGATAGCGGCTCGTACATCATAAGTTTTAGCATTTGTAGTATTTGGGGAATACATTAATGAACCAACCCACGAACCCGTAGGCATATTATTGTAAGTGATTCCATAGACAGCAGTAGTAGCTTCACCATGAGTACCAGTTCCATAACCAATATAAACACCATCTCCATAAATTCTCCATCCAAATACAGTATCATTACCACTATCAATATAACCACCAACATTAAATTGTATTAGAAGTTTATTACTAGTTGTACCTGTTGCTACAGAAAGAGACAAGCCAGGTATTACAGTATAAGTAGAGGTGGTCTGTGTAAGAGATGAAGTTTGATACGAATGGTGTATCCTAATAGGAAATCCTGAAGGAAAAACTGTTCGATTAAAAGTACCTGATATATCTCCTGCATCTGGAACCGCTGCCGATCCCAAAAATTCACCAGCTTCAAATACTGCAGTATCAAATGTTAAGTCTGTAGTTGCTGATGCAGTTGCGTTCTGTGATAATTCAAATGTTGTTGCATTAGTAACAGTTAAAATAGTTGTACTTGCGGGTATACCCGATCCTGTTACTCCTTTTCCTGCTCTAAGATCGGATGTATCAGTTGTAGTGACTGTGGCATCTCCACTAGTAGTAGTACATTCAATTACTTTACCTGCAGTTGTTATTGTTCTTCCGTTGCCATCATCTTCAATAATGACATCTTGTCCAGATCCGCTGAGGCTTGCTAAAACAAGATTATCATTAATCGTTAAATCTCCCGTAAGGGTGAATTTATCTCCAATAATCATTTCGTGTTCTGTGTATGTCCCAGTAAGATCCTGATTACTAATAGGTTTTATAGACTTTATACCAACACCTGAAACCGCGGGAATACTAACATTATTAGCTAATGCCGGTTCTTCGGTTCCAGTTTGAGTAAATACATCTTTTCCGCTTATTTTAAAATTTGCCATTTTATCCTATTAAATTTAAAGATCCGCCTGTCGTGATACTTGTATTGCCGGTAACATTTATTTCACCCATTACTGTTAAATTTCCATTTACTGTTAAATTTGGAACCAAAACAGGCCCTACTA
>Ga0209404_10000686_pt1 | contig 25822 bp, 23 predicted proteins | sample TroAtlMetagenome_2_FD_187447 | JGI IMG/M metagenome (GOLD analysis project Ga0209404, IMG submission 187447) | Marine eukaryotic phytoplankton communities from Atlantic Ocean - Tropical Atlantic ANT8 Metagenome (SPAdes) (version 2) | ecosystem: Environmental > Aquatic > Marine > Oceanic...
ACCGACGGCGTTTCGCTGAGCGGGTCGCTTTCATCCAGCGACGAGCAGTTGAACAGCGGCGAATATGCCGACCGATACGTCATTGCCGGACGGCGCGGGGAAAGGGTCGCCCTCGACCTGCAGTCGGATGCCTTTGACACCTATCTGATGCTGCGCGGCCCCGGCGATGTGTCGGCCGACAACGACGACGGACCGAACGGCACCAACAGCCGGATCGACATGGTCCTGCCCGCCGACGGCGATTACACCGTCTCGGTCACCAGCTATGGACCGGGCGAGGTCGGGCCCTACAGTCTGACAGCCGGGCTCAGCATGGGCACGCCGCGTCAGGCCGGCGTGCAGGGCGGGCCCCGCGTCTTTGCCATCATGGTCGGCATCTCGGATTACGGGGGCTATTCCTCGGACCTGGCCTATACGGCCGACGACGCCCTGAAGCTGGCCGAGGATCTGCGGCGTGAGGGCGTGCTCAATCCGGCCAGTATCGTGCTGACCGACGCCGAGGCCACGGTGGACGGCGTCCGGAACGCCTTTGCCGAGGTCGCCGCCCAGGCCGGGCCGGACGATATCTTCCTGTTCTTCTTCTCCGGTCACGGCTCGCAGCAGTCCGTCGCCGTCAGCGGCAATGAGCTGGACGGGCAGGCTGAAACCATCGTGCTGCGCGACGGCCAGATCACGGATACGGAAATGGCCGAGCTGTTCGCCAGTCTCGACACCCGGCTGTCGCTGATCGTGCTGGACAGCTGCTTCTCGGGTGGTTTCGCGCGCAATGTCGTCAACCGGCCCGGTGTGATCGGCCTGTTCAGCTCGGAAGAGGACCTGACCAGCCAGGTGGCGGTGAAGTTCCAGGCGGGCGGCTATCTGTCCCACTTCCTGCGCTCGGGCCTGACCGGCGAGGCCAATTTCGACGGCGACGACCTGATCACCGCCGGCGAGCTGACCACCTACCTGCGTCGCAAATTCGCCGCCGAGGTCATGGACGTCCAGACCCAGACCATGGATGGGCAGCGCAGCTACCAGCATCTGGTGGTCGAGCGTGGCGGCGTTCAGGTCGACGACGTCGTCATCCGGATCGGCCGCGGATAAGGGTCAGGCCCGCCGCACCAGGCGCGAATAGGTCTCCATCAGGTCGAGCGTCAGTGCGCCCGGCGTGAAGCGATACTCGCCGATCTCGCTGACCGGGGTGACCTCGACCGCCGTGCCGGTCAGGAAGCACTCGCTGAAGGTCGAAAGCTCCTCGGGGCGGATATGGCGCACCACGACCTCAATGCCCTTTGCCTCGGCGAGGGCGATCACCGTCTGGCGGGTGATGCCATCAAGGATGCCGTCGATCGGCGGCGTATGGATCACGCCATCGCGGACGAAAAAGACATTGGCCCCGGTCGCCTCGGCCACATAGCCGCGCCAGTCCAGCATCATGGCATCGGCATAGCCGCGCTTTTCCGCCGCCGTCTTGGACAGGGTGCAGATCATGTAGAGACCCGCCGCCTTGGCCGCTGACGGCGCCGTCATGGGGTCGGGGCGGCGCCATTTGGCCCACTCAAGACGGATACCCTTCGCCTTGGTCTCGGGGGCGAAATAGCTGGGCCAGTCCCAGACGGCGATGGCCACATGGATCTTCGTCTTGCCGGCCGAGACGCCGACCTGCTCCGGGCCACGATAGGCGACCGGCCGGACATAGCAGTCGCGCAGCCCCATCCGCTCGCACGTCGCCTTGCAGGCGGCGTCGATCTCGGCCACGCTGTAGGGAAGTTCGAAGTCCAACAGCTCGGCCGAGCGGCGCAGGCGCTCGCTGTGCTCGGTCAGCTTGAAGATTTCGCCATCGTACATACGCTCACCCTCGAACACCGACGAGCCATAGTGCAGGGCATGGGTCAGAACGTGCGTTTTCGCGTCGCGCCAGGGCACGAAGTCGCCGTCCATCCAGATCCAGCCGTCACGGTCGTCGAAAGGAACGAAGGCCATTGAACAAAGTCTCCCATAGCTGTGTGCCGGTTAGAGCCGCCGGGGCCGCCAAGGTCAACGTCACCGCGCCCGAGGGGCTGCAATGAGCGCGTTTGACGGACGCGCCGGCGGGCGCTCCGGCCCCGTCGCGGGCGCCGGGTCGGGACGGCACCTGCTGATCGTCGATGACGACGACCGGATTCGCGAACTGCTTAAGGAATATCTGGCGCGTGAGGGGTATCGCGTGACCGGTGCCGCACACGCCGCCGCCGCCCGCCGGCTGATGGAACTGATCGAGTTCGACCTCGTGGTCCTCGATATCATGATGCCCGGCGAGAGCGGTCTCGACCTGACGACCTGGGTCCGGAACAAGGCCGAGACCTCGCGGACGCCGGTTCTGCTGCTGACCGCGCGGGGCGAGGCAGGCGACCGGATCGAGGGCCTGTCGCGCGGGGCCGACGACTATATGTCCAAGCCCTTCGACCCCCGCGAACTGGCGCTGCGCATCGATGCCATCCTGAGGCGCACCGGCGGCAAGCCGCTGACCCCGCGGGAGATCAAGCTGGGGACTGCTGTCTTCGACATGGAGCGGCTGGAGCTGCTGCGGGATGGTCGTCCCCAGCGCCTGACCGAGGCGGAGGCACAGCTGCTCAAGACGCTGGCCATCCATGCCCACGCCCCGGTCGAGCGGATGGCCCTGTCGCCCGACACCGCCGATATCACCGGGCGCGCCGTCGATGTGCAGGTGACCCGGCTGCGCCGCAAGCTGGAGGTCGACCCCAAGAACCCCCGCTATCTCCAGACCGTGCGCGGCATCGGCTATATGCTGGCGCCGGACTGACGCGCGGCGAGACGGGCCCGTTCCATGAAACTCCTCCCGTCCACGGTCTGGACACGCTTCCTCAAGCGACGCCTGCCGACCTCCCTGTGGGGCCGGTCGCTGCTGATCATCGTACTGCCGGTGCTGGTCATGCAGGTGTTCGTGACCTGGACCTTTTTCGATGCCCACTGGCAGACCGTGAACGCGCGCCTGTCCGAGGGACTGGCGGGCGATATCGCCTGGGCTGTGGAGACCTATGTGGAGGACCCCACGCCGGGGGGGCTTGAGACCCTGGCCGGGCGAGCCGAGCGCACCCTGTCGCTGTCGATCGCCTGGCAGGAGGCGACAACCCTGCCCGACAGTGTCCGGCGCGGTCCCATAGGCGTCGTCGATCGCGCCCTCGAAGCGGCCCTGGCCTCCCGCCTTGATCGTCCCTTCTGGTTCGATACCACGCGGTATCCCAACTATATCGACATCCGGGTGCAGGTCGGCGACGGGGTCATGCGGATCATCGCTCCGCGTGAGCGGGCCGTGGCCACCCAGGCGCACATCTTCGTGGTCTGGCTGCTGGCGGCCACTGTACTGCTCATGTCCGTGGCCATCCTGTTCATCCGCAATCAGGTCCGGGCCATCGAGCGCCTGGCCGCTGCCGCCGAAGCCTTTGGCCGGGGCGAGACCCGCGAGCGGTTCAAGCCGCACGGGGCGCGCGAGGTGCGGGCCGCCGCCCGGGCCTTCATGGACATGCGGGACCGCATCCAGCGCCATATCGACCAGCGCACGGCCCTGCTCGCCTCCGTCAGCCATGACCTGCGCACGCCCCTCACCCGCCTGCGGCTGGAGCTGGCGCTGGCCCCCCCGTTCAAGCGCGCCGCGGCCATGCAGGGTGACCTGGACCAGATGGAGCACATGATCGACGAGTATCTGGCCTTCGCCCAGGGCGAGGCGGGCGAGGCCGGCGAGCCGCTGTCGGTCACCGATCTGCTGACCCAGGCGGCGGAGGATGCCCGCCGGATCGGGGCCACCGTCGAGGTGGACACGCCGGACGCCCTTTCCGTCCATGTGCGTCCGCTGGCGTTCCGCCGCGCCCTTGCCAATCTGGTCGGCAATGCCGCCTCTCACGGTGACACTGTGCGCCTGTCTGCCCGCCGTCTGCCCTCCGGCGGAACCGAGATCGCGGTAGAGGACGACGGCCCCGGAATCCCGGAGGAGATGCACGAGGAGGCTTTCCGGCCCTTCTCCCGCCTCGACGCCTCGCGCAACCAGAACCGTAAGGGCGTGGGTCTGGGTCTGGCCATTGCCCGGGACGTCGCGCGCAGCCACGGGGGCGACATCAGCCTGGGGCGCAGTGACCTCGGCGGGCTGATGGCGCGAATTCGCCTTCCGGGGTAGTATGGGGCGTCAACAGGAGATGTGTCATGCGCCGTTTCGCCTTTTTTGCCCCGCTGGCTGCTGTCACCCTTGTTGCCGGCGCCGCCGCCGCCCAGAGCCCCGAGGTTTCCGTCGTGCTCGGCCCCGAGCTGATGGAAAAGGCGGACGAGCTGGGAGAGCGCGACCTGCTGGAGCAGGCCGACCAGCTGGCTGAAACCGTCCGGCGCGCACTGGCCCGCGAGCAGGCCCTGCCCGGCGCCACCATCTCGCTTGTTCTGGTCGACATTCGACCGAACCGGCCGACCTTTGCCCAGCTGGCTGCCCAGCCCGGCCTCGACGGCATGCGCAGCAAGAGCATCGGCGGGGCCACCATCGAAGGCGAGGTCACCCTGGCCGACGGGACCCGCTATCCCGTCCGCTATGACTGGTATTCCACAAGCCTCGCCGAGGTTCGGGGCTTCACGACCTGGCAGGATGCCAGCCACGCCTTCGACCGGTTCGCCCGGCGGCTGGCCGCGGGCCGCCTCTAGCGGGACAGCTCGCGCGCTCTCGCCACGGCCGCGCTGACCGCAGCGGTGGCAGCCCGCGCAGCGCCGCCGTCGGCTTCCAGCGCATCCAGGCCGGCGCGGGTCGTGCCCCCCTTTGATGCGATGCGTTCGATGGCCTGCTCAAGGCTCTGCCCGCCCGAAACCCCGGCCGCCGCCGAGCGCAGGGCACCGCGGGCGAGTCGCACGGCGGCCTCGGCGGTCAACCCTTCGGCCTCACCGGCCCGGGCGAGGGCCTGAATGAAGGCATAGACAAAGGCCGGGGCGGAACCCGCCACGCCCGTCGCCGGATCCAGCAGGTCCTCGGACTCCAGCGGCACGACATCGGCCATGCTCTCGAACAGGGCGGTGGCCATCTTCAGCGCCGCCTGATCCGGGGCGTAGAGGCCCGCCACACCCTGCCGCTGGGCGACGGCCGTGGTCGGCATCAGGCGGGCGACCGGGCGCCCCCCCGCAGCCTTGCGAATATCGTCCAGCCGCACCCCCGCCATCACGGAAGCGACGACCGCGTCCCCGGGGATGGCCTCGGCAAAGGGCTGCAGCGCCTCGCGCCAGACGGCCGGCTTGATGGCCAGAACCAGTATGCCGACGTCCTTCAACTGCTCCGGCGGGGGGTTGAGGGTGGCGCCCGCCGCCCTGGCCTGATCGGTCGCCGGAGTTTCATACTGCTCGATGATCTTCAGCCGATCTGCCTTGAAGCCCGGGGTCGCCAGCCAGCCCTCGACCAGGGCCGAGCCCAGCCGTCCGCATCCGATCAGGGCAATGTCGGTATCCAGGGAAAAGGTGTCGGTCATGCCGTCTCCACATTGGCGAAGGCCCGGCGGGCCCTTCATCAGGGTGGAGTGCCTAACATGGCCCGACGCGGACCATCAAACCCGCGGGGTCAGATCAGGCCGTGCCGACAGTCTGGAACATGCAGGCGTCGATGGCATCCTGGGGCTTGCGACCGCCGCGCACGAGATAGTCGAAGGCGGGGAAATAGCGGTCCGCCGCATCGATGGCCGCGTCGATCATGGAGGCCGCCTGGGCCAGGGTCGGGCGTTCGCCGTGCGGCAGGGCGAGGGCGTGGCGGAACACGATCTCCTGATCCTCGCTCCACAGTTCGAAATGGCCAAGCCAGGTCCGCTGGTTGATCAGGCCGATCAGCTCATGCAGGGCCGGACGGCGGGTCTTGCCGACCCGGAGGTCCAGCGCGCAGCACAGTTGCAGGCAGTCCCCTTCGGGCCGCCAGGCGAACCAGAGCTCATAGTCCTTCCAGTCGCCGGCGAGGGCGAAGGCCAGATCGCCGTCCGCCGTGCGGTCAAACGGCAGATTCTCGGCCGTCAGAACATGTTCGACCACATCGAGGGGATCGAAGGGCGTTTCCACCTCGTCCGGTCTGACCATGTCCATTCAGAGAGTCCTGTCTTTCAGAAGGTTACCGGGAAGGCCCCCGGGAATCGCCCTCAGCACGCTGACGGTAGGCCTGTTCGCGGATTCGGCTCAACCGGCTGCGTCCCGGGGGGGAAGATCGCCTGTGGACGTTCCCTTTTGAGGCTTGTTGCGGCTGCGTGTGGCGGGGGCGGCCTCGTCACCCTTCAGCGCGGCCAGCTCGGCCCGCAGCGCCCTGATCTCGGCTTTCAGGGCGTCAAACTCGCCACGGCGCACCAGATCCAGCTCGGCGACCATGCGGTCGGTCTGGGCCCGCATGGCGGATTTGGCTTCCTCTCCGGCAGCCTGGGCCAGGCCCATGGCACCGGTCGACAGCCGGGCCAGTTCGTCGAGAAGCGGGTTGCGGGTCTGCATGGGGGACTACCTTGATATCTGTGAAGGACGCTGGGCTGCGCCGGTTTCCAGAGGGTTAATGAAATCTTGCGCCGAGCGGGTCCATGTGGCCGATCGACCCGACCGCCGCAAACCCGCCGTCGTCAATTCTTGCAAGACGCCCCCGGCCCGTCTTGCTAAAGGCGAAGCATCGCTGGTCACACCAAGGACGCCCCGTGCCCTTTCCCGAGTTCGATCCGGTCCTGATTTCCATCGGCCCCTTTCCGCTGCGCTGGTATGCGCTGGCCTATATCGCGGGCCTCGGACTGGGCTGGTGGTACGCGTCAAGGCTGGTGCGAACCCTGTCCGTCTGGGCTCCCGGACGGCCTCCCGTCACCCAGACCCAGCTGGACGATCTGGTGCTGTGGATCGCGGTCGGGGTCATCGGCGGTGGCCGCCTTGGATACGCCCTGTTCTACAAACCGTCCCTCTATGCCGAGCTCTTCACCGGCGACGGCTGGTCTCGACTGGCGCTGTTCCAGATGTGGGATGGCGGCATGTCGTTCCACGGGGGCCTGATCGGCGTGACCCTGGCCATCGTCTGGTTCGCCAACCGGCAGAAGATCAACCTGCTCAGCCTCGGCGATCTGGTGGCGCCCGTGGTGCCGATCGGCCTGTTCTTCGGGCGGATGGCCAATTTCATCAACGGTGAGCTGTGGGGCCGGACGACCGATGTCCCCTGGGCCATCCGCTTCTGCAACCAGAAGATCCTCGAGACCTACGGCTTTTGTCCCGCCGGCGACGTGCCCCGCCACCCCAGCCAGCTGTACGAGGCGGGGCTGGAAGGCCTGCTGCTGTTCGCCATTCTCAGCTTCGGGGTCTGGAAGATGAAGCTGCTGACCAAGCCCGGCTATATCACCGGCCTGTTCCTGCTCGGCTATGGTCTGAGCCGCGCGGTGCTGGAAACGGTGCGCGAGCCTGACACCCATATGCCCGAAGCCCTGCAGGGCATGGTCACCATGGGTATGCTGCTGTCCATACCGATGATCCTGCTGGGCGGCTGGCTGATCTGGCGTGCCTGGAGCCGTCCGCCGGTCGGCACGAACTCCTGAGCGGCCCGACGCCGGCAGCGGACCTCAAGGGGCGGCTCCAGCGCGAGATCGCCCTGACCGGTCCGCTGGGGATCGCCGACTTCGTCACCCGCTGCCTGCACGATCCGCAGGCCGGCTATTACGCGACGCGCCCGGCCCTCGGGCCGGACGGTGACTTTCTGACGGCGCCGACCGTCAGCCAGATGTTCGGCGAGCTGATCGGCCTGTGGCTGGTGGAGACCTGGTCGCGGATGGGGGCGTCCGCGCGATTTCAGCTGATCGAGGTCGGGCCCGGCGACGGCACATTGATGACCGACATCCTGCGCGCCGCCCGCGTGGTCCCGGCCTTTCTCGACGCCTGCGATCTCACTCTCATCGAGCCGAGTGGCCCGCTGCGCGCCCTGCAAAAGGCGCGGCTGGCCGAGGCCCCTGTCACGCCTCGTTGGACCGACAGGCTGTCCGGCATAGACGGCGAAGGCCCCGTCCTGCTGGTCGCCAATGAGGTGCTGGACTGCCTGCCCGCCCGCCAGTTCGAGCGCACCCCCGACGGCTGGGCCGAGCGAATGGTGGGGCTGGATGCCGAGGGCGAGCTCGCCTTTCGCCTCGGACCGGTCGGTCCGGGCTTTTCACCGCCCGACCATGAGGTTCGGCCCGGACAGGTGATCGAACAGTCGCAGGCCCAGCGCGCCTTTGCCGGCGCCGTCGCCGATCTGCTGAAGCAGCATACGGGCGCCGCCCTGCTGATCGATTATGGCCGCGACACCCCCGGTCCCGGTGACACGCTCCAGGCCCTGTCCCGCCACGAGAAGGTCGATCCGCTGGCCACGCCCGGTCAGGCCGATCTGACCCAGTGGGCCGACTTTCCGGCGGTTCTCGCGACCGCCCAGTCCGCCGGCGCAGCGACCGCCCCCCTGCTCACCCAGGCCGAATTCCTGACCCGGCTGGGCCTTCCCGTTCGTGCCGATCGGTTGAAGGCCAGCCAGCCCGGGGCTGCCCCCCTGATCGACCGTCAGGTCCAGCGCCTGACCGCTCCGGACCAGATGGGCACCCTGTTCAAGGTCGCGGCCCTTCACAGCCCCGCTACTCTTGCCCTGCCCGCCTTTGAGGTTCACGCATGACCGACCTGCCGACGCCGATCACCCATCCGCTGCTGGACATCCCGGGCATCCGCCACGGCTTCTTCACGCGTGAGGGCGGCGTCTCGACCGGGATCTACAAGGGGCTGAACACGGGAGTCGGCTCAAGCGATGATCCCGAGGCGGTGCGCGAAAACCGCGCGCGCGTGGCGGCGGTCATGGGCGGCACGCCTGCTGACTTTGCTGCCTGCTACCAGATCCACTCCGACATTGTGCACATGACCGACCAGCCGTTCGGCGACGAGCGCCCCGAGGGCGATGCCGTGATCGCGGTGGCCGAGCCGGGCATCCTGTGCGCCGTCCTGACCGCCGACTGCGCGCCCATCCTGATCGCCAACCCTCGCGCCGGGATGGTCGCGGCGGTTCACGCCGGCTGGAAGGGCGCCGTGGGCGGCGTGATCGAGACTACCCTGCGCGCGATGAAGGAAGGCGGCGCCGAGCACGACCAGACCATCGCCGTCGTCGGACCGACCATCGCCCAGGCCTCCTATGAGGTCGACGCGGCCTTCGAGGAGCGTTTCCTGCGCCAGTCCCCCGGCGCCGGCCAGTTCTTCGTCATGGCCAAACAGCCCGACAAACGTCAGTTCGACCTGCCGGGCTACGTCATGTGGAAGCTGGAGCGTGCGGGCGTCGGCCAGATCGCCTGGACCGGCCATGACACCCTGCCCGACCCGGACCGCTTCTATTCCAACCGCCGCGCCCACCTGAGCGGCGAGCCCGACTTCGGCCGGATGATGAGCGTGATTACGCTGGAGTAGGCCTCAGCCGACCTGGGCCAGCTCAGGTACGCGGGTAATTTCGCGCCAGGCATCCGGGCGGGCCAGCAGTGCGCGGACCAGCATGTTGTTGACCGCGTGGCCGGCCTTGTAGCCTTCGTAGCGGCCCAGCAGCGGGCCACCCAGCACATAGAGGTCGCCGATGGCGTCCAGCGCCTTGTGCTTGACGAACTCGCGCTCCATCCGCAGGCCGCCGGTGTTCAGGATCTGGTCGCCGTCGATGACGACTGCATTCTCAAGGCTGCCGCCGCGGGCCAGACCGGCACGGCGCAGGGCCTCGACCTCATGGGCAAAGCCAAAGGTGCGGGCGGCCATGATATCGCTGCGGAAGGTCGCCTCATCGACGACGAAATCCACGACCTGATTGCCGATCACCGGCGTGTCGAAGTCGATCTCGAAGCGCATCTCATAGCGCTCGCAGGGCAGCAGGCGGGCGTGCTTGTCGCCCTCAGTCACCTCGATCGGCTTCAGGATCTCGATATAGCGCAGCGGCGCCGCCTGATTGCGGAAGCCGGCCCGGTCCAGCAGCTGGACGAACGGCAGGGCCGAGCCGTCCAGGATCGGCAGCTCGGGGCCGTCGACCTCGACCACGGCATTGGAAATGCCCAACGCGCAGAAAGCCGCCATCAGATGTTCGATGGTCGACAGGCGCACGCCGGCGCCATTCTCGATCATGGTGTTCAGACGGGCCTCGACCACGGCCTGACCCGACACCGGAATGCGGTTGTCGCGGTCGGTCACATCGGTGCGGACGAAGACAATGCCGGTGCCCGTGGGTGCCGGACGCACGGCCAGACGCACACGCTGGCCGGTGTGCACGCCGACGCCGGCGATGATCGCCGGGGCGCGCAGGGTCTGTTCGAGATGATCGGTAGAAACCGGGATCACGAAACGTCCACACAGAGGCCGGGCGGAACTGCCCGACGACACCTCTATGGGTTGGTTGACGAGACGAAAACCAAAGTCAGGTTTCGGATTGTTTCGATGCGGTTACGAACGTCCGGGTCCCGGACGTTCGCACCGGTGCATCAGTTGGCCAGACGTCTCAGAAACGAGGGGATTTCCAACTCGTCTTCCTCGGCGGAGGTTTCCGGCTCGGGCGACTTCAGGGCCTGATTGCCCGACAGACGCATGGAGCGCGGCTCGTGCCGGGCCTCCGGTGCATAGGGGGCAGGCTCCGGCGCGCGCTTGCGGCCAAACAGACTCCAGCCCGACTTGCGGTGGTGATCGCGATCATCCCACTCGGGCTCGGGCTCGGGCTGACGCTCGGTCCGTGCCGGCTCGCGGGCCGGGTCCATATAGAGGTCACCCTGGACGGGGCGGGTCGCGGCGCGAGGGGTCTGGTCGGCTTCATACTCCTCGACCCAGGGGTCGACGATGGGCTCAAGCGTGCGCGGCTCTTCCGCCTTCATGACCGGCTCCGGAGCCTGCGGCTGCGGGGTCACGCGGGGTTCCGGTGCGCGGATCGTCGGCTCGAAGGTCGGGGTCAGCGGGGCCGGCTCGGCCGACCGGATGACCGGCTCGGGCTGACGGACCGGCTCGCGCACGGGGGCCGCCGGCCGCGACGGCGCCACGGGGCGCGAGAGGGTCGACGGCGGAGTCTGGGCCATGACCCCTTCGTCCATGCCGGTGGCAACCACGGAGACGCGGATCTTGCCGTCGAGGGCCGGATCGAAGGCGGCACCGAAGATGATGTTGGCGTCGGGATCGACCTCGGCCGAGATGGCGTTGGCGGCCTCGTCGACCTCGAGCAGGGTCATGTCCATGCCGCCGGTGATGTTGACCAGCACGGCCTTGGCCCCCTTGAGGCTGGTCTCGTCCAGCAGCGGGTTGGCGATGGCGTTCTGGGCGGCCATCAGGGCGCGGTCGTCGCCCTGGGCCTCGCCCGTGCCCATCATGGCCTTGCCCATCTCGGACATGACAGCGCGGACGTCGGCGAAGTCGAGGTTGATCAGGCCCGGCAGGATCATCAGGTCGGTGATCGAGCGCACCCCCGAGTGCAGCACCTGGTCAGCCATGCCGAAGGCGTCGGCGAAGGTGGTCCGCTCATTGGCGACGCGGAACAGGTTCTGGTTCGGAATGACGATCAGGGTGTCGACGTAGCGCTGCAGCTCGGCGATGCCGGCCTCGGCCAGACGCATGCGATGACGGCCCTCGAAGGTGAAGGGTTTGGTCACCACGCCGACCGTCAGGATGTTGCGGTCGCGCGCGCATTTGGCGATCACCGGAGCGGCTCCGGTCCCGGTGCCCCCGCCCATGCCGGCGGTGATGAACACCATATGCGCCCCCTCGAGGTGGGTGGCGATCTCGTCAGCGGATTCCTCGGCGGCGTTCATTCCGACCTCGGGGTGGGCGCCCGCGCCCAGGCCCTGGGTGATGGTCTCGCCCAGCTGGATCCGCCGGTCTGTCTTGGCGAAGCTCAGATGCTGGGCATCGGTGTTGGCGACGACGAAATCGACGCCCTCGAGACCCGCATCGATCATGTTGTTGACGGCATTGCCGCCCGCACCACCGACGCCGAACACGACGATCCGGGGCTTCAGTTCCGTAGCTTCAGGACGCACCAGCGACAGCGACATGTGATTTTCCGACCTTATCCGACCCCGCTCCACACGACCGATGCAAACCCCCGAATCGCATTGGTTATGAGCAGGTTAATAGAACACCCGTAAGCCTTAACAGGTCGTTACCGCATAGACTGAGTCGGGGTCGGCGCCAGAGGGAGCAAAGCTCTCTGGACGGAGAATCCTGAGGGCAAGCCCGGGTCGGTGCCTGGACAGGGCGCAAAGAAAAAGGGCGGCTCCTGCGAGCCGCCCTTTCCTGTCAGGAAAGACCGAAGTCTTACCAGGGACGGTAGTTCAGACCGATGAAGAAGCGACGGCCCCAGGCATCGAAGTTGTTGTAGAGCGTACCGCCCAGATAGGGGTTCTGCTCGTTGTCGAAGGCGTTGACCACACCGGCGCGGACCGACAGGTCGTCCCGCACGTTCCAGCGGAAGGTGAAGTCGTGGCGGGTGAAGGCGCCGGTCTTCAGCGAGTCCGACGGCACGTTGTCGATATTCGACATCAGGCCGAAGGGGCTGTTGATCTGCTGCGACGTTTGCCAGTCGGCCGTCCAGTTGACGCTCCAGATATCGTTCGGAGCGTAGGTCAGCGAGGAGTTGAAGCGGACGCGCGGGAAGAACAGGTTACCCGCCGAGCCGCTCGCATCCGTCGGATCCGAGGTGTTGGTGTAGGACTCCTGGCTGATCAACCACAGACCGTTCAGGCTGTAGGAGAAGCGACCCCAGTCCTGACCGATCAGATCGAAGGTGTCGATCGCGTAGTTGACGCTGAAGTCCAGACCTTCGGTTTCCAGGCCGGCGTAGTTGATCGAGCCCTGGATGAAGCCACCGATCGGGTCACCGGCCGGCGCACCGATCCGGAAGCCCGACGAACGGGCGATCGGGTCCGGGCTCACGCCATCCCAGGTGCTCGGGTTGTTCCGGAAGATGGTGTTACACGCGGCCACGTCGAGGGTGTTACCGTTGACGCAGTTTTCCGAAGCGACCCGGGCCGACACGGCCGCGATGACGTTGTCGACGCGGATGTCATAGTAGTCCAGCACGACCGAGAGGTTCGGGAACATGCGGGGCTTCAGGATCACCGAGAAGGTGAAGGACTCGGATTCTTCCGGCTCCAGGAAGGGGTTACCCGCGTTCACACCGGCTACGCCCGAAGTATAGTTGGGGATGTAGTCGTCGGTATTGGTGGCCGTGGCGCCACCCCAGTCGAAGAAGCCTGGCGCAAAGCCGTCGGCGACGGCCAGAGCCTCACAGTTCCGGATGCGGTTACTCCGGACTTGCGGATCCAGCGACGGGTTGGTGATCGAGGCCGTGGCGCAGGGGTCAACCACACCGTTGTAGAAGGTCTGGGTCGCCGGACGGAAGTTTTCCGACAGGTTCGGCACCCGAACCGAGGTGTTGAGGCTGGTCCGGAAGGCGATGTCCGGGATCGGACGATAGACCAGGTTCAGGCCGTACACGTCGCCCTTGCCCGCCGTGGTGTAGTCAAACTCACGGTACGATCCGCTGAGCTCGGCATAGTCACCGAGGAAGCTGTCGCGGAACAGCGGAATGGCCAGCTCGCCGTAGAATTCGTCGCTTTCATACTCCGCACCCAGGAAATCCGGGCCGGTGTTCATGAACAGCAGACGACCGGCGGTGTCAGCGCTGCGACCCACACCCTCGGTATACTCACGGCGCTTTTCATAGCCGAGGGCGACGCCCAGCGGGCCGGCACCCCAGAAGTCCCACAGCTGACCTGAGACGTTGAACAGGGTCTGCTCGGAGATGTTCTGCTCGCGAACGCGAATCGTAGCGTCCACGTAGGCCAAGGCGGCATCCGACTGGTTGCCGGCGCCAAAGATGTTCAGCGGCTCGCACTGGTCGATCGAGTCCTGACCGTACTGGGTGTCCTGCAGGTTGCCGGTTCCGCCCGGGCGCCTGTTTGCGGTGTTGATGCCTTGCGCGTCCAGCAGGGTAGAGCGGCAGACGATGGCGCCGGGCGAGCCGAGGATGCCGGCGGTGTCGACCACGGCGTCCGAGGCCAGGGCAAAGCGCTGCGAATCGACGCCGCGCTCGGCGTTGACGTTGTTCATCTCGCCGCGGGTGTAGCCGAGATCCCAGTTCACATTGCGGAAGAACAGCAGGTTGTCGAAATCACCGTCAAGGCCGACGACATAACGCTCGACTTCACGGCTGTTGTCCTGGGTGCGCTCGGGGCCGAACGAGATGTACTGGGCCTGTTGCACAAGGAAGTCACCCAGGTATTGGCCACCCTGAGTAGCGGTCGGCGCGCTGTATCGAGCGACCCGGTTACTAGCAATCGCATTCTTGACGTTTTGCGGCAGGAAGGCGTTGTCCGACCAGCGCAGGTCATAGGACTGCACGCCATAGATTCTCGGGGTGCTGGTTGCGCCGTAGGAGGTGTCGTCGAGATAGATGTTGAAGAAGGTCGGCTGGGAGATGTCAAAGGCATCTTCCTGGACCAGCTTGTACTCGCCCGACAGGTTCAGGTTCGGCAGGATGCTGAAGGTGAAGCCGGCCTGATAGCGCTTGGACTCGATCTCCGGGAAGCGCGAGGCAGTCCCGAAGTCGGCGGCGCTGACGCCGTCACCGCCGATGTTGTACGGACGGTTGGCACCGGTGTTGCCGATGCGCTGGCCGAAGTCAGCCAGACGGGCCGTGCCCTGACCGGGATCGAACCAGAAGGTATAGCCCGGGTTCACCGCATAGCAGTTCTGGTTATAGGTGAAGGCTCCGCCAGCCGTGACGCAAGTAAAGAAGGGAACGTCCGGGTCGTTAAGCGGGCTAGCGGGCTGAGCGTTGGCAAGCGTGACCTGACCCCAGCGAGGGCGGTCCATCCGGTTCAGATTGTAGAACAGGGCGTTGTCGAGGAAGCCATCCGACGGCGTGGCGGCCGGGACGGCGTCGATACCGATGAAGCGCGGATCATTGCTAATCCAGTCGACGTCGAACGAGGTGACCATGTCGGCCTTCTCGTACTCGCCGAAGGCGTAAACGTTCAGGCGGTCGTCGAGCAGGTTGGCACCGACCAGCAGCGAGGCCCGGCGCGAAGCCTGACCGTCCTGGTTGATTTGGCCGTAGTTGGCGTCGAACTCAACGCCCTCGAAGTCATCGCGCAGGATGAAGTTCAGCACACCGGCCACGGCGTCGGCGCCGTAGATCGACGAGGCACCACCGGTGATGATTTCGATGTTCTCGATCAGCAGACGCGGGACGGTCGAGACGTCGACCGACAGCGTACCGGCGCTGGAGCCGACGTGACGACGGCCGTCGATCAGGGTCAGGGTACGGCCAGTGCCCAGCGAGCGCAGGTTGGCGAAGTCCAGACCACCGTCGTTCAGGCCCGAGCCCGTGGTGTCCGAGGGAACCAGCGAGTTCGACAGGGCCGGGATGGTGGCCAGGTAGTCGATGACCGTCGACTGACCGGTGGTCAGCAGGGCTTCACGCTCGACCTGGATCAGCGGGGTCGGGGCGTTGGTCGGGTCGCGACGGATACGCGAACCGGTGACGACGATTTCTTCAACCGTGGTTTCCCGGGCTTCCGGATCCTGCTGGGTCTGACCGGCTTGCTGGGCCAGGGCCGGAGCCGACGCCATCATGACGCCGGCCAGGATGGTCGTTCCAAAAAGATATTTGCGCTTCAACAGCATGTTGTGATGCCCCAACCAAGAGATTTGACAATACGTGACGCGGACCACGGCTCGTGACCTACGCTTCCGGATTGCACGCTAGCAGCAAAGCGGCGCGCCACAAGGCATTGTGGCCCGACTGTGACCACTCAAGGCCCCAGATGTTACAATCCGGACACACTCTCGCCACTGAAGGGAAATGTAGGCGCGGCCTGTTCCGGCCGGGCTTTCAGAGGTTGCGGCGCAACCAGTCGGCGGCCCGTGCCACAATTCCGCCGGCCTGGACACCGGGGGCATCCGCCGCCGAAATCTGGCGCGTCATGAGGCGCCGGGCGGACACTGATTCCCTTGGTCCATAGGCCGACTTGAGGAGGCAACCCGCCGCGGCGCAGAAGGCCGGGCCGGACGCGGCGTCGGCGAGGTGCGGCGCGCGCTGGGGCCTGCCGAGACGGACCGGACGGTCGAAGACACGGACGGCCAGCTCCCGCACGCCGTTTAGCTGGCTGGCCCCGCCGGTCAGCACGACACTGGTCCCCGGGTCGAGGGCCAGACCCCCGTTCCGGATCCGGTCCCGCAGGATTTCGAGGGTTTCCTCGACCCGGGGCGCGATCACGCTCTTGAGCATGGCCCGGGGGACGACGACCGCGCCGGCCGAGGGGTCCTCGCCCCGCGGCGGTGCCTCGAGCAGCTCGCGGTCCTCATTGGCCGAGGCCATGGCCGATCCGTGCAGGGTCTTGAGCCGCTCGGCGCCCGCCCGCGAGGTCGACAGGCCACGGGCGATGTCGCTGGTGACGTGATCGCCGCCGACATTGAGGCTCTCGACATGGAGCAGGCTGCGCCCCGACCAGACCGTCGCCGTGGTCGTCCCGCCCCCCATGTCGATGGACAGGGCGCCGAGATCCATCTCGTCATCCTCAAGCGCGGCGAGGGCCGAGGTGACGGGGGCCGCGACCACACCCTGAAGGTCCAGATGCGCCAGCTCCAGACAGTGGCTCAGGGACATGAAGGCCGTCTCGGCCATCGACACGACCAGCAGGTCCAGTTCCAGGCTGTTGCCCCGCATGGCGCGGGGATCGCGCACGCCCCGGGCATCGTCCACCGACCAGGCGACCGGTAGCACATGGATGGGCCGACGATCCGGCAGACGAATCCTGTCGAGCGCCAGACCGATGGCCCGGGCCAGATCGGCGTCGCTGACCGGATTGGCGCCCAGCGACACGCGCGAGCGAACCCGGTGACTCTGCATCCGGCCGGCCGAGGTACTGACGATCACGCCGGTCACGGGGACGCCTGCGGCGCGCTCTGCCCGCTCGACGACATGGCCGATGGCCTGGGCAGCGCCCTCCATGTCGACGATCATGCCCTGCTGGACACCGCGCGACTGCACGTGACCGACCCCGGCCACGCGAATGGTCCGGTCGGCATGACGCACGCCGTCCGCCTTCATGATGAAGCAGGCCATTTTGGAATGGCCGATGTCGAGCGCGGCGACCAGCGGGGCGCGACCGCTTCCCACGGCTCCGTCGAGGGTCAGTTCGGGGCGACGCGGAGCCATCAGGCGCCTCCCGCCACGGGAGATGCCGCCAGATCGCCGGCGAGGGCTGCGGGCCTGAGGCCCAGGGTGCCCGGGACCTTGAGGTCGACCAGCTCAAAGCCGCGCTCGAACAGCTGGTGACGCTGATCCAGGGCGTCCAGCTGGATCAGGGCCGCCTCGGCCCCTTCGGCCGGCAGACGGATCAGGCCGCCATCCTTGAGCCGGATATCCCAGCGGCGCTCGTCCACGCGGATCAGGGCCTCGGTCCGGTCGCGCAGGCGCGGGCGGGCCTCGATCAGCGGCAGGATTTCGGCGGCGGCCGACTCGGCCCCTGCCCCCACCACCAGCGGCAGGTGCAGATACTGACGCGGATCCGCGCCCCGGATCACCTGACCCTCGCCGTCGATCACGGCGATCTGGCCATTCGCCTGCCATATGGCCATGCGGTCATGCTCGACCACCTCGACCAGCAGCGTACCCGGCAGAAGGCGGACCACGCGGGCATCCTTGACCCAGCTGACACTGCGGACCTGGGCAAGGAGCGCATCGAGGTCGAGCGAGCTCATGGCCTGGCCGGCGGTCACATCCATGGCGGCCTGGATGGCGGGCATGGCCTCGTCCGAAGCGCCGGTCACATGCACCCGCGACAGGCGAAAGCCCATGCCGGCGACGGCTGAGTCCAGCCCGTCCGAAAAGGACTGGCCGATGCGCTCGGCGCGGGCCCCGGTCGCCATCAGGACACCGATGAACAGCACGCCGACCAGCATCGAAATGCCGACGGCGCGCGCGGACAGGTCCAGCCGGCCGATGGCCGCCATCTTGGCCGGCAATCCGTTCGGTTGCGCCCCGCCCCGTCCCGCACGACCGCGCGACGAGGATGTCTGGCGCACGCGCGACGCGCCGCTGCCCTGCTGGCGCCGACCGCCGCGAACTACCGCGGGCATGAGGCGTCCTCCACCATCCACCTGACCAGTTCCGGATACCCGACGCCGACATGGGCGGCCTGCTCGGGAACGAGCGAGGTCGAGGTCATGCCCGGCTGGGTGTTGACCTCCAGAAGAACGAGAACGTCCTTAACATCGTCATAACGAAAATCGGATCGTGACACCCCGCGGCAGCCCAGCGCCTCATGCGCCCGCTCGGACAGCCGCAAGGCCATCTCGAACACATCGGGCTTCAGCCGGGCCGGCAGTTCGTGCACCGAGCCGCCCGGGGCATATTTGGCCTCATAATCGTAGAAGCCCTTGGTCGGAGTGATGTCCGTGACCGTCAGCGCCCGCGGGCCGTCGGCCTCACCCAGTACGGCCACCGCCAGCTCGCGCCCGGCGATGAAGGGCTCGACCATCACCTGCTCGCCATAGGCCCAGTCGGCGGCCCCGACCTCCTGCGGCGGACGGTTGGCACCCTCGGCCACCAGAAAGACACCGACCGATGAGCCCTCGGCGTTCGGCTTGATCACATAGGGCGGGGCCATGACGTGGTCGCGCGCGACCGCGTGCCGGTCGAACAGGCCGCCGCCCGGCACCGGAATGCCCGCCGCCGCCAGCACGGCCTTCGACTTGGCCTTGTCCATGGCCAGGGCCGAGGCCAGAACACCGGAGTGGGTATAGGGAATGCCCAGCGTCTCGAGTACGCCCTGGACGCAGCCGTCCTCACCCCAGGCGCCGTGCAGGCAGTTCAGCACCACATCGGGGCGCACCAGACCGCCCAGCACATTGGCCAGATCCCGCCCGGCGTCGATGCGGCTGACGCGCGCGACCTGGCCCTCAAGCGCGTCCGCACAGCCCTTGCCGGAGTTCAGCGACACCTCGCGCTCGGCCGAAAGCCCCCCCATCAGGACGGCGACATGCAGGTCTTTCAGGGGGCGGTTCATGGTGCGGAACGGAACTCAGAGGGGGCGGCCGATCCTCCTGATCTCCCATTCGAGGTTTACGCCGAGTTTACTTTGAACGTCGGATCGCACCGCCTCGCCCAGCCCCTCGATGTCGGCGGCCGTCGCCTCGCCCGGGTTGATCATGAAATTGCTGTGCAATTCGCTGAACATGGCCCCGCCGCCAGTGACGGAGAAAAGTTTCCCGCGCCAGCCCGCTTCATCCACAAGTTTCCAGCTGGAGTGACCCGGCGGGTTCTTGAAGGTCGAGCCGCCGGTCTTCTCCCGGATCGGCTGGGTCTGTTCGCGGCGGCTGGTGATCTCGTCGATCCGCGCCTGCACGGCCTCGGGGTCGTCGGGGGTGCCGCGATAGGTGGCCTCCAGCCAGAGGATGTCGGCCGGGGCCTCCGAATGCCGATAGGTGTAGCCAAAGTCGGCCAGCGCGTAGTCGACCCGCTTACCCGACCGGGTCAGCCCCAGGGCCGAGACCAGCACGTCCTTTGTCTCCGAGCCGTAGCAACCCGCATTCATCGTCAGGGCCCCGCCTATGGTGCCCGGAATGCCGGCATAGAATTCCAGCCCGCCGATCCCGGCCCTGGCCGAGGCCCGCGCCACCATGGAGTCCAGCGCCCCCGCGCCCGCCGTGATCGTGTCACCTTCGGTCGTGATCTGCGCCCAGGGCCGCCCGGCCAAGCGGATCACCACCCCCTCGACCCCGCCGTCGCGCACAATGACGTTCGAGCCCACGCCCAGCACCGTCACCGGCACGCCCGGGTCGAGCGCCTTCAGGAAGTCCGCAAGATCGCCCTCGTCGGCGGGGATGAACAGTACATCCGCCGCCCCGCCCACCCGAAACCAGGTGTAGGGCCCCAGCGGCTCATCCCGCAGCAACTTGCCGCGAACTTCGGGAAGGGAGTCGCGCCAACTCATCCCAGCGCCTCCAGCTGCCCCGGCAGGGCATAGGCCCAGGCGGTGATGTCCCCGGCGCCCAGCAGGACGACCAGATCGCCGGGCCTGGCCTCTTCCCGGATCAGGCGCGGCAGGGCGGCGGCGCTTTCAAGCGGGCGCACCGAGCGATGGCCGAACCGGCGTATACCCTCGACCAGGGCGTCCTTGTCGACTCCCTCGATCGGTTGCTCGCCGGCCGCATAGACATCGGCGACCAGCACCGAGTCGGCGTCGGCAAAACAGGTCGAAAAGTCGTTCATCAGGTCGCGCAGGCGGGTGTAGCGATGCGGCTGGACCACGGCGATCACCCGGCCCGAGCCCTCGGTCTTGTGAACCACCTGACGGGCGGCCTTGAGCACGGCGGCAATCTCGACCGGGTGGTGGCCATAGTCATCGACGATCCGCACCCCATCGACCACGCCTGTGGTGGTGAAGCGCCGCTTGACCCCGCCGAAGCCCGCCAGTCCCTCGCGGATGGCGGCGTCCGATATGCCCAGCTCGCGCGCCACGGCGATGGCGGCCAGGGCGTTCGACACATTGTGCGCGCCCGCCATCGGCAGGTGCAGGCCCTCCAGCACATCGGGCTCGTCCAGCGCATCCAGCCCCTGCTTCTGGAAGGCCACGTCGAAGCGCGCCCCGTCCGGGCCCATGTCGCAGTTGATCGCCCGGACCATCGCCTGCGGATTGGTGCCGTAGGTCACGAGCCGGCGGTTATCGATGGTCGCCACCAGCCGCTGCACCTCGGGGTGGTCCAGACAGACGGCGGCAAAGCCATAGAAGGGGATATTCTCGACGAAGTCGACGAAGGCCTTCCGCACCCCGTCAAAGTCGCCGTAGTGGTCGAGGTGCTCGGGATCGATGTTGGTCACCACCGCGACCGTCGACTTCAGCCTCAGGAAGCTGCCGTCGCTCTCGTCGGCCTCGACCACGATCCAGTCGCCGTCGCCGACCTTGGCGTTGGTGCCATAGGCATTGATGATCCCGCCGTTGACGATCGTCGGATCGGTGCCGCCGGCATCCAGCAGGGCCGCGATCATGGACGTCGTGGTCGTCTTGCCGTGGGTCCCGCCGACCGCCACCGAAAACTGCAGCCGCATCAGCTCGGCCAGCATCTCGGCCCGCCGGACCAGCGGAATGCGGCGGCCACGCGCCACCGTCAGCTCGGGGTTATCCGCCCGCACGGCGGTGGAATAGACGACGGCCGCGACCTCTTCGCCCACATGGGCGGCGTCATGGCCGATGAAGATCTTCGCGCCGAGCTTCTCCAGCCGCTCGGTATTGGCCCCGGCCTTGGCGTCGGAGCCCTGCACCTGATAGCCGATCTTGAGCATGATCTCGGCGATGCCGCTCATGCCGATACCGCCGATGCCGACGAAGTGGACGGGCCCGATCGGGAAGGGAACTGGACGAAGACGTGCGATCATCGGGGCGTCATAGCGGACTTTGTCGGGATTGCACCAGACGCGCCCCCTGTCCGATTTCGCCGACATGGCTAACCGCCTCTTAACCCTGCGGACTCAGGATCGCCGCCTGTATCAACGGGGCCTTATTCATGTCCGACATCCAGACCGACGTCATTCTCAAGGGTGACTGCATCGAGGTGCTGAAATCCCTGCCCGACGCCTCGGTCGACGTCGTGTTCGCCGATCCGCCCTATAATCTGCAGCTGGGCGGCGATCTGCTGCGGCCTGACAATTCCCGCGTCGATGCCGTCGACGATGATTGGGACAAGTTCGACAGCTTTGCGGCCTATGACGCCTTCACCCGCGCCTGGATGGCCGAGTGCCGACGGGTGCTGAAGCCCGAGGGTTCGATCTGGGTGATCGGCAGCTATCACAATGTCTTCCGGCTGGGCTCGGCCATCCAGGACCTGGGCTTCTGGGTGCTGAACGACATCATCTGGCGCAAGTCGAACCCGATGCCGAACTTCAAGGGCACCCGGTTCACCAATGCGCATGAGACCCTGATCTGGGCGGCCCGCAGCCAGGGGCAAAAGCGCTACACCTTCAACTACGACGCCCTGAAGGCCTTTAACGAGGACACCCAGATGCGGTCCGACTGGACCTTTGCCCTGTGCACGGGCGAGGAGCGGATCAAGGACGCCGACGGCAAGAAGGCCCACCCCACACAAAAGCCCGAGGCCCTGCTGCACCGCGTGCTGCTGGCCTCGACCCGGCCGGGCGATGTGGTGCTCGACCCCTTCTTCGGCACCGGCACGACAGGCGCCGCCGCGAAGCGTCTCGGCCGCCACTACATCGGCATCGAGCGCGAGGATGACTACGTCCGCGTGGCCGAAAAGCGCCTCGCCGCTGTCGTGCCGGCCAATCCCGAGGATCTGGCCGTCATGGGCTCCAAACGCTCGGAGCCGCGCGTGCCCTTCGGCGCCCTGGTCGAGGCCGGCCTGCTGCGTCCCGGCGACCGCCTTTACGCCCCTGACGGCTCGCGCGAGGCCCGCGTTCGCGCCGACGGCAGCCTGATCCATGGCGACCTGACCGGCTCGATCCACAAACTGGGTGCCCTGCTGGAAAACGCCCCGGCCTGCAACGGCTGGACCTACTGGCGCTTCAAGACCGACCAGGGCTTCAAGTCGATCGATACCCTGCGCGCCGAAATCCGCGCGGCGATGTAGGCTCAGGCCAGGGCCCGGGTCAGCGCTTTCCTGAAAACGGTCGGCAGGGTGGTCCGCGCCTCCTCTGCCGTCCGCCAGATCAGGTCGGCAGCCCCCTCCGCCCGCATCACTGTCAGCTCCAGCTCGAAATGGGTGAAGACGTGGCGGACTGTGCCGGCGTCCCACCAATCTGCAGCGACCGGCGGTCCGCTGGCCTCCCCGGCATCCCAGCCCGAGGTCGGCAGGCCCAGCATCCCGCCGAGCAGGCCCTTGTCCGGCCGCTTCACCAGACCGACCCGGCCGATGCTGTCGACCAGCACCCAGGCTATCCCCTCGCGCCGGGGCTTCTTCGTCTTCGCCGCCTTTTTCGGCCAGGCCTCGGGCGTGCCGCCGGCCCGCGCCTGACAGTCTCCGGCCAGCGGGCACTCGCCACACAGCGGTGACCGGGGCCGACAGATGCGGGATCCCAGATCCATCAGCGCCTGGGCCCAGTCGCCGGGATCAAAGTCTTCGGGCTCCGGCGTCAGGGCATCGGCCAGCGCCCTCAGCTCCGGGCGCGCTTTTGGCAGCGGCGTCTCGACGGTGAACAGCCGCGCCATCACCCGCTCGACATTGCCGTCCACCACGACCGCCCTGCGGCCAAAGGCGATCGCCGCGACCGCCGCCGCCGTATAGGCGCCGAGGCCCGGCAGGGCGCGCAGACCCGCTTCGGTATCGGGAAATACCCCGCCGTGCTCACGGGCCACGGCCCGGGCACAGGCCAGCAGGTTTCGGGCCCGGGCATAGTATCCCAGCCCCGCCCAGGCCCCCATGACGACATCGTCCTCCGCTGCAGCCAGCGCCTCGACCGTCGGCCAGCGCGTCGTGAAGGCCTCAAAATAAGGGGTGGCGTGGGGCACGGTGGTCTGCTGCAGCATCACCTCAGACAGCCACACCCGATAGGGATCGGCGCGCGCCCCGGACCCCGGCGGCATGCGCCAGGTCAGGTCCCGGGCATGGACGCCGTACCAGTCCATCAGCGCGGTGCGGATGGGGGGCAGTCTGTCAGAATCGGCAGAGCTCATGGCTCTCAGCATAGGAGCGCACGCCAACACACGGTATAGAGGCACCATGCCACGCCCGCTGCCCACGGAAGAGGAAGCCCGCGCCATCCTGGCCCGGAGAAAGACGCGTCCGCTGCCGCGTCCGGCGCCGCGTGTCGGCCGCGCCCTTGAAACGCTGATCCGCACCCTGGATGACCGTTATGGTCGGGGGGCCGAGGCGCTCGAAGCCCGCTGGCCCGAAATCGTCGGCGAGCGGCTGGCTGCGGTCACCCGCCCCCAGAAGCTGACCCGGCCACACAGGGGACCGGACGGCAAGTCGGGTGGTGCCACGCTTGAACTGCGCGTCGCGGGCCCCGCCGCCCTGCTGGTCCAGCATCAGTCCGAAGACATTCTGGAGCGGGTCAATCTGTTCCTCGGTCAGGGCGCGGTCGAACGCCTGCGCATTGCCCAGGGGCCGATCGGCCCGCGCGCCGCCCGCTCGCGCGCACCGCAGACCAAACCTGCCGCCCCTCCCCCGCTCGGCGCCGCCGACGAGGCCGCACTCAGGGCCTCGGTCGCGGCCGCCCCTGCGCCGCTGGCCGCCGCCCTCGAGCGCCTCGGCCGCAGCGTGCTGAATCGGCGCTCCGGAAGGCCCTAGAACAAAACTTTGCCGCAAGGCGTCTCGACAAAGCCGGGGCGGGGTCCTAGCCAAGGACTCGCTGTATAAGACCCGCCTTTCGTGCGCTGACCGTCAAAAGGATCGACCCATGTCCACCGGCACCAAGACTGCCCGTTTCCGCTTCGGCGCCATGAGCCGCCGCGCCGCCCTGACCGGCGCCGCACTGGCCGCCATGGGGACGCTTGCAGCCTGTGGCGGGTCTGAAGGGGGACAGGTGGCCGAAGGCGACATGGCCAAGGGTGCACCGGAAGGCGCCAAGGTCACCGTCGTCGAGTATGCTTCGGTCACCTGCGGCGTTTGCGCGGCCTGGCAGGAGCAGGTCTGGCCCGAGCTCAAGGCCAAATATGTCGATACCAACGAGGTGCGCTTCGTCTTCCGCGAATTCCCGACTCCGCCGGCCGATGTCGCCGCCGCCGGCTTCCTGCTGGCCCGGTGCGCCGGCGAGGACCGCTACTTCCAGGTGGTGGAAGAAATCATGGCCAGCCAGCGTGAGTGGCAGCAGGGCGTGCCGCCGGCAGCAACCCTCAGCCGTATCGCCACCTCGGTCGGCCTGAGCGAGGACGAGTATCGCACCTGTGTGACCAATCCGGAGTCCCTCGCGGCTCTGGAAGAGCGCATCCAGGCCGCCCGCTCCGAGGGCGTGACCGGCACCCCGACCTTCTTCGTCAACGGCACGCGGGTGGCGGACAGCTCGATGGCCGGTCTCTCGGCCGCGATCGACGCCGAACTGGCCAAGTAAGCATGCGTCTGGCCGCCCTGATCGGGTCTGTCCTGCTGGTGGCCGCCGCGCCTGCGGCGGCCCAGGTTGCCCCCGTTCCGGCCGTCACGGCGGGCGAGCGGGTTCTGGGGCGCGCCGATGCTCCGGTTACGGTGATCGAGTACGCGTCCTTCACCTGCCCGCATTGCGCCCATTGGGCCCTCGAGGTGCTGCCGGGGTTCAAGGCCGCCTACGTCGATACCGGCCAGGTCCGACTGGTCTATCGCGATTTGCCGACGCCCCCGGTTGAGCCCTCCCTGCTCGCGGCAAAGCTGTCGCGCTGTGTCGCGCCGGAGCAGGCCTTTCCGGTCATCGAAACCCTGTTCGCCCAGCAGGAGCCGGCAAGGCTGATGCGCTGGCCGTCCGGCTGGTTCGTGAACGCCATCGAGCGGGGTGGACGCCCGGCGCCTGAGGTCGTTGCCTGTATCGAGGACCCGGCTACCGAAGCCGCGCTCAACGCCGACCTGGAAGGGGCGCGCGTCGCCGGGGTCCGGAGCACGCCGACCTTCTTCGTCAATGGTGTGCTGGTCGACGATCCGACGCTGGAAGGGCTGGCCGCCGCGATCGACCCCTTGCTGGCGGGGCGCTGACCCCGGCCCCATGCAGTTCCAGCGGCTCAGGCTTGTCGGGTTCAAATCCTTCGTCGATCCGACGGAGGTCCATATCACGCCGGGCCTGACGGGCATCGTCGGACCCAATGGCTGCGGCAAGTCCAACGTCCTCGAATCCCTGCGCTGGGTGATGGGCGCCAACTCGGCCAAGGCGATGCGCGGCCAGGGCATGGACGAC
>Ga0209404_10000687_pt1 | contig 25817 bp, 25 predicted proteins | sample TroAtlMetagenome_2_FD_187447 | JGI IMG/M metagenome (GOLD analysis project Ga0209404, IMG submission 187447) | Marine eukaryotic phytoplankton communities from Atlantic Ocean - Tropical Atlantic ANT8 Metagenome (SPAdes) (version 2) | ecosystem: Environmental > Aquatic > Marine > Oceanic...
CTGGCATCCAACACTTCAATAGTCGATTGTCCGGCATTGTCACGAACGATAACCATTTTACCGTCATGGACCAACGGCGAGCTCCCTTCGCCCAAACTTGCACCCACTTTTACCTTTCCAAGGTCACGCTCCCAAAGTTTTTTTCCGTCATGGCTATAGGCAAATAGCCCACCAGAACCGAACCAAAAATATATTCTCTTATCGTCACAAAAGGGCGAAGCCGAAGCGAAGCTGGCGTCTCTGTGATGACCCTCATGGGGAACCAAGGTTTTTGCTACGTCCCGCCAAAGCTCCTTTCCTGTATTTTTATCAATGCAGAGTACCGTCATTTGGTAACTGGTATTGGGATGCTTGATCCCGAAGACCCTCTCTGGCTGATCTTCCGGCTTCGGCAGTGACGGATCAACCTTCTCGGTATTGACGGCCGTAGTCACAAATACTTTGTTGCCCCACACGATCGGGCTGGAGGTTCCATGGCCTCCTATTTCAATTTTCCAAGCAACGTTCTTTTCTTCGCTCCACTCTACAGGTGGATCCGCGGTGCGTGAGACGCCATTATTTTCCGGACCACGCCACTGATGCCAATTGTCAGCGACCGACTGAGCCTGAACGACCGAAGTCGCCAAAATCGAAGCAGCAAAAAAAATAACAGCGGAGTCAATCTTCATAATAATATCTTTATAAGCGGAAATAACCTCTCAAAATTTCCTATTTTGGAATTTGTTATTTCTTAATAAGAATTCCTCGAAATGTTTTAAATTAAGATAAATTATTTTTTTTGTTTAATGTGCTTCTCCTTGAAATTTAGTCGTGCCACGCAGATGGCCCAACAATTAAGTGGAGGCGAGGGGAGTTGAACCCCTGTCCTCATGGCACTCTACCTAAGCATCATTTTTTATATGTAACTCATAAAAATAGAGCACTGATAACTATAATTGTAGATTTCATCTGGTTTTTAACCTATCGACAGAACTTTCTAGTTGCTCGAAAGCTCTTAAATCAATAAGAGTCAAGGTGAACAGTTTATACTATAATTATTCATGAACATAGGTACCCCATTAACGCAAAAGGCAACTAAAGTATTATTATGCGGTTCTGGAGAACTTGGTAAGGAGGTGGTCATTGAATTACAAAGATATGGTTGTGAAGTCATTGCCGTTGATCGCTATGAAAATGCTCCAGCAATGCAGGTTGCCCACCGGTCCTATTCAATTGATATGCTGGATGGAAATGCATTGCGATCCGTCATAGAAAAAGAAAAACCACATTTAATAGTACCCGAAGTAGAAGCCATTGCGACTGACGTGCTAGTTGATCTTGAAAATGAGGGATATAATATTATTCCAACAGCCAGAGCGACTAGCTTAACAATGAATAGAGAGGGCATACGCAAACTTGCTGCTGAGGATTTAAAACTTAAAACCTCTCCTTATAAATTTGCCAGTACGAAAGCAGAATTTGATAATGCAGTTCAAGAAATCGGTATCCCCTGCGTAGTGAAACCCATTATGAGTTCTTCTGGAAAAGGACAAACAACGTTGACCTCAAATGATCAAATTGATAAAGCTTGGCTCTATGCTCAAGAAGGTGGAAGAGCGGGTGCGGGTAAAGTGATTGTAGAGGGTTTTGTTGAATTTGATTATGAAATTACACAGCTCACTGTGCGCCATATGAATGGGACTTCCTTTTGTGAACCAATTGGCCATGTACAGTCAGACGGTGATTACAGACAGAGTTGGCAACCACAACCCATGACAGATGAAGCCATTCATAAAGCAAAAGAAATGGCAGAGTCCATTACCACAGCACTAGGGGGCTTCGGTATTTTTGGAGTAGAGCTTTTTATTAAAGGTGATGATGTTATTTTTAGTGAAGTTTCACCACGTCCTCACGACACGGGTTTAGTTACACTTCTATCGCAAGATCTTTCACAATTCGCATTACATGCAAGGGCTATATTAGGACTTCCAGTTCCAAACATCATGCAACATGGCCCAGCTGCTTCTAGCGTTATATTAGGTGAAGGGAATTCAGATGAAATATCATTTGGGAACGTCGATAAGGCACTAATGGAGCCAGACACCCAATTACGCTTATTTGGTAAACCTAGCATTTCAGGTCGAAGAAGGCTGGGAGTTGCAATTGCTAGGGGTAAAACCATCGATGAAGCTAAAGAAAAGGCTATCAAAGCCAGCTCAACGATCGATATCTTATATTAAGTTCGCCAAATTGTAAGTTTTCTCTTGCCTTTAGATACCAGTGGGCTAGAAGAGAAATCCGCATAACGCTGACGCGGAAGCTCGACATTACGAATTTAGCCTTGGAGGCTTCCGGTAGCGGAAGCCTTTTTATTTGTAAATCGCCAAGAATTGAACCTTATCCCTTAGAAAAAAATCATGGATTTTATAGCTGAAACCATTGCAGATCTTTCACCATCATTAACTCTTTCTATTACCAGCCAAGCAAAACAAATGCGAGAAGATGGTATTGACGTTTGTGGCCTTGCTGCTGGCGAACCTGATTTCGATACACCTCAGCACATTAAAAATGCAGCTATTGATGCTTTACAAGATGGTGAAACAAAATATACCGCTGTTGCTGGACTCAAGGCATTAAGAATGGGACTTGCTAAAAAGCTCAAAGAAGAAAATCAAATTAATTACGAACCAGATGAAATTGTTGTTAATTGTGGCGCCAAGCATTCCTGCTTCAATGCCATAATGGCTTGCTGTGATGCAGGTGATGAAGTCATCATCCCTACTCCTTATTGGACGAGTTATCCAGAGATGGTAAATGCTGTTGGCGCTAAACCCGTTTTTGCCGAAACCAAACAAGAAAACAATTGGAAGATCACAGCCGAGGAATTTGATAATGCCATGACTGGTTCTACCAAAATGATCATTATTAATTCTCCTAATAATCCTACCGGTGCTGTTTATACAAGAGAAGAGCTTGCAGCAATTGGTGAGGTTGCAGCATCTGAGGATATTCTGATTCTGTCAGATGAAATTTACGAAAAGCTTGTTTATGGTGAATCAAAACACGTTAGTATAGCTTCTATCAGTGATGAAATAAGAAGGCTCACCATCACCATTAATGGATTTTCTAAAGCTTACTCTATGACAGGATGGCGATTAGGTTATACAGCAGCTATCAAGGAAATCGCCGATGCCATTGATACCATTCAAAGTCATAGTACTTCGAACCCAACCACATTTGCTCAATACGGTGCCATAGCCGCATTAACCAGCGATCAATCTGAAATTGATGATATGGTTGAAGAGTATAACATTCGTAGACAATACGTTTTAGGAAGACTGAATACGATAGCAAACATTTCAACTATTGAACCTGAAGGGGCGTTTTACTTCTTAATTAATATCGAGAAAACAGGCATCAAATCAGTTAACTTTGCAGAAAAGCTTCTTAGCCGTATGCAAGTTGCCACAATTCCAGGCGTTGCGTTTGGTAACGACCAAACCATTCGAATTAGTTATGCAACCAGTCTGCCTGTTATAAAAGAGGGGCTCGATAGACTTGAGGAATTCTGCAGAGCTCATTGATCCTAATTAATTAGATTTTTATATTCGCCATATTCAAAGCATTAAGTCAGATTATCTGGCTAAATGCTTCCCGAAATTGTTACCGAAATTCCTGGACCAAGGTCTCGCCTTCTGGGTGAGGAGTTGCATAAGTATGAATCGAGAAATGTAACTTTTATATCAGAAAAATTTCCTGTCTTTTGGGATAATGCAGACGGAATAAATGTTTGGGATGTTGATGGCAATCGTTTTTTAGACTTAACCTCAGCATTTGCTGTTTCTTCTCTTGGTCACAAAAACCCAAGCATAACTGATGCTCTAAAAAAACAAGCATGTAAATTATTGCATGGCATGGGTGACGTTCATCCTACAGAACTGAAAGTAGAATTATGTAAAAAAATCAGTGAGTTAACCTTCGAAAAGTGGAGTGGAGAAAGAGGTAAATCGATTCTTAGTTCTTCCGGAAGCGATTCTATTGAGTCTGCCCTCAAGACTGCTTTTCTTCATACAGGGAAAGAGGGTGTAATCTGTTTTAAAGATGGATATCATGGAACTAGTATTGGATCCTTAGCAACTGCCGGAATAACTAAATTTAAAGAACCCTTTACTAAACAAATTTCTCATTTTGGATTTACTGTTCCTTTTGGAGAAAGCGGTTTATCTAAAGTAATCGAATTAGTAAGTTCGCATAATATTGGAGCCATTATTGTTGAGCCCATCTTGGGAAGAGGCGGGAAAGTTGTTCCTGAAGATTCCTTTTTGCCTGCGCTTCGCGATATTTGCGATAAACATAATATGGTTCTAATACTCGATGAAATTTACACAGGTTTTAACAGAACAGGTAAGTTATTCGCCTGCGAACACTGGAATGTGATTCCAGATATAATCTGCCTAGGTAAAGCGTTGGCTGGAGGGTTTCCTTTATCAATTTGCACAGGAAAACCAAATATTATGGACGCTTGGCCAGTTTCAGATGGAGAAGCTATTCACACATCTACTTTTTTAGGTAATCCAATAGGTTGCGCAATGGCCTTGGAATCATTATCGATTCATTCTGATCCAACGACTACTTCCAATGTTAACAAGAAAAGCCAATTTTTTATAAATACTCTAAAAAAGATCCAGCACCCATATAGGGGTAAGATACGTGGTAAGGGTCTGATGCTTGGGCTAGAAATATTAGATGATTTAGGAAATCCTAATGGTGCACTCGCAACAAAACTTATTAATGATTCATTAAAGGCCGGAATTATTACACTTGCTGATGGGCCTACAGGTCATGTCCTAGCTTTGACCCCACCATTTAATATTTCTAATGAAGAAATACTTTGGGTTTCTCAATGGCTTGAAGAAAGTCTTAAGACTTCCAACTGAGAGCACCTTTCTTCCATGCATATAAGTAGGCGATAAGAAGAATCCCAACAAAACCAGACATACTCAAAAAGACCATTTGAGCTTGCCCGGCTTCTAAGAATTTTCCGAATGAAACCGCCCATGGATACATGAAAACAACTTCTATATCAAAAATAACAAAAAGCATCGCTATAACATAAAATTTAACGCTAAACCTTGGCTTTGCCTCTCCTATGGGGAGCATGCCACACTCATAGGCACTGTCTTTTACTTTGTTAGATTTTGCACTTTTGCCCAAAAGAACACTAACTAGTAGAGTGGAAACTGCAAAGCCAGTCGCGATTCCAAGCTGCATAAGTACAGGTATGTATTGGTCTAACATTTAGAATATCTAAATTACGGATCGATATATAAAGATTTCAATTAAAACTATTCAAAAATAAAATAGGCAGGAACACATAAATGCACTCCTGCCTATTAATAATAATTATGTAGGACTTAAGCTTGTTGCTTTGCCTGTTGAGCAGCTATGTATGCACTAGATGCTTGCTCAATGCCTTCAAGGCCTTTGTAACACTTGGCATTCTTCTCTACTAGGCCTCGAGTCACTAGATTTTGAAGTTTTTCATATGCTCTTAAACGAAGCATCTCTTCTCCTCCACTGACTGCGTTTTTTTCTTTAAGGTTTTCGTATACTAGCTCAAACAATTTATTAAATTCTAGAGCCTCATCATTCTCATTGAGCACAACAACCAATTCATCGGTCACGTGATCAGGTATTCTCCGGGAAAACCGGGTTCTGCGTGTTGTAGCCATATTTTTTTTATTTTATCACAATCAAACCTCATAAACCAAGATTAATGAGCTTTAATTAAAGCCAAAGGGCAATGAGATTAGATTGAGGGCGCGTATTATAGCCGCAAAATTGGAAAAAACCAGTTTTTTTGAATTTTTTTAGTTTTAGGGGGATTTTAAGTCCCCAATCACGCTTAAGCCCTCAGCGTTAATTAGAAAAACCTCTCTACTGACAGGATAAATAGAATCAAGATACATTTGGTAAAAAGTTTTCTTATAGGCATTTAACCTGTTTTTATCGGCAGAAAAGATAATAATTGTACTTCTGTTGGGTATCACGACTAACAAATTATCTCCAAATTTATCTTTAAATAGATCCCTAAATTGTGAGGTTTTAATGGCTGCAATAATTGAGGGGTTTTCCGACTGAATGAGAGCATATTCAATTTTACCGAGAGAATCTCTTACATAAATAGGTTTAATCGACTTAAGGTGGCTCTTAGTAGCTAAAAGCGCTCTTTCTCGAAATTCTCTCCAACCACCTCTAAATTCACCTCTAAATTCTTCAGCCCTAAAAGGAGTCACACCAAGCTCTCCCAAATAACCTGCACTATACACAGTTTTCTTAGCACCAGGAACCATCATAATGACCTCAGATCTCATATTCTTTGGTTGAATGATCAATATAGGTTCCTTTAATTTATGAGATTTGTCATTTTTTGCTATACCCTCTTGTTGTAATCTTTGAGCTATACTTAATTCTGGACTAAATGAACTAATTATTAAGATAATTATAATAAAGAAACGCATAAATTTAATTAACCAAAAGAAATTAACCAATTGTACTTCTATTAATAGATATCAATTCAAAAAAGTACTTTGCCATCTCTTTTTCCTGTTTCCCATTTATAACAATGATTACTTACCTAAGCGGAGTTCTATCTGAAATCATTCCTGGTAGATTAATAATAGACGTTGGAGGCGTTGGTTATGAAGTGTTAGTTCCGCTTTCAACCAGCGATAAAATGCCTAATGAAGGAGAAAAAGTTCAGATATTAACACACCTTCATATTCGCGAACAAGAACAGACTCTATTTGGCTTTGCAACAAATGATGAACGAGACCTCTTTCGTCTTTTGATTAATAGAGTTTCTGGCATAGGTCCCAAATTAGGGCTCGCAATACTAAGTGGAATGTCAGTTGATGAATTTAAAAATTCCGTGATAGGTGGTGATATTCCAAGTCTATCCAAAATAAATGGATTGGGTAAAAAAACAGCTGAACGAATAATTTTGGAGCTTAAAGACAAAGTAGGCGTAACTGAAACTTGGAATGCAGTTAGGGAAGATAGCAAAGGAGCTGAGAGTGTTATCCATGATGCTGTTTTGGCATTGATTTCTCTTGGGTATAAACAAACGGAAGCTTTAAAAGCCGTGAATGAAATTAAAAAATCAAATTCAACAAACATGGACTCGGATGAGTTGATAAGGTCTGCTCTACGAGCTATGAAATAACACTCATAAATAATTAAAATTCTTCCTAATGGTCTCCAATAAAACGGACTCAGCCGATAAGAGGGTAGATTTCATTCGAAAATCATTTCCGGATTCTGGTCTTTTTTTGGATAAGACATGGAGACAATCACCTTACCCAGTTGTAATATCAAAAAAGGTCTCAAAGCAACTTCATGATCTAGGTCGCTTACTTGCTAACTACTTAACAGCTTGCAATTCAATCTATCTTCAAAGTCATAGCGGTAAAGCACCAGAGTGGGTTGCTAATTATCTTGATTCAGGAAAACCACAAAATATCATCAATCAAGGTCGCAGTAAGTCTATAAAAAATGCTCTCCCAAGAATTATACGTCCTGATCTAATTCTTACTGATGAGGGTTTTGCAATAACCGAGATTGATAGTGTGCCTGGAGGTATAGGCTTAACCGGATGGTTAAACAAAACGTATTCCACACTAGGTGATAATGTCTTAGGTGGACCTATGGGAATGATGGATGGATTTAAGAGTATTCTACCTAAAGGTGCTGACATAGTAATTAGTGAAGAAGCCAAAGATTACAAACCTGAAATGGAATGGTTTATTGAACAGCTTAATGAGGGAGATAATAATAATTATTATGAAGTATTAGAGGCAGAAAGTTATGAAATTAAGAATAGAGATATTTACCGTTTCTACGAGCTTTTTGACCTAGAAAATATACCACCGGCTGAAGATATATTTAAGCATGCTAAAGATTGTAAAATAGAAGTATCTTCACCTCATAAAGCATTTCTAGAAGAGAAAATGTGGAGTGCACTTTTTCATTCACAGCCACTCCGCTCGAATTGGTTAAAATGGATGCGCCAGTCTCAAATTGAAAAGCTTCAATCGTATTTACCATACAGTTGGGTCATTGATCCAAGTCCGGTTCCTCACTATGCTGAATTACCTAGACTAGGTATTAACAATTGGAATGAATTATCTAAATTCTCACAAAAACAAAGAGAATTGGTGCTTAAAATAAGTGGTTTCTCAGAACTCGCGTGGGGTAGCCGTAGCGTTAAAATTGGTCATGATTTATCCGCTGAAGATTGGAAGAAAGCAGTTGAAATGGCAATTGAAGATTTTCCATCTAGGCCCTGGGTAATGCAAAAATTTAAAAAAGCTAAAGTCTTCAAACACTCTTACTGGGATATTTCAGAAGAAAAAATTAAAACCATTGATGTTCGAGCAAGGCTTTGCCCTTATTACTTTACCTCCACAAAAGATGACTCAATATCAGATGTTAAACTTGGAGGAATATTAGCAACCTTAGTTCCTTCCGATAAAAAAATCATACATGGGATGAGTGAAGCAATAATGGCACCATGTATTGAGGAATAATAAAAAAATTATTGTCCCTAGTTTATAGGTTTATCAATGGCTTTAGATTCAACGATCCCAGACATCAATGAACTATTAGGTATATTCAAATGATCACCATCGGCATTTTCTAGCTGGGTGGTTACTGGGCCAACGGACACAACTTTTCCTGATAAGGAATCTTGGTCTTTAAATCTTATTCTTGTTCCAACGGGATATAAATCTCTAGCGTAAACTCCTGAAACAATATTTTGAGCCAAAGGTCTCATTCCTAACCCTAATGCCAAAGCAGTTGCAATGGCGGCTCCAAGTAAAAGTATTTCAACGGTGTGACGTATAAGTGTTGTGTCCACACCAAGGGTGCTTATAGCAATGGTTAGTACCAATACTAGTATAAAAGCATAAACCAAATTCGCGAGGGCTCTGGCATAATCCAATCCCACTCGATTAGCACCATTCGTTACAAAGCCTCTTACAAGATCACCAATAACAAAACCCGCGACCGATATAATGATAGCCGTAATTACGCGAGGCAAAAAACTGACTAACCCGTTAAGAGGCTCCGAAATTTGAGGTAACCCTAAAGAGCCGGCCGATGAACTTAAAAACATTATCATCAAGATCCAAAAAAGGGTCTTGCTAACTATCATAGAAAATGGAGCACTGTTATTTGCTCGTAAGAAAATTCCTGAAATCCCTGACCTTTCAACCAATGGGTTGTTTGCTAAATTCTCTTTTAATAGCCCCCCAAATTTTTCTAATAAAAACCGAGCTCCTCTAGCAACTATATACGAAATGATATATCCAACTAAAAGGAGAATAAGTGCGATTAATAGCTTAGGTATAAAGGCTAGTAATTCATTACCCATATTAGAGAACTGCTGAATAAGTTCAGAACCCCAGCTCTCATTATCTGGAGAAACCCCTAAAGATTTGTTACTATCTTGAATTTGAGCAATCAGTTTTGTCATCCTTTATTATCGGTTGTTTGTTTGCTGCGCTATTTGGGCTGGCACTCTTCGCAACACCCACAGCAGCAGTCGCCAGTTCGGAAATTCCAGATCCTATTGTTTTGAAGAGAAAAGACAATGAATGCTCCATTACCAAAGTAAACTTCGCTCTCTCAACTATTCTCTCAATTCTTCTCAGATCTTCTGATTCAATTTCACTTACTGAAACCTGATCCGCTTGACTAAATATGGAGTTCTCGTCGATTGCTTCTTCCTTGAAAATATCAAGTATCTGAGCATCCTGTTCTAGAAACTGTGCGTCAGTAATCATCCTTCTTGTACCTCCCCTTCAAAATCTAAATCGTTGTAGATTTCTTTAAACCTTTCTTGGGCACGGTATAAGCGCATCTTTGTTGCACTCAAACCAATTTCAAGAACATCAGAAATTTCTTGAATGCTAAGACCTGATATATACCTAAGGGTAACAAGTCTACGCTCCTCTCCATTCATTTTTGCTATTACTTCATGGACTCTGCCAGTAATCTCATTATGAGAATCTGTATTAGAATTTGCGAGCTCTTCGTTTTCTACCTGTTCTTTCAATTTAGCATGATATTGATTACGACGCGCATCTTTTCGCCTAGTCTCTATGCAACGATTATAAACAATTCTATATAGCCAAGTTTTAAAAGCAGACCTACCCTCAAACTGACTAATCTTGTGGAAGACTTGTAGGAACGAATCTTGGCAAGCTTCTTCAGCATCTTGGACGGAACCGAGCATTTTTAAACAACTTCTATAAACTAATGGTTCATGGCGCCTCAGAAGCTCACGATATGCATTGACGTTGTAAGGCAACTCAGCTTTACACCGAGCCACCAACTCATCATCAGATAATGCATCCACGGCAGTTCATATAAGGCTGGCCCTGAATTTAAAGATGGTAATAAATTATAGTTTTACCCCTTCTCTAGTTTAGATGTCACTCGACCTACTAAAGGTCACAACCTTATTGGAATTTTTGGTTTTTTTATTATTTAGTTTACTTAATTATCAGAATCCATGCTTTTGGTGAAAATATAAACAAAAAAAACCGCTTCCATTGTTAAGCCATAAAGCCCTTCATTCTTAATGTCTTATAAATTCTAAATAACATAAAAATCAATAAATTAAAAAAAACTCGGAGATTATTAAGTTTTTTCACTTCATTTCCCAGAATTTGCTTCATTTGCATGAAATAATTAGTGGATAACAGAAATCTTGTGTTAGACGGACTAAAGTCGAAATTATTTTTGCCATAAGAGCTTCTCTTGACACTTAGACTTAGAGACTGATCATAATTTAAAATCTTACAATGCGTATATTATCAGGTATTCAACCTAGTGGCAGGCTCCATGTTGGAAATTATTTCGGCATGATGCAGCCATCTATAGAACTACAAGATCAAGGTGAGGCATTTTACTTCATTGCTGATTATCATTCTCTAACAACCGTAAACGATCCGATACAACTCAGGGATAATGTTCGGGATGTTGCAATAGATTTTATGGCATGTGGATTAGATCCCGATAAAGCTGTGTTCTTTAAACAATCAGATGTACCCGAAGTTACAGAACTATCATGGTTATTAAGTACCGTTACTCCTATGGGGTTTTTAAATAGATGTCATTCCTTTAAAGATAAAACGGATCGAGGTCTTGAAGCTACTCATGGTTTATTTGCTTACCCTGTGCTAATGGCTGCTGATATATTGATATATGATAGCAATATTGTGCCAGTCGGTGATGACCAAAAGCAGCACCTTGAAGTGACCAGAGATATAGCCATAAAATTTAATAATCTTTATGGTGAGGTTTTCGTTGTTCCAGAACCAAAGATCCGTAAAGAAAAAGCGAAAGTGCCTGGAATTGATGGGCAAAAAATGAGCAAAAGCTATGGAAACATTATCGAAATTTTTGGAACTGAAAAACAGACTAAAAAGAAAATTATGTCTATAGTCACAGATTCAACACCCGTTGAAGACCCAAAAGATCCAGAAGAATCAATCATCATCGATCTCTTTAAGCTGGTAAGTTCAGATAAAAATATTGATGCTATGCGATCAGACTTTAAGAGCGGCGGCTTCGGATATGGGGATTTCAAAAAACGTCTCTTCTCAGAATTTTGGGATTATTTTCAACCTATGCGTGAAAAAAGAGATCAATTATCAAAGGATTTAGATTATGTTGATAAGGTGCTGAAAAAAGGCGCTGAAAAAGCTCGTTCTGCAGCAAGCTCCACGTTAATCAAAGCGCGTCAAGCCTGTGGCATTGATTAATTTAGTAAAAACTAATATTAAAAAATGCTAATTGAACTTGCTAACCTGCTCATTAGCATTAGCATTCTCACCCAATAAATATTCAAATTGAACTGAGGAAAGTTATAGTTGGTATGTTTGAAGAAGAAGAAGAAGAACAAGAAGAAAATGATAACCGCGGATACAGAAGACGCCGCGATGAGCCATTATACACAGAAAAGATTTTTTCTGATCGGAAAGTATTTTTTATTGATCTTAAAGCTAATGATCGCGGTAAATTTCTTAAAATTACTGAAGATGTTAGAGGCCGAAGAGACACTATCATGGTTCCAGAAGAAAGCCTTCAGGAACTTATAGATGCTTTAAATAACGTTTCCGATTACCTCAAAAACGAAGGCGATCAAGATTAGAAATTTTTCTGCTCTTTTAAAATCAAGTGTTGGCTATTAGCCACCACTATACGTGATCGAAAACAATACAAACTTTGTGGTTCTGCATGAAACACAAAATTATATTGTGGTCGACAAGCCTTCTCCACTACTTGTTCATCCAAGTACACCTGGCAACCCACCCTCACTGCTTGAGGAAATTGAAGCTCTCCTTGCTTACGACATTGCTAATGGAGCTACTCTTTCAATCATTAACCGTTTGGATAGAGAGACAAGCGGAGTTGTTCTCATTGCAAAAAACAAAGAGACGGCAAGAAGGTTTGGTATTGCTATGCAAAATCGAGAAATTAAGAAAGAGTACGTTGCACTAGTTAAAGGGATACCAGAGAAAGAACGATTCACAGTTGATGCACCTATTCTCAGGGCAGGAGAAATTTACGATAGTCCGATTTGGGTCAAACAAACGGTTCATCCAAAGGGTAAAGCATGTATAACTGAATTCGAACTTCTTGAAATAAAAGGTTCTTTTAGTTTACTAAAGGCAATTCCTAAGACGGGCCGGATGCACCAGATTCGAGTCCACGCCCATCATGTTAATTTGCCAATTGTAGGAGATAAAATTTATGGAGGTGATGATTCATGCTATTTAGAATTCATCAATACTGGGTGGACAGAAAGTCTGAAATCCAAGTTAATATTGCCACGTCAAGCTCTTCATTGTCGCAAAATGCAACTAAGTAACCTTGAAAGTTGGGAAGCTCCGGTCCCTATAGAATTTAAAAGTTTTGGAGGACGTCTTGACCGTTAGGAGTACGACACCTAATATTCCGACCTCTAATAACGAAAAGCAATGAATATACACGAATATCAAGCAAAGGATCTATTTGAGAAGTTCGGTGTTCCTTCACCTAAAGGAAGAATGGCTGAAAGCTCGGATGAAGCACTCAAGATTGCAAATGAGATTAGTGGGCAAATAGTCATTAAAGCTCAAGTTCATGCCGGTGGGCGAGGTAAAGGAACTTTTAAAAATGGTTTCCAAGGTGGGGTCCACTTATCAGAGGATTCAAATGAAATTTTTAGCATAGCAGAGAAAATGCTTGGCCAAACACTTGTCACCCACCAAACAGGCGAAGATGGTAAAGTCGTTAATAAAGTCATGGTTGCTGAGGCAGTGGATATTTCAAAAGAATATTATCTTGCAATATTGATGGACCGGGAAAGTGAATCGCCTGTCATTGTGGCTTCAACTGAGGGCGGCGTGAACATTGAAGAAGTTGCAGAAAGCACTCCAGAGAAAATTATAAGAGAATCAATTCATCCACTCGCGGGGCTTCAACCATATGAGATTAGAAAAATTTCTAATAAACTTGGATTCGAAGGTGATATTGCAAAGCAGTTTGGAAAGCTTCTTAAATCTCTATTTAAATTATTTATTTCTTGTGACTGCTCAATGGTTGAAATAAACCCATTGGTTACTACACCTAATGGTGAGGTCCTTGCATTAGATGCCAAATTCGGTTTCGACGATAATGCTTTATACCGTCAAAAAGAAATTGCTGCTATGCGAGATACATCAGAAGAGGATCCTCGCGAAGTAGCAGCGTCTAAATACGGCCTGAATTATATTGGACTGGAAGGTAACATTGCATGCCTTGTAAATGGAGCCGGTTTGGCAATGGCGACAATGGACATTATCAAACACTATGGAGGAGAACCTGCAAACTTTTTAGATGTAGGTGGTGGTGCTACTGAAGAACAAGTCACTAATGCATTCAAAATTATACTTGGAGATTCAAATGTTAAGGGAATTCTGGTAAATATCTTTGGAGGCATCATGGATTGTGATGTCATCGCAAATGGTATAGTTAATGCCTGTAAGCAAGTGAATTTAAGCATACCTCTAGTCGTTAGACTTGAAGGAAATAATGTCGATCAAGGAAAGAAAACTCTTTCAAATTCTGGAGTTGATTTGATAGCTGCAGATGATTTGTCAGATGCTGCCGAAAAAGCTGTTAAGGCGATTAACATATAAAGTTTACAAACATTGCAATCGAATCACAGCATCGTACTCAATTTTACTCGCCGATATTCTATGGGGCATCGATTAATTAGTGGTGCGGCTAAGAACTGCCAAATTCCTCACGGACATGATGAAGTGGTCACGGTCAATATTACCAACAAAAGTAATGAACCGCTTGATTCTAAAACTAATATGCTTGTCGAATTTGAAGAAGCAAAAGGACGATGGTTTGAATGGATAGACGAATCCGTTGATCACAGTTTTCACATTAATAATGAAGATCCTATAATTGATTACTTCAGGGAAAACGAACCTGAACTCTTACCAAAGCTTTTAATAACTCCTGGTGACCCAACAACTGAAATTAGGGCAGCCTGCTATTATGCAAAATTAAGTACATTCTTAGATCAAAATAAAACTGAATTGTTTTGTACCGATCTGAAAATTCAGGAGACTCCTACAAATGCAGTTTGTTTTAGCTGCGAAAATATAGAACAATTTTTACCTTCGGGGCAGTGTCACTGGTGGAATCGTCCAGACCTTTCCATTAATGACTTGAGTTAAAATACAATAATAAACTAACATAACAATAATGTCTATACTAGTTAAACCAGAGACCAAAGTTCTCATTCAAGGAATTACTGGAGGTTTTGGCGGAACCCATGCCAAGCTTAGCCTTGATTATGGAACAAAAGTTGTAGCAGGTGTAACTCCAGGAAAAGGAGGGCAAACTTTCGAAGCTCAAGTACCTATATTTGATACAGTGGAAGATGCAATGAAAGAGACAGGTGCGACAGTATCAGCAATTTTTGTTCCACCTCCCTTTGCAGGTGATGCCATCATGGAATCTGTAGACGCTGGCATTGAACTTATAGTTGCTATCACTGAAGGAATTCCTGTCGCTGATATGATGCGTGTCCGCTCTATGATGGATGACACTAATTGCAGACTCATTGGGCCAAATTGTCCAGGAGTCGTCACCCCAGGAACAGGGCCAGAATCATCCGGGGGATGCCGAATCGGTATTGCACCAGGTTATATCCATAAAAAAGGTTCAGTAGGTGTCGTTTCAAGATCTGGAACATTAACTTATGAAGCTGTTTGGCAAACCACTCAACTTGGCCTTGGCCAGAGTACCTGTGTTGGAATTGGAGGAGACCCTATTAATGGCACAAGTCATTTAGATGTCCTTAAATTATTTAATGATGATCCTGAAACGGAATCTATCATTATGATTGGTGAAATAGGCGGAACCGCTGAAGAAGAGGCGGCAGAATGGGCAAAAGATAACTGTAATAAACCAATAGCAGCATTTATTGCCGGAGCCACGGCTCCTCCTGGGCGAAGAATGGGGCATGCAGGAGCAATTATTTCTGGAGGAAAGGGTACGGCGCACGCCAAAAAAACTGCTCTTAAGGCGGCAGGAATAGCTGTTGCAGAAACCCCGTCAGAAATGGGATCCACACTAGCTAGTATTTTGTGAACAAAAATTAAGATATTTTTTCTAATTCTTTCGCGCAAATTAACTAAATTCTTCAATCAAAGGAAAAAAAGAAAATTGCATGTGTGCAGCATCTCTATATTTTCTCCTCCCCCCACCTCAACATATACAGCAATATTGCAATAAAATTATATCCCTTTAAATATGGCATTAGCAGCAAAAGGACTAGAAGGAATCATCGCAAACGAATCCAAACTAAGTAACGTTCAAGGACTAGAAGGCAAATTATGTTATTTAGGTTATACAATTGATGATCTGGTCGAACATACATCCTTTGAAGAAGTAATTTATTTATTACATAACGGAAAACTGCCTAATCGATCTGAACTAGATGGCTTAACTGCTAAACTTAAATCCAACCGCAACTTACCAGATGGCATAGTCGATTTTCTAAAAGCTGCACCCAAAGATGCCGGCCCCATGGATATTATTCGTACAGGCATATCAATGATGGGCCTTTATGATACCAAGGGTGACCACCAAAACCGAAGCCTTAATGAAGATCGTGCGATTGCTATTATTGCAAAGATGCCACTTATCGTTGCGGCGTTTCACCGTTTCCGTCAGGGTTTAGAACTTGTTGAACCTCGGGAAGACCTAAGCGAAGCGGCGCATTTTCTTTACTTAATTAATGGTGAAGTCCCTTCTAGAGATGCAGCCAAAACCTTAGATGTTGCTTACATTTTGCATGCTGACCACGGCATGAATGCTTCGACTTTTAGTTCAAGAGTAACAGTTGCAACTCTCAGTGACATGTACTCAGCCATTACCTCAGCTATTGGAACTTTAAAAGGCCCTCTTCATGGTGGAGCCAATGAAGGAGTGATTCAAATGCTCGAAGAGATTGGTTCAGAAGATGCAGTAGATGCTTACGTAGAAGGCAAACTTGAGAGAAAGGAAAAAATTATGGGTATAGGACATAGAGTATACAAAGTCCTTGATCCTAGGGCGCCACATTTAAGAAAAATGGCGATCAAGCTCACTGAAGAACTTGGGGACCCAAAATGGATCAATATGTCAGAACGAATCGCAGAAATGATGAAAGATCGCAAAGGTCTTAATGCAAATGTCGATTTTTACTCTGCTACAGTATATTACAGCCTAGGTATTCCTACCGATCTTTTTACTCCAATTTTTGCTATTAGCCGAGCGAGCGGGTGGACAGCTCAAGTCCTCGAACAGCTAGATGATAACCGTCTTTATAGGCCACTCACAGATTATACGGGTGCAGATTCTCAACCTGAGATTCTCCCTATAGATGAGCGTTCTTAAAGCTCAAAATAAAAACACAGAATTCTCATTTTCTTATCTGAAAACGAGAAAAAATGTACTAGGGTGAAAAACATCCCTAGCCATGTTCACATAAAATGGTAAGTCCAAACAATCACACACCTTATATTGAAGCAGTCCGCAAACAGGTAGCAAACGTGGTTGTTGGACAAGATGATGTAGTTGAACGCTTACTAATTGCTCTCTTCACAAGCGGTCACATTTTGCTTCAAGGAATGCCGGGCCTTGCAAAAACTCTTTTAGTAAACGCACTTGGCAAAGCAATTCACTTAGATTTTTCTAGAATTCAATTTACTATTGACTTATTACCATCCGATATCCTTGGTTCGGAAATTCTTGATCAAACTAGTGGTCAATTTACCACGCATAAAGGCCCTGTATTTACTAACCTTTTACTTGCAGATGAAATAAATCGTGCGGCCCCAAAGGTACAAGGCGCACTATTAGAAGCTATGCAAGAACGGAAGGTAACCATTGGTGATAACACATATCGCCTGCCAATTCCCTTCCTCGTTATTGCAACGCAGAATCCCATTGAACAAAGCGGCACATTCGAGCTACCAGAAGCTCAACTCGATCGGTTTATGCTTTGCCACAGACTAAAATACCCAACGCCAGTAGAAGAAGAGGAAATATTAAAACGCAATTTGGATCTAGGTATTCAAAAAGAAGGCGGTGGAGCAGTGGCTAATACTGAATTTGATATTGTTTCTGATGATCCCGTCGGTGAAGTTAATGACTTAATTTCAGTCATCGACGCCGTTCATAAAATTCATGTGAGTGAAGTTTTTATTAAGCATGTAGTCGAACTTATTAGTCGAACCCGCAATAACTCACATATTGAACTAGGAGCTAGTCCCAGAGCAGGTATTGCGCTAATAAAAGGAGCAAGAGCCAGAGCACTTATTCAAGGTCGAGACTATGCAATTCCTGAAGACTTGTTTGAATTAGCTGAAGATGTTCTTCTTCATCGTATGCGCCTCAATTACGAAGCTTTAGCAGATGGTATGAATACCTCGGATGTCTTAGAAGGCATCCTAAACACTATGGGATAAGGTCATTTATAATTATTTTATTCAATTGCGCTTCTAATCCTAAACTATAGATGACTGAACATATCCTCGATTGCTGCGACCCAATTGATTCCCGACAATTTATTATCGCAATCAAGAAATTAGCTGATGACATTGGCTATGGTAGTGACCGTTCTACTTTTCTGGGTTCAGGCATAGAATATATACAATCACGGGCATATCAGATTGGAGACCCTATAAAATCAATAGATTGGAAAGTCACTGGAAGAACGGGAAAATTTCACGTAAAGGAATATGAAGCCCCGAAGCAAATACCTATATATTTGCTTATAGATACATCGGCTTCGATGACAGTTTCTTCAATTAAGACCAGCAAATATCATTCCGCCGTAAGAATAGCTGGAGGAATCGCATTGGCCGCTTTAGAACGAATTAGTCCAGTCGGAGTCGTTGGAGCAGGCGGACGTGAATTATTTGTAAATCCAACGCTTTCTAAAGACCGCATATTGCAATGGTTACTGAAACTCCGGTCCTATCGTGTAGATGAACCAACGCGCATTGGTTCCCGCCTATCTGAACTAATGCCAATTTTAAAGAGCCGATCGATGATTGTCCTAATATCTGACCTATACGACTCTAGTGCAATGCCTGCACTCAAACTAGCTGCACAGAAACATGACTGTGTAGTATTAAAAATAACTGATCCAGTGGAAACAGAAATTCATGGTGCTGGCTTTGTAAAAATTAGAGAAGCCGAAACTGGATCAACCGGAATTATAAAAAAGAAGTCTAAAATTACCGATTCTAAATTGATCGCTGAAGAACTAAAAAAGTCAGGAATTGATTTCTTGCAACTTTTCACTAACGAACCAATAGCACACAAGTTGCGTCAGTTTTTTAAATCTCGCACTTTACTTAGTCGAGCAACACGATAGCTATGAAACTATCACGATTTGTTAGTATATTATATTTGGTTCTGGCTCCTCTTATTGCTGATGATCAGATCATCGAATCAATACCTATTGGCATAAAGGTGCAAATAAATGATGAAATCATACCCGGTCCTGAATTAGAAGCTAAGCCTTTAACGAATGAATCCGCCGTTGTCTTACGCATCAAAGCTGTTTACCCACACGGAAATGCATTCCGTTATGATTATGAATATTATGGGCTAGCGCCAGGTTCTTATGATTTAGGTGATTATTTCCAAGGTAAAAATAACATAGCTTTAAGTGATAAACCTAAAATTCCAATATTATTCACATCTTCTTTGCCCAAAGAACAGATCAAACCTAATCCACCGGCAGAAGGGCAATTACCGCATTTCATTAAATACAAAAACATATTAATTGTTGGTACTATTTTCTGGCTATCAGGACTCTTATTTCTAATCTTTGGTGGTCGTAAAAAGTTGAACCTCATTAAGTCTTCTGCCCGAAAGTCTCCTAGCCCTGCTGAAATTTTACGACCACTAGTAGAAGCAGCTAGACAAGGCAATCTAGGAAAAAACGATCAAGCAAAGTTGGAGAGAACCCTCATCCTTTTTTGGAGCCATCGACTTGATCTTAAAGATGAAACCTCAAAGGTAATCCTTTCTAAAATTAAATCTCACCCCGAGGCTAAACCCTTATTTCAAAAACTCGAATCTTGGTTTCATAAACCGGAACCAGAGGAACCCTCTGATTTAGATGCTCTCCTAGAGCCATACAGCGAACCAAAAATTAATTGATTGAATGTTTGTAAATTCTCCAGTTCTAATGCTGCTTGCAATTCCTGCAACAATGCTGTTCTGGATATGGCGTTATAATGTGAGCGGGCATCAAGTAGTAATTCCTGTCGATAATGCTCAAATAAATCAGAATCGTATATGGAAATATCTGCTTAAAATCACGGCCTCTTTTCCATCATTATTGTTAATAATAGCCATACTTATCTTAGCTGGACCTCAACAAATATCCGAACCAAAAACAAAAAAAAGGCTAACTAACATTCAGTTTGCTCTTGATGTATCAGGAAGCATGACCGCGCCCTTTGGTGAAGGCAATCGCTATGAAGCAGCAATGGGAGCCATCAATGAGTTTATTAATTACCGTGAAGCAGATGCTTTTGGCTTAACCGTTTTTGGTGATCACTTCTTGCACTGGATCCGACTCACATCTGACCCGTCAGCATTTGGATATGCAACTGACTTTTTAGGTCCAAGACGTTTACCAATTTGGTTCAGAGGCGGAACTAAAATTGGCTTAGCTCTAGAAGAATGTATGAAACTCTTAGTAGAACGTGAAGAAGGTGATCGCTTAATTATCCTTTTATCAGATGGATATAGCGCCGACCTTGGAGGAGGCAAAGACATTGAAATCGCAAATAAACTTTTAGCTAACAATATTTCCACTTATGCAATTCACATTGCACCAGGATCACCACCACCGCAGCTTTTAACGATAACTAACAGAACAGGAGGAGAAGTCTTTGCAGCCGGTGACCCCTTAGCTCTCAAAGCGATATTCAATAAAATTGACCAAATGCAGAAAACTAAAATTGAGAAGGTTGGAGCAGAATCAATGGATTATTTCAAACCCTTTGCTATGGCAGGGACCTCCATTGCATTGATTTTTCTACTTAGCCTCTTTGGTCTTCGTTATACACCATGGTAACCAACCCAGAAATCTTAGCTTTGGCTGCTCTCGTGCTTACAGTTGGAGCAGAGATGATACATTCGCGACGAATAAACGCGATTGCGACCTTATCATTCGGGCCTTCAGCACTTCCCTCATCATGGTCTAGGGTTGCCCCAGTAGTAAGATGCCTTGCGATAACTTTAATAATTTGGGGACTCACAACTCTTTTAACTATTCAGCCAAAGGTTCACAAAGCCAAAACCGTTGATCCTGATGAAATAAGACACATTGTAATTGTCCTTGATGTTTCTCCAAGCATGAAAATTAAAGACGCTGGGGGCGATGGAGCGAGAACTAGACGCGAACGCGCTTTTGAATTAATGGAATCATTCTTTAAAAGGGTAAGAGTCGAACAAATGAGACTTTCTCTAATCGCAGTTTACAATGGCGCTAAACCTGTCGTTGTTGATACTAAAGATCCGGAAGTAGTTCGCAATTTTCTCGACGGTATGGATATGTACACTGCTTTTGAAGCTGGTAAGACACATCTTTTTGATGGGCTTAATCTTGCAGCGAATATTTCCAGTCAATGGAGACAGAACAGTACTACAATTGTCCTACTTTCAGATGGTGATACTGTTCCTTCAGTTGGCATTCCTAAAATGCCCAGATCGGTTAATGGAATACTGGTCATTGGCGTCGGCAACCCGACAAAGGGAACATTCCTTAACGGCCAAAACTCAAAACAGGACGCATCAACTTTGCGGCAAATAGCATTACGCCTTAATGGTACTTATCATGATGGCAATGTTAAGCATATTCCGAGCGACACAATTTCATCCCTAGTTTCGATAGATGAAAAAAGCGCCTTAGACCAAATGACTCGTCGGGAATATGCTTTAATAGCAATAGGAGCATCCACTCTTATTCTTTCCACCCTTCCTTTTATGCTTAATGCCTTTGGCACAAAATGGCGTGTTGGCATCCATAAGAGAATGGAAAAAATAAAATGAAATTGTCCGGAATCTCTATCCAGTATCCATGGTTAGCGATTTTTTTATTCGCAATCATTAGTGCCTTTTCTATTTTCGGGAGCAACACGGAAAAAGAAAATAGAAAAATTAAAAGCGGAAGGGCTAAAGCAGATTATGAATTCACTAAATCAGTTAGCCGCGAATTTGGTCCAGATGGGTCTGAAATCATCCTACTCATTAACCATAAAGAAAAAAATGGAGACTTGTTTGAGAAGGGGGCATCTGAATCTTATAAAAAACTAATAAAAAGAATAAAAAAAATACCGAGCGTTTCTCAAGTATTCAGCTTTGATCAAATACCGTCATATGGAATGGGCCTAATCAGGCTTTCATTATTTCCAGATAAAGGAGCATCGATATCGCAACGAAACGAATGTCGAAAAAGAGCATTAAATCACCCTATTATCGTTGGACACTTGTTATCTTCAGACGCTCGCACTTCTTTAATCCCAATAAGCTTAAATTTAAAACCAAATGAAGAAATCAGTAATGTTCTTAATTTAATAAGGAAAGAGGCAAATAAAGTTCTCAATGGTTCAAAGCTAGAAGCAAAATTAACTGGAAAAATTCCAATAGATATTGCTCGGCGTGAGGCTATGAAAACTGAGAAGTTACGTTTTCAAATCATTGGGTATGTACTTTCTGCAATACTTGCTCTGATTTTTTTCCGCGGCGTTGTGATGACATTAATTGTCACCTTGCCACCTTTTGTTGGTGTTTTATGGACGATTGGAATGCTGGGCTTCACCAATGAACGTCTCAATAGCTTATCAATGGTCATCATGCCTATTATCCTAACAATGATCGGTTTTACCAATGCCGCACACATTGTATTTCAGTTTCGACGAGAACTTATTATAGGTTTAGGCCGAAAAGAGGCTATGACAGTCTCAATGCAAAAATTAGGACTGCCTTGCATGTTATCAGCTTTAACGACTGCCGCAGGCTTTGCTTCGCTTACAGTTGCCGAATCAAATATGATTAGTGATTTTGGCCGAGATTGTGCTGTTGGCACACTAATCACATTTTTTGCAGTCATTCTGTTATTACCGCTACTGGGTTTATTGCCTATCCCTCTCAAGGTACAAATGGAAAGTCATTCCATAAAAATAAATTCTAGTAGCTGGCAAAAATTTATCCTCATTCTAATAAGATTTGTCATAAAAAATGCTAAATGGGTCGTTTCTATATCTGTTGTTCTAACAATTTTCTTTGGTTGGTTAACTTCAAATTTAAAACCAGACATGCATCTGCTTAATCAGTTGCCAGATGAAAGCGAAAGTGGAGAAGCTCTTAAACAAGCAGATAAAAGTCTTGGAGGTATTCAAGCTATCCGAATAGTTACAGAGTGGGAATCTGATAACGACAACCCAATACCTATCATAAGAAAAATTGAAGAAATAGTTGAGCAGGAAAAACTTCTGAGTCGACCTTTATCTGTGAGAGGTGTTCTTGATTCACTTCCAGGTTTTGGAAAGGACCTCTCTTTACGTATGCCACTATTAAAAAAGGCCCCTCAAGATTTGATTAATACCTTATATCGTCCAGACATTAATAAGGCAGTAGTTATTACGAGAATACAAGATCTGGGTGTAGCTCAGTACACTCCTGTATATGAAAGACTAGAACGCAAACTTGAAGAACTTAGCAAATCAAATCCCGGTTATAAATTTGGCTTGGCAGGAGGTGCAGTAGGTTGGGGTAGATATGTGCACCGTATGTTAAATGACATGGCACTTAGTCTTGCTGCTGCATCAATTATAATTCTAGTCATGATATCAATCGCCTTTCGCTCATTGAGAATTGGTTTAATAAGTATGATTCCAAATCTATTTCCTCTTCTAGCATGTGCAGCAGTATTGGCTTTTTTTAAAATGCCACTTTCACTGGAAATTGTTTGCGCTTTCACAATTTGCCTTGGTATTGCAGCTGACGATGCCATTCACTTTCTAAGTCGATACCTTTCCGAAAAGAAAAATGGTCTTGATGTTAATCATGCACTAGAAATTAGTTTTATCCGAGTAGGACAAGTGCTTATAGCGACTACCGTTGTCCTGCTCTGCGGTCTAGGGAGTGTTCTTTTCAGCTCACTTCCTATGTATCGGGCTTTTACATCAGTTGCTTGTGCAACGCTAAGCACAGCGCTCATTGCTGACCTAATAATACTTCCTGCTCTTTTAAAGCTGTTTGATAAGAAATAGAATTAAACTTGAACCGATTAGACCTAAGATTAACATATTAGAATCCCTGTTTATCATGCGAAAGCTCTTCATCTTTATTTGGCTGCTTATTCCACTAGGTGCGACGGCCTATCATTTTGGTCCTGGTCAACAAAACCTTAAGTTTGATCAAGCTACACAACACATTGATCTAGCCGAAAAACATCTCACTAATAAAGAGTTTGCTGAAGCCGTTGTCGAGTTTGACGAAGCCATTAGTTCATTGCCGAATGAAGATGTTTCTACAATAACCAAATTACGCATCGAAAAAGCCAAAGCTCAAATGCAATGCTCGCAACTCCCGGAAGCTTATAAAAACCTCGAGTCTATGTTATCAGAGATTAATGCGGATACGAATCCTAAACTCATAGCAGAAATAAAATCAACTCTCGCCAACGCTCAGTATTACATCACTTGGCTAATGAGACTAGAAGGGCACTCTCGTGAAATTTGGGAACCAGTCATTGAATCATCACGTCAAAACTATTATGCGGCCTCGGAGTTTGTAAAAGGTGAGGGCAATCAAAAATTAAATAATGAATTACTCCAAAACCTTGAAGCTTCAATAAAACTTGCGCGAATGGATTTGGATGAACTCCAAGGGTTACCTCTTCCTAATCAATGACAAGGTTGCGGAAGTGGCACCAAGCCCGGTCGGGCTGGAAAAAGCAAAACAGGCAAGAAACCTAAGGATTCTCGTGGGGCTGGCCAAGCGCCGCCGCCAGACGGTATCGGATCGTAATTCTAAATGGCAGGCTCATCATTAAAAAACTAGAAATTACATGAGCGCTTTCGCGTTTGTTTAAATTTACTATCAATACGATGCGACTTTTTATCTCCACAGTATTAATAAAATTATTGCTTACAACCATTTTGGTATCCCAAGAGAAATTAACCAAAACTATACCTGGGTCTAAAGATAAAATAAATTTACAAGAACCTATCAACGAATCCGAACCAAATAAAACACCAAAAACCACAGCCTCATCAGAAAAGCGACCAGTTGATTTAGATGCACTTATCCTATCAAAGCTACCCAAAGTATTGATTGATCGTCGCCCCTCATCCCTTCTAAGAAACCTTGGAAACCTTCAACAAGAAAAGAGTAGTAATGGAACCACTGCTCAGCCAAAAAGTGCAGCCGATCTAGCAATAGATTCACTAGCTAAAAATTTAACTATAAGCAATTGGGACGAGGTTGCAGATTTCTTCTCTTCTCAATTTAAAAAAACCGAAAATGCTCACAAAGCTTATCTGAGTTTATTAGATACACTCGCACTACCGCCAAGGATTCGCCCCACAAGAACAACATCACCTACTATTATTACGTCCGGAAAGGTCACGCCACCCCGCAACATGGCTTATGCCGAAAAGCACCTTCTTTCTCCTACTGATATACTATATTTAGGAGATGCCTGTCCCATTGATTTAAATGAAAAAACCACGATTTCAAAATTGGGACGCTTACTTAAAATCTCCCTTTCTCGAGGTCACTTTCCTGATACTGCCCTCTCATTACTTGAAAAAGGACTCAAGAAGATGGGAGGCTCAGATGATAACAACAAGAGAATGAACGCAGCCAGGCTGTTAATCAGCGCAGGGCTAGCAACTGAGGCAGGTAAATTCCTGCCAAAAATCGATGACTCAGATGATCCTAATGTACTCGATGTTATTGCTACTTATCATTTAGCTTTAAACATAAATGATTCCAAAAAAGATCACCTAGAGTTAGCTTGGAAAGCAGTCCAATTAATAATAGAAAATCCAAAAACTATTAGAGAAGATAAGGAGACGGCTCTTGAAAGAGCTGTTGAAATCGCTCCCAAGATAGAAAAAGAAAAAGGTTCAAAATGGCTAACTAAAAGTTTCACTGGAGATGCTAAACTTGGCCGTGAGGTTCTTGCAACTATTGGAGCAATA